>Ga0302278_10001733_pt1 | contig 26316 bp, 25 predicted proteins | sample III_Bog_N3_2_FD_194543 | JGI IMG/M metagenome (GOLD analysis project Ga0302278, IMG submission 194543) | Peat permafrost microbial communities from Stordalen Mire near Abisko, Sweden - III_Bog_N3_2 | ecosystem: Environmental > Terrestrial > Soil > Wetlands > Peat | place: Sweden: Abisko... | reverse complement strand
AGGTACTTGACGTCACGGCCATGAGCCGCATCGGAGGCTGCCTGCGCATGAAGCAGAGCGGTCTCGGGCGACCGCAGGTCGCGTGGTTCTGCATGCAGCAGCGCCCACGCGTACAGCCCTCGGAAAAGTGGGGCGGCATCGGCAGGTTCAGCGAGACGCCGCATAATGGCAAGACCGGCGAGCGAACGCTTTCGCGCTTCATCGGTCTGCCCTTGCTGCATAAGAAGCTGGCCGATGCGAACTTCGGCCTCGCCTTCTTCCTTGGTGTCGCCGAGCTCTTCGGAGGGCATCAGGGAACCCAGATTCACCGCCTCCTGCAATGCCGCCAGCGCCTCGCCGTGCCGCGCCGGAACCCGGCTGAGAAAGGCTCCGTAGAGAACCAATGCCCAGGAGAGGTCCTCATCGGCTTTCGTATTGCGGGGATCGGCGGCTTTGAGCTGCCGCTCATATCCAAGGGATCGCTTGTATTCCACCGTGGCCAAGCGTGGCGAGCGAGCCGAATCCGCTTCCCCATCCGCAGCATACAGAGCTCCCATTCTGGATAATTCCCCAGCTTGATCCCGCTGTGTCGGCGGCAGATCCTGCATCTTCTCCAATGCCTTCTCCGCCCATTCTCGAGCCGGCGCAGAGCGGCCTCTGCCCTCCCATTGCAGCAAAGACAATGAGTAGTAAAGCCGAACCAGTTTTTGCTGCATCTCGGGCGTCGGGGATTGGTGTGCCAGGCTCTCACTCCAAGTCTCCAGGGACAGTGAATAGCATCGCTCGGCGCCATCGATGTCGCCCAAGCCGGGGAACCATGGGTTGCCCATCATATCGCCCAAGTCGTTCAACTGTTCTGCCAATTGCTGAAGGTAGCTTGTTTCCTGGGGATAAAGTCGAACCAGCGCTTGCGACGCATCCACTGCCTTTTGCAGTGTAGCGACGGCATCGACGGGGCGGTTCGCCGTTACCATAAGCCAACCCTGCGCCGACATCGAATTAGCCACAACCTGCAGTGCCTTTGCATTATCGGGTTCGCGCCGCAAGACGTCTTCAGCAATGCGGCTGGACTTTTCATAGCTTGCCAGGGCGCCACTCCTGTCCCCTAGATTCGGAAAAGAAGGATTGCCCTGGACCTGCCCCAGTCGCGCATAGGCATCCGCCAGCTCGAGGTTGAGCTTGGTGTCTCCGGCTGCCTCCCCGGCAAGATAGTCCAGATACTCGCCGGCTCGGGCCACCATCAGGCGCCGTGCGTCCGTGGCTCCGGGCAGATCCCTGATCTTGTCGTCGATTTCAAACAGCAACGAATTGGCCAGCTTGCGGACATCGTTGAAGTGACGCTCGGCGCGCGCCCGCTGCACTTGGGCAACATGCGCCTCCCGCACAGATACTCCTAGCCCGATGAACAGCGAAAGCATTGCCAGCGCGACGGCCGCCACAGCCGCCCGGTTACGGCTCACAAACTTGCGCGCGCGGTAGGAAAGAGTATCGCGCGATGCCTCGACGGGAAAGCCCTCCAGATACCGCTCCACGTCGGCGCGAAGATCGCCCACGCTCGCGTATCTGCGTTCCGATTCCTTACGCAGAGCTTTGAGAACGATATTGTCGAGATCTCCGGCCAAACCCCTGTCTCGACGGTTTTCCGTGGCGCGGCTGGGCGGCGGCGGCTCTTCTTCCAGGATGGTTCGGCAGACTGCCATCGGGCTTTGACTGGCCTGCGCTTGAGGATTGCGGCCCGTCAACAGCTCGTAGAGCACGACTCCCAGAGAGTAGATATCGGTCGCCGTGCTCAAGTGCTCGCCTCGCACCTGCTCTGGACTGGCATACGAAGGGGTCAGCATGGGGCCGATGGTGATGCTGGCGGCCGTTTCTGCGCCGGAGCTATCTTCAAATACCTTCGCCAGTCCGAAATCGAGGAGCTTCGGAGCGCCATCAGCAGTGACCAGAATGTTCTCCGGCTTCAGGTCGCGATGGATAATCAGCTTCCGGTGTGCGTAGCTGACCGCGTCGCAGATTTCGCAGAATAGTTTCAGGCGTTGCTGGATCGTGAAACGATTGGCGTTGCAATATGCCGTCAACGGGCTACCCGCAACGTACTCCATTACGTAAAACACCTGCCCGTCAGCCGTTCCGCCGTCCATCAGGCGGGCGATATTCGGGTGCTGCAACTGGGCGAGGATCTGCCGCTCCCGGCGAAAGAGCCCCAGCAAAAGATCCCGCTGGGGGCCGGGCTTCAGGACCTTGAGCGCAGCTTGCTGCCGGTATTCTCCGTCGTCGCGCTCCGCCAGGTATACGACTCCCATCCCGCCCTGGCCGATCTCGCGCACCAGTTCCCATACCCCGATTCGCCGGCCGGCAAGTGACGCCGCGCTCTCCCGAAATTCCGCGGGCAGTTCGGGAGTGGCGTTCTCAAGAAAATCGGGAGAATCGCGATACGCTTCGAGCAGCGAGCGCACCTCGTCGAGGATCTCCCGCTCGTCCTGCTGTGCTGAGAGAAACGCCTCCCTTTCGGTCTCGGGCAGCACCAGAGCTGAGGAGAACAGATCCTTTGCGCGCTTCCAGCCTTCCTGCGTCACGGCTTTCTCTGGCCCTCCACCAGCCGCCTGCGAATCCAGGTCTTGGCTACGACCCACTCCCGTTTTACGGTGCTTTCCGATACGCCCAGCGCCTCGGCGGTCTCTGGAATGCTAAGGCCGCTGAAGTAACGCATCTCAACAATTTGCCCTTGCACTGGATCGAGCTTCTCCAGTTCCTCGAGCGCGCCGTTCAAATCCAGTGTTTCGACATCGGCTGGATAGACTGAGGCATCGGAGTCCATCAGGGAGAAGATTGTTTCGCCCCCGCCTCGCTTCTTGCTCTTGCGGGCGCGCGCATAATCGACCAGGATGGTGCGCATCAGCCGCGCCGATAAGGCGAAAAAATGCGTACGATCTTTCAGGCTCACCTGTTGCGACTGCGCCAGTCTCAGCCATGCCTCATGAACCACAGCCGTGCATTGTAGTGTTGAGGAGATCCGCTCGCGCCCGCTATATCGCCGGGCGATGCGGTGCAGTTCAGGGTAGACGGCCTCGAACAGTTCATTTAATGCCGCAGGACGGCCAGCCTGCCAGTCGCGCAGCAGCGCAGTGATACCGCTCGGGGACACGTTGGAATCCTTCGATCCCGGCTGCTCCATCGCTGTTGACTCCAGCAGGTTTGGCTCATTTTAGCACTCATTCAACCAAACCGCCGATCTCCTCCTTTGCGGCAGCAGAACTTGCGGTCGCCTTGCAGAGAAGTGCGCACACGAATGCCCGCAGCGCCCATAGATGATATCTTGTCGGGGTAGAAGCACGCATCATCGCTTGCTTCTGAGCCAGTATTTCCTGTGCAGCTCTTTCCATCAAAGGATCTCCTTGATGGCGAAATGATTTAGATGCCTGGCACAATCCGTGCGACGAGCCAAAGTCCACATATGTTTGAAACAATTCTTCCCCGTACGCAGCGACCTCAACGGTGGATGAATGCAGTTAGACTACTGTGCAAGCTTCGCGCAGAACCAGCGACGGATGGTTTATCCGGTGCAAGCGGTGCGCGGAAAACTCTATCCGAAAATACCCGGGCGAATGGCGCCTTTGAAGGCCTTCCGCATGTGCTATGAAGCGAGCGGAAAACTGATCATTTGCGCTCACAGCTGTATCACTCCTTGAAGTCGGCCGTTCCCGCCAATCCATCTTCTTGGAATTCTCGGTCGACGCCAACAGCCCGAGGCGCTCATCGAGTCGTGCTCTTCTCATTTCCTGGAGTTCTGGGTGGGTGATCGGCGACTCGAAAACCACACAACTCATGCCTTTTTGGATTGCGCGGCGGACGAGGCTCTGGTATGTTTTTCTCGTACCTCGCGAGTCCGCGCGCTCCAGTCAATGAGTGGGCTCTACCTGCACTCTCCGGCTTCTGAGGGAATGTGGATGGGGGCGCAATCGGAAGCACGCCGGGAAAGGTGTGCCTGCGCCATGAATCCGCACAGCCTTTCCCTCGACTCCACACCCATCCGAGCAAAAGGAGAGAAATCATGAGCAATGCAGGGCAGCACCACAAGATCAGCTATATCGAGTTCGCGTCGACCGACATCGAGCGGACGAAACAGTTTTATGGAACCGTCTTCGGCTGGAAGTTCAAGGATTGGGGTGCGGAGTATATCGACTGCGCACCGGCCGACTCAGGGGTCGCCCTGGGCTTTTACAAGAGCGAGGCGCATGAGGCGCAGGCCAAGTCCGCGCCTCTGGTGGTTCTCTATTCTTCAGATCTGGCGGCGACAGAGGCGGCTATCGTAGCGGCGGGCGGCAGCATCGTTGTGCCCACCTTCGAGTTTCCCGGCGGGCGGCGACTCCACTTTGCCGACGGAGTGGGCAACGTGCTGGGCGTGTGGTCGGAGTAGGCGTGTTTCATCTCACCTTTCGCGATTTCCCAGGTCTCCTCAAAATCGAGACCTGGGGCATCCCCTTTTAAAGACCTCGGGACGCCGTTCGTCGCCAAGGACTGTTCACACTACTGGCGTGGATGGCGTTGCGAGCGAAAAAGCGGCCAGACGAAGCCGAACCCGAAGATTGTGGCGGGTCCACCGTCGAGGGCGAGAATGAAGTATGGCCGCTTTTTCGCCGCAACCCGAAGGGCCGGCGCCACCGCGCCAGTAGTGGGAACAGGCCCTAGTCAATTCCCAGCACCTTTACAATCACCCGCTTGCGCCGCTGCCCATCGAATTCGGCATAAAAGACACGCTGCCATGTGCCAAGGTCCAGCTTGCCGGCGGTCACTGGCAGGGTGGTCTCGTGGTGCAGCAGCAGCGATTTCAAGTGCGCATCCCCATTGTCTTCGCCGGTGCGGTGGTGTTTGTAATCCGGACGCGCCGGCGCCAACTCCTCCAGCCACTTGCCGATATCTTCGATCAACCCGTTTTCCAGGTCGTTCACATAGACCGCGGCAGTGATGTGCATGGGCGACACAAAGCACAGCCCATCTTTCACGCCGCTGCGCCGCACAATCTGCTCCACTGCCTCGGTGATATGCACCATCTCACGCCGCTTCTCCGTCTGGAAAACCAGATACTCCGTATGACTCTTCATCGCGCCCTCCCGGCAATGCGCCGAATTCACCCAACCGGCTCAGCCTATATCCTAAAGTCAGCTGTGACCGTAACCGATCCACAATCCGCCGAATCGTATTTTCAGCGCGGCCTCGACCTGCTGGCTGGCGGCTCGCCCGCTGAAGCGGCGGCCACCTTCCGAGCCGCCATTGCTCTGGATTCGGCGCACACAGAAGCGCACCATGGGTTGATTCGAGCTCTGCGCGAAGCAGGCCAGCTTAACCAATCCATCGCCGCCGCACTGGCGCTGACCGCGCTCACCCCCGGCGACCCGCTGGCCCATACGGCGCTCTCCATCTCGTTACAGCATGCCGGGCACGTGCCCCAGGCCGAAGCTGCTGCCGCTCGCGCCCGTGTACTCGAATGGAAGATTCAGCTTCAGTCCCCGCCCCATGAGGATTCCCTCTCGTGAAGACGCAACGCCAGCCCAGCCCTGCCCAGCGCCTGCGGGCAATGCATGATCGGCTTGCCGAGGCGTACGGCCCGCAGCACTGGTGGCCGGCCGAGACTTCCTTTGAGGTGATCCTCGGCGCCTACCTCACGCAGAACACCGCATGGAAGGCCGTCGAGCGCTCGCTGGCCAACCTGCGCGCGGCCGGAGCGCTCACCCTCGACGGCCTGCGTTTGCTCAGCCTGGAAGACTTGCAGGCTCTCATTCGCCCCTCCGGCTTTTACACGCGCAAGGCGCCCGCTCTGAAAGCATTTGTCGCTATGCTCGACGCGGAGTTTGGCGGCTCGCTCGACACCCTTGCCGCAGCCCCCACGGCAACGCTGCGCCGCCGCTTGCTGGCTCTGCCGGGAGTGGGGCCAGAGACCGGCGACGCCATCCTGCTCTATGCGCTCAATCATCCCGTCCCTGTGGTGGACGAGTATCTTCGCCGCATCGCCGAGCGGCACCGGCTTCTCGCGCCAGTAGCGGGCATCATTCGCTATGAAGCTCTGACCGATCTGACTTCCGCGGCCTTCGCCTTTGACACGCCCGCGGCCCGCGCGCGCTTCTTCAACGAGTTTCACGCCCTCACAGTGGCTGTGGGCAAAGCTCACTGCGGCAGGACTGCACGCTGCAAGGGGTGCGCGCTCGCTGCGGATCTTCCATTTGCAGGCGTCACCCACTATGCTCTCGCCGCTCTTGCCACCAATCGGGACGCGCCGCCGTTCTGCGCAGGGTAGACTGGATGGGCATGGACCTTCCGCCTGAAAGCTCCAACGCAAAGGTTTTCGCGCCGCCCCCCGCAACCGATCCCGCGCGCGCGGCGGTCTTGTTTGCGGAATCGGTGGGAATCATGGCGCGGTTGCGCGCTCCGGATGGGTGCCCCTGGGACCGCGAGCAGTCCTTCGACTCCATCCGCAAATACACGCTTGAAGAGACCTACGAGGTCTTCGACGCCATCGAACGCCGCGACTGGCGGCATCTTGCCGAGGAACTCGGTGACCTGCTGCTGCAAGTGCTGTTTTATGCGGAGATGGCGGCCAATGACGGCCATTTCACCATCGCCGATGTCCTGGACCATCTAAATAAAAAGCTTGTGCGTCGGCACCCTCATGTCTTTGGCGACGACGCTTCGCGCGCTGCCGGGAACAGGGCCGATGTCGATGCCGCGGTCGAGGGATCTTCTGCGGCCGTGCTGCGGAACTGGGAAGAGATCAAGGCGGCCGAGGCATTGCATGCAGCGGGTGCCCCTTCGGCGCAGGGACTTCCCACGTCGAGATTGGATTGCGTGCAGCGGGCCATGCCGGCGCTGGCCGAGGCTGCCAAGCTGGGGGCCAAGGCACAGAAATCTGGTTTCGACTGGCCTCACTGGCGCGATCTGCTGCCTAAGCTGGCGGAGGAAACGGCGGAGTTGGAGGCGGAAGCCTCGTCAGGCGATCCGTCTCGCAAACCGGCTGTCGAAGCGGAGCTTGGCGACCTGCTGTTTACCGCGGTAAACCTTGGCCGACATCTGGGTGTTGACGCGGAGATGGCGTTGCGCGGCTGCAACCGGCGCTTCCGGCAAAGGTTTCGCGAGATGGAGTTGGCTGCGGACCGGCCACTGGAAGAGCTGTCGCCACCGGAGTTGGAAGAGCAATGGGCGCGGGCCAAGCAGAAGCTGGCCGCCGCGGATTTGATTCTCCAAGCTGAGAGCGAGGCATGATTGTCATCCGAGCCTGTGAGGGATTCGAGGAGCTGGCTGCGTGCGTGCGGCTCCAGATCGAAACCTGGGGATACGACGAAGGCGACGTGATTCCCCGCAGGGCGTTCCTTGTGGCGCAGAAGATTGGCGGGCAGGTGATCGGAGCCTTCGATTCCGAAATAACGTGCTCCTCGCCAAACGGCGGCCCGGAATCGCTGGTTGGCTTTGCTTTCTCTTTGCCGGGCGTGAAAACCGGCGCAGGCGAACCGCGGGCTTATTTGCATTCCCACATGCTGGCGGTCAAAGACGCCTACCGCAACCGCGGCCTGGGCACGCGGCTAAAGCTTGAACAGCGGCGCGAGGCGCTGGCGCGCGGCCTTCGCTACATGGAATGGACCTTCGATCCCCTGGAGATCAAGAACGCCCATCTCAACATTCACAAGCTTGGAGCGATCGTCCGTGGCTACCGCGCGAATTTCTATGGTGTATCCTCATCTCAACTGCAAGGCGGACTGCCCACAGATCGCTTACTGGCGGAGTGGCGGCTTGATTCGTCCAGAGTGAACGCAATTCTTGAGGGTAATCGGGCGGTTACCCCGCGGATCGAAGAGCGCATTCTGGTCCCGGCTTCCATCTATCAATGGAAGGCCTCCGAAGCGGGCAGGGAACTAGCCCTGGCCCTTCAGTCAGCGAATAGGCAAAAGTTTCAACAGGCGTTTTCCCTGGGGTTGGCTGTACTTGCCTTCTCCCTCGATGCGGAAGGAAATGGAGTCTTTGAACTGGGTTCCCCCACCCAGGCGGAGACGGAGTGAATTCCCAAGGAACCTGAAGACCTATGAGAATCGATTCAATTGTCCTACGTGAGCTGCACATGTCTTTGGTGCGCCCCTTTGAAACCAGCTTTGGGGTGACCCGCAATCGCCGCATTCTTCTGGCTGAGATCAGGTCTGAAGGATTGACAGGCTGGGGCGAATGTACCGCCGGGGAGCGGCCATTCTTCTCTGGAGAATCGACCGATAGCGCATGGGCCGCGATCGTCAATGAACTGGGGCCGATGCTGGCCGCGGAAGCGCCGGAACATGGCGGGGATTGCCCGCGGATCTTTCGCATGGTGCGCGGCAATCGCATGGCCAAGGCGGCGCTGGAAAACGCCATCTGGGATATTGAGGCGCAGCGCGAAGGGATTTCGCTCTCCCAGTTGATAGGCGGGGTCCGCGACGTGATTCCCTGCGGCGTATCGCTGGGTATCCAGGCTTCGATTCCTGAGTTGCTGGCAGTGATCGAGACCGAGCTGGCGGCTGGATACCAGCGCATCAAGCTCAAGTGCAAACCGGGCTGGGATGTCGAGGTCTTCGACCGAGTGCGGAATCGCTGGCCGGGCATCACGCTGAGTTGCGACGCGAATTCCGCCTACCGCCTTCGCGATGCGGACCATCTGACGGCCTTCGACGCCTTCGACCTCCTGATGATCGAGCAGCCTTTGTGGCACGACGATTTCTACTACCACTCGATGCTGCAAAAGCGATTGCAGACGCCCATCTGCCTTGACGAATCGATCCACAACCGCCGCGACGCGCTGGCGGCCATCGAGATGGAGTCCTGCCGCATCATCAACATCAAGCTGGGCCGCGTGGGCGGCTTCTCCGAGGCCATAGCGGTTCACAATGCCGCCCAGGAACGTGGCATTCCGGTCTGGTGCGGCGGGATGCTGGAATCGGGCGTGGGACGGTCTCACAACATTGCGCTGTCAACCCTGGAGAATTTCACGCTGCCCGGTGACGTCTCCGCTTCTGCGCGCTATTGGCATGAGGACATCGTTGAGCCGGAGGTCACGGTTTCTTCAGCGGGCGAGATCGCAGTCCCTGATACTCCCGGCCGTGGCTACGCGGTTCGAGCCGAACTGGTCGAGCGGTTCACGGTCCGCAAGGAGACCATTCGCGCGGTTGAGCTGGCCGGATGAGGCCGGCGGACGCGGCTGATTCCGGAACTGCGGAATGAGTTGCTTGAAGAGCACGCAGGGCAATCGCAAAAAGATTCTTTGCGGTCGAAGCCGTCTCCTTTCGTTGGCGAACCGGAGAAGCACCGGCCCTACCCCGGAGGGAAGAGACGAGAATTGCCCCGGATGGAGAAAAGCGGAATCCTGGGACTGCGTCCCAGGTGCGTTTCTCGCGTCCACTAGGGCCGCGGCGAACCTCCATCGCCGAACTGGCCACTTTCATGCGAAATGTCCTGACGTGTGCTCCCGGTCACGTGCTCAAGAGAGCGCCTACTTGTTATGATTATGGCGATAAATGAGAGGCCGGCCACGCGTGTGGAACGGCGAGGAGACCGCAATGTCCGCAGCATACGCATTCAGTACTATTCCTGCAAAGATTCTGTTGCCCATCGACTTTAGCCCGTCGTCCCATGAAGCCTTAGAGCAGGCTACCGTGCTTGCTCAGCACTTTCATGCCGAAGTCTATCTAGTGCATGTTGTTCAAGAGGGTTGCAACCTGGAAGCGGAGAAGAAAGAGGCGCTGGACCGGTTTACCGTTTCCGTGGCCGGACTCACCGCCAAGGGAATCAAGGCAACCTCAAGTGTCGAAGTGGAAAACGACATTGCCGGAGGCATTCTGGACGTCATTGAGCGTGAGCATATCGATCTGGTTGTGGTTTCAACGCATGGCACCACTGGCTGGCATCCGCTGGTCTTCGGGTCGATCGCCGAGAAGCTCGTCAAGCTGGTTCACATTCCGCTGCTGCTGATTCGCACAGAAAAGCCTGAGAGCAGCGTAAAGGTTGTATCGGGGCGTTTGATGGAATGGTGGTAGTCGAGGCGTAGAAACAAAGGGCGAATTGCACCCGCCGGTAAGGAGTTCGCCTGTGCATCACCCAGCCCAGTTGATGGCCCCGCTTAGCGGCGCAATCAACTGGGCTTTTGCATGGATCACGCACTCTTCATCTTGCAATTTTCATCATCATCATCATCATCATTCCTTTGCCGCTTTTACTGCTGCCGTCAGCGCCGGAACCACTTCAAAGAGATCGCCGACAATGCCATAGTCCGCTACCTCAAAGATCGGCGCCTCGGGATCCTTGTTGATGGCCACTACGCACTGCGAGCCTTTCATGCCGACCAAATGCTGAATAGCTCCCGAGATGCCCACGGCCAGGTAGAGCTTGGGCGCGACGGTTTGGCCCGAGCTGCCCACCTGGCGCTCCAGGGGCAGCCATCCGTTGTCGCAGATGGGGCGCGAGGCAGCCAACTCGGCGCCGAGCGCAGTGGCAAGCTCTTGAACAAGCGGAATGTTCTCCGCCTCCTTGATGCCGCGGCCTACGCTGACGATGCGTTGTGCTGATGAGAGATCGACGGTTTGGGAGGATGCGCGGAAGGGCTGGCCGGGGTTTGTGCGGATATCGGTGGCAGAAAGCTCAGGCACGAAGTGGTAAATAGTGAATTCTCCCGCGGTCGGTGGATCTTGCCTAAACGCTCCTGATTGAATCGAGAGAAAACAAGGCCCATCCCCTTGATGGCGATACGTCGCATTCATCTTGCCCTGGAAAAGCTGCCGCTCAAATGTTGGCCCGGAATTCATCGCAGTAACATCGCCGATCAGCACCTGGCCGAATCTCGCCGCGAGACGCGGAACGAAATCGCGTACTTGATATGTATGCGGAAAGACGACGTAGGAGGGCTGGAGCTTCCGAATCAACTGCTCAAAGGCGAGTACATAGCCGTCGGAAGTGTAATGCTGAAGCAGCGGATGCTGCACGGCATGGGCCGTAGCGGGCGGCAGACCCGATGTTTCAACAAAGACATCGGCGTTTGGATCGCCGACAGCGGCAGTCTCAAGGGAAAGTCCGGTGAGATTGGCTAGAACGCGTCCAGCGGCCAATGCCTCGAATGAGATTCGATTGCGGCCTGCTTCCTGCACAACCAAAACGCCGCTCATAGCACCCTCGCTTCAAATTTGAGCTTCTCAACCAAGGCTGTTGCCGCTTCTTTTGGCGAGCCGGGAAGAATCTGCGTGGATTTTTGTTTCTGCGGCAGCGCGACCTGCTCCAGGACGACCGTGGGAGCCGCATCCACGCCAAGTTCCTCGGCGGTCAGTTGGCGCACTTCTTTGGTCTTGGCGCGCTTAATGCCCATCAGCGTGGCGTAGCGCAATTTGTTTCCACCGGATTGGATGGTGAGCACGACGGGTGTAGGCAGTTCGATGGTTTGGAACCAGCCCTCTTCGAGCTCCCGTTTGACGGTCACGCCGGTCTCGGTCTTTTCCACGTGGAGGATCAGCGTGGCGTGGGGCAGGCCGAGCAATTCTGCGACGATGACGCCGGTCTGGCCCAGGCCCAGGTCTTCCGACTGTAAGCCGGTGAGGATGAGGTCGGGATTCTCAGGCTTTACGGCGGCGGCCAGCAGCCGGGCCACGCCGAGCGCATCGCGCGCCCCCAGATCGTCGCAGACAATCTGAATGGCGCGGTCAGCGCCTTTTGCCAGAGCCTCGCGGATGGTCGTTCCCACGCGTTCCGGCCCGGCGCTGACCACGATCACTTCGCCGCCATGCTTCTCCTTGAGCTGAAGCGCCTCTTCGAGGGCATAGGCGTCCGACTCGTTCAGCGCAAACTGGAGATCGGATTCTTCAATCCATTTGCCCGACGCGTCAATGCGCACCTGGGCATCGCGTTCCGGAACTTGCTTGATGGCGACGATGATTTTCATGATGAAAGGCTCTTGTTCATCTTATCCGCGGGAATCAACTTTCCGCTGGACGGTCCAGACTGCATACAACAAAATTGTTGCTCTGTAAACAACACTCCGCTACAATCGGAATCTGCCGATTTCCCCCGGCAGCAACTTCCCAAATTGGAGGCAACCTCATGAGTGACCGGAACTTCGCCCTTTCCCTGTCCAGATTTTGCAAGTGGTGCCTGGCGGCGATTTTTGCCCTTGTTCTCGCTGGTTCGACCAGCATAGCCCATGCCGATCCTACCTACACCCTGGCCCCTATCTCTCTGGCGCAAACAGGCCTTTCGATCACGTCGATCGGGGGGGGGCTGAGCCAATGGGACACGACCCTGCAAGTTACGAATACTAGCGCGAATCCCATCTACAACGTCTCTTTCGTCCAATTCACTGCCTTGGTCAGCGATGACGGCGGCTCTAACTCCTACTATGGAACCTGGGACAATTCGACGCAGCAGTGGGAATTGACTTCCCCGTATGACGCTACGATTTCAGTTTCGAACGCTGCGTTCTATCTGAGTCAAAGTCAGACGGATGTCACATTTCCCGCAGGTGACGAAAGCGATTCGTTTCCATTGATCTCTGTCGCTGGCGTCATTCTCCCAGGCAATTCGGCCAGCTTCGACGTGCTAAACGATCTATCGAACAATGTGGATGTGTATTACTTCAATGGCGACTTTCTGGATACGCCCACGCCGGAGCCGGGAGCATTGTCCCTGATGCTTTTGGGCTGCTGTGCCGGCGGATGCTTTGCATACTTACGCCGCCGCAAATTCGCTGTGAAAACCTTGCCTTGCCTCTGGAGAATTTGAGCCGCAACTCCTAACTCGTTTCTCTCTCAGGCAGTCGCCGCGCCGCCAACTGGGCAATATCCAGCAACTGCGGCGCGGCTTCGCCGGTCGCTGCCAGCGCATCCCGAAACATCGTATTGCAGAATGGGCAGGCGGCGGCGATGGTCTGCGCTCCGGTTGCTACCAGCTCTGCCAGGCGGTTATGGCTTACACGCTCGCCGGTTTCTTCACCAAGAAAGGCGAGGCCGCCGCCTGCTCCGCAACAGAAGCTGCGTTCGCGGTTGCGCGGGGCTTCGACAAGGTCGCCTGCCAGGGCTGCAACCTTGCGCGGTTCATCATAGACGTTGCGGTAGCGGCCGAGGTAGCAGGGATCGTGAAAGACGATCGTTCCCGGTCCCTCAGGGGCTAAAGCCCCATGTTTGTTGGCGGCCTGATCGGCACGACTGAAGTCGTGCCCTTTCAAAGCCGCGGGTTCGTTCAAGGCAGCCGGTCCGTCCGGGGCTAAAGCCCCATCATGAGCAGCGGGCATTACGCGGGGGTTAAAACCCCCGCCTCCCTCCGGATCGCTTATTCTTGCGTCCTGTAAAGCCCCCTTCGATTCCGCCGGCCTTGTGTCCGGGCTAGAGCCCGGACCTACCGACCGAGGCAGGCGGTCAGCGAAGCGGGCGAGAAACTCACTGTGGTGCTCGATTTCGGGAGGTGTGCCGTACTCTTTCCAGTCTTCCTGGATGGTGCGAACGCAGTGCGGGCAGATGGAGACGATCTTCTTCACCTTGTTCTGCGCCAGTGCTTCGAGGTTGGCCTCTGCCAGTTGCTGGAAGAGCAGGTCGTTGCCCAGGCGGCGCACCGGATCGCCGGTGCATTTCTCCTTGCGCAGCACGCCGTAGCTTGTGCCCAGGTAGTTCATCACGCGGGCGAAGTCAGCGACAATCTCGCGGCCCTTGGGGTCATAGCCGCCCATGCAGCCCAGCCACAAACAATACTCCTGGGTTCCGTCAAAGATTGGAAGCCCCTGCCTCTGGATGAACTTGTCGCGATCTGTGGGGCTCAGGCCCAGAGCGTTCGAGCCGCGTTCAAGAGCAAGGAAGAGCTTGGAGCCTTGCCGGTTATCCCAGGCGCCGGTGTTGACCGCGCCTCGGCGCAGGCCGACGAGGATGGGCAGGTGTTCAATGCCCACCGGACACTGGAACTCGCATGAGCCGCATGTGGTGCATTGAAAGACAGCTTCCTGTTGGTTGTATTTGCCGAGCAATGGTTCGCCGGAGGCTGGGCCAAGGTCATTGAGATAGCCGCGCAGGCCGAGGACAATTTCCTTGGGGTTGAGCAGCTTGCCGGTGTTGGCGGCGGGGCAGTGCTCGGTGCAGCGCCCGCACTCCACGCAGGAGTAGGCTTGGAGGCTGACTAGTTGCGTGAGGTCGGTTCCGGCGACAAGGCCGAAGTCGTCCTCGCCGGCGAGGGGTGGAATCTGGCTGAAGCCGCCGCGCGAGAGAAAGACTGTGGCGGGGCTGAGAACCAGATGCAGGTGCTTGGTGTGGGGGATGAGGGGCAGAAAGGCGAGCAGGGCCAGCGTGTGAATCCACCAGAGAACACGGGCTGCGTGGCTTGCATCGGTGACACCGAACGAGGCCAGAAAAGTGGCCATGAGAACGAAGATCAGCAGGGCAATCACGCCGGACTGGTACGAGAGCTTTTCGCCCAACCACTTTGGGCGAACGAGAAACCGGCGCATGAAGAGGCCTAGAATCCCAGCGGCGCAGGCCACTGCAAAAGCGGCTGCGAAGTAGAAATAGAGGCGGCCAATCGTTGCTGCGGGGTTAAGAAACCCGAGTCCCAGGACGACGCCGCAGTGATTGAGCGTAACCAGCGCAAACGCGCAAAAGGCCCAGAAGACGAAGGCATGCGCCAAGCCAGGCAGCGGGCGTTCGCGGATGACCTTTGCCTGAAGCATCACCTCCCAGACAAAGTCGGCGATGCGCTTGCCGATGGGAGAGATGTGAAAGCCGGGGTCTTTCTTCGATTGCAGGATTTTATTAAGAACTACGCCGAAGCGCCGCCAGAAACCGTAGCCAGAGGCCATTGCCAACCCTGCGAAGAGCAGCTTCTCAACAAGAGAGAAGTGCTGAGGCTCGGCCAGAGTTGGGAGTTGAAGGATCATAGGCGACCGAAGCAAGAATACATCGCCCGGCGTTACTCGTCAGGATTCCGGCCATACCGCTCCAGCATGGCGGAAGAAATCTCCGCGCTGGCTGGCCAGTGTCCCCGTCTTTGTCCCGCATGAGTTTCGTAGCGGTCAAGATGGTCCGGGTCGGGCTGGACTACGCGGCCGTTTTCCAGGAAGAGCAGGCCTGCTTTTTCGGTTGGCATGCGGGCGACAAAAGCCTCGGCTTCGTTGAGCAGATCTCGCAGACGGATCATTGTCGCGGCGGGATCGACAGGCGGGTCACTTGCAATGCGGTCGAAGTCTTCCTTCGTGTAACGAGCTGTCCTGCGAATTTCGTTGATGACTCCTTCCGGTGTGAACCCGAGGGATTTACCGACGGAGGCCCAGATGGCCGCGCCCAAAGGAAGAATCTGCTCATGAATTGTCAGCAGGTCGACAATGTCGCGGGGTTCGCGGCGTCCGTAAGCAGCGGCAACCTTGTTTGTGGCCAGATCAACTGGGTGCAGAACATACCCAAACTCACCGTCAGGAATCGTCGGGTAGAATCGGTAATCGCTGTCGGCAACCCATTCCAACTTGGTCGTTTCCCCGGAGCGTTCCACGAACGCCGTGTAGATCATTGGATCGCGGCGATGCCAGCGTAAGCTGTAACCATGCTCCTTAAGCAGCGCGGAGTCCAACTCGGCTGCCTCTCGAACCCGCTCCTCACGGTCGTGGAAGATGTCGATGTCGCCTGAATACCGGAAGGCCCTCCGATTCAAAGGGGTACTTCAAGCGACGTAGCTCTCCCGATCGCGGTGCGATGCGAGGAGGCGCAGGATTTCCGATTGAATGCTAGACAGCGGCATGACAGGCTTGCTCGATCTCTTCCGCCAGGCGGCGCGCCTCCAAGTTGCCCTCGACGCGCAAACTGCGCGTAATTGCGAGGGCGTCGGCAGGCGTCGGATCGGGAATCGGCCTACTGCTCCATAAAGCCATCGTCCCAAACTCCTTGAAGGCTCGCTCATACAAGCGCACAAACTCGGGTTGGTTGGGATATGTACTCATAAATCTCCGTTGATGCGCTTGGCTAAGAAACCGTAGTAATGAGTATTATGCCCTGTCCTCGCGCGGGCGCAAGGTTTGAAACCTCGAAAGGCAGGGTAAACGCATTTGGATTTCGAGTCGCCGATAGAAGCAGTTTTGAAAGGGCACGGCTTGAGCCGTGCCGAAACATGGCGCGAAAAACGGAACGGCTTTAGCCGCTGGGGGATGTTTTTTGGACGAAACCCATCCCTCAGGGCCTAAAGGCCAGGGAACATCGTCAGGAGCGCAATTGGCACGGCTGAAGCCGAGCCCTTTCAAGACAGAATCATCCCGCAATCTGAAATGCGTTTGCCCTGCCTCGAAAGGGCAGCGGATGCCGCCTTATCAGCAACGAACAATCTTAGGCGAGTCAATTTCTTTGGTGGCGTTGCGTGTATCGACCACCAACTGCGACTGCTCCACAATTGTCTTGTAGTCGTAGCTGGAGTGGTCGGTGACAATGACGACCGCGTCGAACTGAGCCAGATTGTCGAGCGGGGTGCTGGTCATATTCAGGTCGTAATGGCGTCCGCGGCCCACGGTGGGGAAGTAAGGGTCGTTGTAGGCGACGATGGCGCCCCGCTCGCGCAACAGCTCGATGATCGTCAGCGAGGGAGACTCGCGCAGGTCGTCGATGTCGCGCTTGTAGGCCAGGCCCAGAACCAGGATTTTCGAGCCCTTGATCGACTTGCAGTGTTCGTTGAGCCCGGCGGCCAGGTTATCGAGGACGAAGTAAGGCATGGCCATGTTGATCTCGCCGGCCAGCTCAATGAAACGCGTCCGGAAGTCGAACTCCCTCGCCTTCCAGGAGAGATAGAACGGATCGATGGGGATGCAGTGGCCGCCGAGGCCGGGGCCTGGGTAAAAGGCCTGGAAGCCGAAGGGCTTGGTTTTAGCCGCATCGATGACTTCGTGTATATCGATACCCATTTTCATGCACAACTGCTTGAGTTCGTTGACCAGGGCGATATTGACGCAGCGGTAGATGTTTTCAAGCAGCTTGGTCATCTCAGCAACCGCGGGGCTGCTGACGGGTACAACTTTGCGGAAAATCGTGCCATACATAGCAGAGGCCAGCTCCGCGGCAACCGTTCCGCATCCGCCCACAACTTTCGGAATATCGTGGCGGGCGACAGAATCGTTGCCGGGATCCTCGCGCTCGGGTGAGAAGACCACATGAATGCCTATCTCTCCTATGGCGCGCGCAACCTTCAGGCCGAGCGGGTTGCCGGTTTCGAGAAGCGGCACTACAACCTCTTCTGTCGTGCCGGGATAGGTGGTGCTTTCGAGTACGATCAACTGGCCTTCATGAACATGAGGAGCGATCGACTTGACCGTCTCGATCACATAGCTCAGGTCCGGTTCATGATGCTCATCGAGCGGCGTGGGGACGCAGATAATGACCACATCCATCTGCGCGATTTCAGAGTATTCCGCCGTAGCGCGGAAGCCGGCCTTTTGCGCCACCAGAATTTCACCTGGGAGAATGCGAACGATGTAGGACCCGCCGGAGTTTAGAGTCTTGACCTTATCGGGCGCAATGTCGAACCCGGTCACCCGGAACCTCTCGGCGCTAAAGAGCAGCGCCAGCGGCAGCCCAACGTATCCCATCCCGACGATGCCAATGCAGGCCTCGCGGGCTTCGATTCTTCGCTTGAGCTCAGCCAACCCTGGGGTGGCGGCAGTTGTCATGGATTTCATTCTAAGGCGCGAGGGAGCGCGATGGCGCCGTTTGGGCGGGGTTCGATCGGTCGGGTATGGTTACGAAGGGATTGGGGACTTGCACCTCCGAGATGTGAAAATGGAAAGGGAGGCGCGATGGCTCCACTCATTGTTTTGGCAGTTTCGTTCCTGCTCTTCCGGCTGGCTGGCACGGAAGTGCTTTATTTTGCCGATTGGCAGAATGCATTGCGGGCGGCGCTGAGTGTGATGTTTCTGCTGACAGCTTCAGCGCACTGGGGAAAGCGCAGGCCGGATTTGGTTCGCATGGTTCCTCATGGCTTGGGCGATGCAGGGAAGTGGGTGACGCTGACCGGAATTGCGGAGGTGCTCGTTGCAATCGGGTTGCAGGTTCCGCGCTTTGCCATGCCGGTTGTTGTGTTTGCGGCAGGGATGCTGGCGTGCATGTTTTCGGCGAATGCGAAGGCTGCGCGTGAGGGTTTGACGGTTGGAGGACGGCCAGTGCCTGGATTTGGCGCGAGGCTTGCCATTCAATTGGTGTTCGTCGCGACTCTGGCGGCCGCGGTCTGGTCCAGATAAGAACGGGTTTGACTTCTGTGCAAAAGAGACCCGGTCTGCGGGTGGTTTAATATCCTCAGCGGCGTGTGCGTTGGCAGCTTTGAGATTCATCGTCCAGGGAGGTTGGGTTTGGGAAAGTATCTTGTCACTGGAGTGGCGGGCTTTATTGGCCGGTCGATCGCTGCGAAGTTGCTGGCGCGTGGCGAAACGGTTCGAGGCATCGACAGCTTCATCACCGGAAAGCGGTCCAATCTGGCCGGCTTGGAAGCGATGGAGTTCATGGAGGGCGACTTGGCCGATCCGGCTGCCTGCGCGCGAGCCTGCGATGGAATTGAGATCGTCTTCCACGAGGCGGCGCTGGCTTCAGTTCCGCGCTCCGTAGCCGACCCGGTGACGACCAACGTGAACTGTGTCGACGCGACGCTCAACCTGCTTGTAGCCGCGCGTGCTGCCGGAGTTCGGAGGTTGGTTTACGCCGGTTCTTCCTCCGTCTACGGCGACTCGCCCACACTTCCCAAACACGAAGAGATGCTGCCTAATCCGATCTCTCCCTATGCGGTTGCCAAGCTGGCCGGCGAGCAGTACATGCGTTGCTTTTCACGCGTCTACGGGCTCGAGACGGTAGTTCTGCGCTACTTCAACGTCTTTGGCCCGTATCAGGATCCCACCTCGCATTACTCGGGCGTACTGGCCATCTTCTGCCGCATGATGCTGGCAGGCAAGCAGCCCACAATCTATGGCGACGGTGGCCAGAGCCGGGATTTTACTTACATTGATAACGTTGTCCATGCCAACCTGCTGGCTGCCGAGGCCCCGGCCGAGAAGGTCGCAGGGCAGATGATGAACGCGGCCACCGGCACACGCATTACGCTGAACGAAGTGTTCGAGATTCTGTGCGAGTTGACGGGCTACAAGGGCAAGCCTGCCTATGCTGAAGGGCGCTCCGGCGACATTCGCGACTCGCTGGCGGATATTCGACTCGCCAACGATTTGCTCGGCTACGAGCCGATCGTTGATTTCCGCGAAGGGCTGCGCCGTACGGTGGAGTGGTACCGGGGTGGCGGCGGAGTCAAGTAGGCGCGGTTAGCGCGAGTTGCCCAAAAGCACCCCATTTATCCACGGCGGGCTTTCTTGAGTGACGGAGCCTATTGACGAATTGCTTCCAATGAAGCACACTGTTGGGAATTTCCTCCGTAGCGGTTTTTCGATTTGAAATGCAAGGAGAGCCTTGCGCGAGGATCCATGGGCCAGAGGTTCCCACCCCTTGCCGGACGGTTCCGCTCTTCAATTCGATGGACCACCCGATCACGACGGACAGCCTGGGGCAGGCGCAGGTCGGCACTCTTCCTCGACCTCGTTTCGGGAACTCTTGGATGTCTTGGTCCGGCGCCGCCTGTTGGTTGTGGCTCTTGTCGGGGGATTGCTGCTGCTATGCCTTGCGTATTGCCTCGTCGCCCCCAACCAGTACGAGGCCAGCGCCAAAGTGGCCCTGCGGATGGGGCCCGCTTCGTCGCTTAGCCTGGGGGGATCTGAGCCATTCGTTGCGGCGTCCTTGCTCTCTGCGCCATTGCAACTGGAGACGCTTGCCGATGTTTTTCGCAGCGACCAGTTGGCTTGGAGGGTGATTGCCGAGCTCAAGCTCTACCGGGAGCCTGGCTTCGCGGGTGGCTTTGACCGCCGCTTTCCCGGATTTGCCCCGAACTCGCCGGCTCCCGACGCCAAGGACTACCTCCTGACGAGATTCCAAAAGAAGCTCCATGTGCAGACGATACCCCGCACGCTGCTCGTTCAGATTCGCTTCCGCTCACAAGACGCAACATTGTCTGCGGCGGTGGTGAACGCTCTGATTCGCGCCTACGACGAACAGGAAAGCGTGTCCAAGACCCAGGCGACCGTTCAGGCAACGGGTTGGCTGGATGGCCAACTCAAGGATTTGAAGGTGCGCGTGGAGCAGGACCAGCAGCGCCTGGCGGCTTTCCAGGGCGCGCATGGTATTCTCGGCACCGCTGGGACGTTCGCCAGCGGCCAGCCGGGCGAGGCCGACCACAACTCCATCATGCTGGAGATTGACGAGTTGGGCCGGCAGTTGGTGGCAGTTACAGCCGATCGCATCCAGAGGGAGGCAGAGTACAAGGCTGCTTCGCAGGGCGACCCGGAGGCGGTGATCGCCTCCGATGCGAGCCTGCAACCCGAAGGCGGCAACCTGGCAAATGCGCTGCTGGGGCAGATTCGGGCGCAGCGGAGCCAGCTTGAGGAGGAACAGGCGCAACTCAGCGCCGAGCATGGGCCGAACTTTCCTCGCGTCGTCGAGGTTCATCGCCAATTGCAGGATCTCGATAGGCAGAAGCAGGCCGAAGACGCCAAGCTTGTGTCGCAGTTTCAGAATGCCTTCAAGACCTCCTCAGATCGCGAAGAATCGATACGCAAGAGCCTGGACGAACGCAGGGGCGAAGGGATGAGGTTGAACCAGGCCGCCACAGAATACGCGGTAATGCTCCAGGAGGCCAGGTATAGCCAGGATTTGTACATGCGGGTGCTGGGCAAGGTTGAGGACGCCCGGCTGTCCGTCGGCGTTCACAGCTCCAATATCGAGGTGGTCGACCAAGCGCGGCAGCCGGTAAGGCCGGTGGCGCCTGACATGAAGCTTTATTTGGGAATCACGTTCTTCGCTGGACTCTGGCTGGCTGTGGGAGGCGCACTTTTGGTCGAATCGCTGAGCAGTTCTGGGCGGCGCGCAGCCATGACGTTGCTCGCTGTGGTTATGGCCGGCGCAATGGCCCGCTCGCAGGCGCCTACGCCGAGCACCTCCGGCCTGCCAACAGGGGTGGTGCGGATACCCTCCGCGCCGGGAGCGCAAAACCTGCCCAATCCAAAAGAAGCTCCAACGGTGTGGAATATCCCCGCCAGCGCAAACCAGGTTGGGCAGTCCCCGGTTGCTGCGTTGCCAACCTCTCCCATGGCGGCTCCCATCGGTCCCGGTGACTCCCTTGACATAAGCGAGTATCACACGCCGGAGTTTCATTCCGTGGTTCGGGTCTCGCAGGCAGGCACGGTAATGCTGCCTCTGGTTCAGGCTGTGCAGGTTGGCGGGCTTGATGAGCAGGCAGCCGCGCACGCCATTGAAGCGGCGCTGGTGGCCAAGGGCATGCTGCTCCATCCGCAGGTCTCCGTGCTGGTGATTGCCTATACCGGGCAGGATGTAAGCGTACTGGGCGAGGTGGCTCACCCAGGCGTCTATCCTTACACGCTTCACCATCGCTTGCTGGACCTGATTTCGGCTGCTTCCGGTTTGGGACCCAGTGCCGGCCGCCTAGTCAACATTTATCAAAGAGATGACCCCAAGACACCTCATCCGGTGGTGATGGACCCCAGCGGAACCGACACTGCATCCGACCACAACCCGGAGCTGAGTCCCGGCGACACCGTCCAAGTGAGCCGCGCCGGGCTGGTTTATGTGATTGGCGATGTCGTCCGGCCGGGTGGATTCCCGGTGGATCCGGCGCAGGGGCTGACAGTGGTGCAAGCGCTTTCCCTTGCCTGGGGCACGAGCCAGAATGCCGCCACCGGAAGAGCCTTGCTGATCCGCGAGCAAAAAGGCGGCCGCACCCTGACCACCCTCAACCTCAAGCGCATGATGCACGGCCAGGAGCCCGACCAGCCAGTGCGCGACCGCGACATTCTCTTTGTTCCCGACTCCATGGCTAAAGATCTGTGGAACAAAGGAGTGGAAGCGGCCATTCAATCGGCAATCGGCGTCACGATCTATGCAGGGCTCGTCTATTCGCAGAGGTTTTAGGCAATGCGACGAATTGCCTGGGGCTTGTTGCTCATCTTCGCCTTTGCGGTTCCATGGGAATACTCCCTGGATCTGGGCGAACCGCTGGGCAATGCAGCACGCATCGCCGGAGTGTTGCTGGTTCTGGTGGGGATTCCTGCCGTTCTGCAAGCCGGTCGCCTGCGCACGCCGGGGCCAATGCAATGGCTTGTACTGGTATTCTTCCTCTGGTTTTGCTGCTCCTATTTCTGGTCGATCGAACCGCTGGAGACACTGGAAAGACTGCGCGGAAACTTCCAGGAGATGATGGTCGTCTGGCTGGTCTGGGAGTTTGCCGAGAGCCCCGGCGACCTGCGCGCCCTGCTGCGAGCCTACGTGGCCGGCTCTTGGGTACTGGCCTTGCTAACGATAAGCAACTTCAGCTCACAGGAGGCCATTGCCGCGGGGCAGTTCCGGTTTGTGGCCGAGGGACAAGACCCAAACGACGTGGCCCGCTATCTTGACCTCGGCTTTCCGCTGGCTGCGCTACTGTTGAACAGCGAGCCGCGCTGGCCGAGCCGCCTGCTGGCGCTTGGATACTTGCCGTTGGGGCTGGTTGCCGTGGTCCTTACCGCCTCGCGGGGAGGCTTCTTGGCGGCGGTGCTGGCGCTGGCAGGTTGCGGCATCCTGCTGGCGCGCAACCACGCCAGAGGGGTGCTGGCTGGGGCGCTCCTATTGCCCGCAATCGCCGCCGCCCTCTGGTTTTCAGTTCCTCATGAGACCTTTGAGCGCCTCGCCACCATCCCTGTGCAACTCCAGGGCGGCGACCTGAACCAGCGGTCGAACATCTGGACCTTTGGATGGCATGCCTTTGCCCAAGCGCCGATTCTTGGGACTGGGGCCGGCACCTTTGTTAGCGCTACGAGACTGGCTCCAATCAATACGGCCCACAATACCGCTTTGTCCATCCTGGTGACGGGTGGCCTTATTGCTTTGTGTCTTTTTGTGGCCATTGTGGCTCAAGCCGTGCGGTCAATCCTGCGAATCCATGGACCTCTGCAACTGGCGCTTGCCACGTCGCTGCTGGTATGGTTCCTCACCACGCTGGATGCGACAGTGGAAGACAATCGCACCACCTGGCTGCTGCTGGCCCTGATTGGGCTGGCCGGGCGCGTTTCCCTGGAAGAACCGGTGCGCCTTGACGCCTGCTTTTCGGCCAGCGGAAGCCGCTCGGTTGCCGAAATGTCTTCCGTGCCGAACGGATGTGCGCGCGGGTGGGCGGATTAGCTTGCCATCATGTCCACCCTCCCCCAAATCGCACGGCTCTTCCAGGGCGGCAGCATCAATCGCCGCATCTTCCGCGCCGCCGTGTCGGTCACCGCCGTTGGCGTTCTGGTCAAGGTAGTTGCAACCTTCAAGGAGATTGCCGTTGCCGGAACCTATGGCCGTAGCGACGCCATGGATGCATTTCTAGCCGCCTCGCTCATCCCCGGCTTGCTCATCAATCTGATCTCCGAGTCCATGAACCAGGCGCTGGTGCCCACACTGATCCGTGTGCGAGAGCGCGAAGGCCGCGACCGCGCACAGGAGCTGTTATCAAGCTCGATGCTCTGGATGTGCATGCTGCTCACGGCAGCTTCCGCCGCGATGGCTTTGGCTGCGCGCGGCTTCTTCCCGCTGATTGCTTCACATTTTGCGGCAGCCAAGCTGGACCTCTCGGTGCGCATCTTTTACGCCCTGCTGCCGGTCGTACTCATTACGGGAATCGCCACAAACTGCACGGCCGTTCTGAATACCTTCGATCGCTTTGCCCTGCCGGCCCTGGCCGTTGTCATCAATCCGCTTGCGATCATTGCCGGCGCGTTGCTGCTGAGCGGCCGCCTGGGCATCTGGGCCATGGTCTACGCCACTCTGGCCGGCGCGCTGGTCCATGCGGGGGTGGTAGCGAGCATGATGGACTCCCATGGCTACCGTTTCCGCTTGCGCTGGCACGGAATGACCGCGGCCACTCGCGAAGTTGCGCATCAGTATGGCGTCGTGCTGCTGAGTGCAGTGGTGGCCTCGGGCGGCCTGCTGGTGGATCAGTCGATGGCGGCGATGCTCCCCGCCGGCAGCGTTTCCGCGCTGGTGTATGCCAACCGTTTTGTCGGCGTGGTTCTCACGCTGCTGGCCGGGGCGTTTTCGACTGCGGTCACACCCTACTTCTCCCGCATGATCGCCGTTCAAGATTGGGCTGGTTGCCGCCACACGCTACGCACCTGGGTTCGTCTCACCGCACTCGTGTCCGGTCCCATCGCGTTTGTGCTCATCTTTGGTTCGCGCACGCTGATCCGCATCACATTCCAGCATGGCGCGTTTGGGCCGACCGACACCAAAGTGGTGGCGCCGGTGCTGATAATGTACGCCATTCAGATTCCCTTTTTCGTCTCCAGCCGGGTCTTTTACCGCTTTCTGTTGGCCATGCGCCGCACCGATCTGATCTTCTATTGCGGCGCCATCAATCTCATCCTCGATATTGTGCTCAATCTGATCCTGATGCGCTGGTTCGGCATCGCCGGAATCGCCCTCGCCACTTCGCTCTGGACCGTCAGTACGTTTCTCTTTCTCTGGTATTGGACCGCGAAGCTGCTCCCCAAAGCAGCCACGGAGGCAGCAGCATGACTTTAAGGCCGGCTCAATACCTCCTGCGCTTCGACGATCTCTGTCCCACGTTTTCACGCGCCGGATGGCAGCGCTTTCTGCCCTTGATTGAGGAGTTCAAGATCCAGCCCATACTAGCCGTGGTTCCTGACAACCAGGACCCCGAACTGCAGCTTTCGCCGCCAGACCCGGAATTCTGGGCCTCGATGCGCGCGCTCCAGGCAACTGGCGCCACCATCGCTTTGCATGGTTACCGCCATATCTGCGCCGGGAATGGGTGCGGCCTGCTCCCATTTCACAGGCACACCGAATTTGCAGGCGTCCCCGAGCAAACCCAGCGCCAATGGATTCGTGCCGGGCTTGCCATTCTCCGCAGCCACCAGCTCGATCCGCAAATATGGGTTGCTCCGCGCCACGGCTTTGACGGCGCCACGCTGCGGGCGCTGGCCGCCGAGGGAATCCAGACCCTCTCCGACGGCATTGCCCTCCGGCCCTTCAAGCGCGGCCTTACCTGGATTCCCCAACAGCTTTGGGCGCCCATCCACAAATCCAACGGCCTTTGGACCATCTGCGTGCATAGCAACACCGCGACTGATGCCCAGGTCTCCGAGTTGCGCGCCTTCCTCGCCGGCCATGCCCCGCAGTTCACCTCGGTGTGCCGCGTTCTGGGCGGGTCCGAGCCGGCGGAACTTCGGGCATCCGAGCGCATTCGCGAAGCCTTCGCGCTCTGGCGAATCCGGGCCTCCCGCACGAGGAAGCGCCTGGCGAGCCGAACCTCATTGCCAAAGCTTACGGTACTTTCTTAACTTGTCTTCCGGCGGCGATCAGTCACAATTGATCGAGACTCAGCCTTCATCTCATGGCCGATAACCGGCCCATCCGCGCACACCGTCATCCCATTGAAAGGACCGTACCCATGCGCAAGCTCTTGGGCAAATTGGGGGGCAATTGCAGGGCCACTCCTTCGCGCCACCGCCCTGTATTTCCCGATTTCCGTAGCTTTTTTTATCGTCCTGCCTGAAATCACTAACGCCCAGGTATGGGTATCGTCCGGGTTCAAAGCGGACCCACCGCGCCAGTAGTGTGAACAGGCCCTAGTGTCCTCCAGGATCGGGGATCGGCGCCACCGGGAATCCAACGGCGCAGTGCTCCATCACCTTCCAGCCTCAGCCGGGCGTAACTTACACACTCAACTCCATCCACGGGTTCAAGTTCATGCTTGCCCCGCCGGGTACTGTTTGCGGCCCGCAGCAGCCGGGATTGTATGAGTTTTGCTTTTCCGATCCGCTGGGCTATTTCTCTTTCAATCTAACCGCGGCCATAAGCGGGACCAATCCGTGGCCTTCCCAGAGCGAAGCCGAAGGGGACCTGCGGTTCGTGGTTTACGACCCTCAGTCCAATGCCGGCGGTCCAGAAATTATCTGCAATGTTTTGAAAATAAATAGAGGGGGGGTGGGGGTATTAATTAAGTCGTAACGAGGAGACGGCACGGTCGGGCAGGTTCCCGAGAGATTGATCCGGGGAACGCGGACGCAACTCCTGCCCCTACGGCGATTTCTTTCATGGGTTTCACGATTTCTATTGTGCGCCGGCGGGGCGTAATTTTGCGCAAGGATCGGGGGAAGAGTTGTGGTTTCCCAGGTCCCAGAGGCGGGACACCCGGCGATGAAACGCACGGCACGGATGGTCGAGGTTTGTGCTATCCCACCCTTCCGCGAAAAAACTGCGGAAG
>Ga0302278_10001732_pt1 | contig 26334 bp, 24 predicted proteins | sample III_Bog_N3_2_FD_194543 | JGI IMG/M metagenome (GOLD analysis project Ga0302278, IMG submission 194543) | Peat permafrost microbial communities from Stordalen Mire near Abisko, Sweden - III_Bog_N3_2 | ecosystem: Environmental > Terrestrial > Soil > Wetlands > Peat | place: Sweden: Abisko... | reverse complement strand
TGTGGGCCTGCCGCGCGATGTGGCCACGCTGCTGGCGGCGCAGACGGCATACGGTTCGGCGCGCATGGTACTGGAGACGGGCAGCCACCCGGCGCTGTTGAAGGACGAAGTGACGACCCCCGCGGGATGCACGGTCGACGGCATTCTGGAACTCGAAGAGGGCGGGCTGCGGGTAACGCTGATCAAAGCGGTAAAGCGCGCGACGCAGCGGGCAAAAGAGCTTGCTGCGGGCTGACAAGATTCTGCGGGAGTTGCTCGTCTCCCTGCCTCTTTCCCGCCAAGTTCATCAACGCGAGAGAGTTGTCTGCGGTCACAGTTTTCGCGGACGAAGTTGCGGTATAGTGATCGGTCGCAGGATCGTACCTCGCGGGAATCTATGAATTGTCCCGGCGATGGAACAAAGGGAGTAGCACCCATGATGAATGCACTGAAAGTATGTGTAGTTGCAGCGAGTTTCTTCTTGGTGACCTCGGCGGCCGTAGCCCAGCAAATTGTCCACGCCTTGTCCGGGACAGTCGAATCGGTCAACGCGAAGATTAAGATGACCGAGATCGATACGGACAATGGGACGTCTGGGCATTTCGAATGGCTGAAGCAGGGGGGCGCCGAGATCGACTTTGACAAGAGTGTCAAAGCCGATGCGACCGATGCGGACAAGTTCACGAACAAGGGGGCGCATGTGATCGTCTACTTTGTCGGGGAAGGCGAGATTCGGACGATCATTGCGGTACACGATCTTGGCAGCGGCACCCTGGAAAAGACTAGTGGAACCGTGGTCAGGTTCAGCCGGAAGGACCATTTGCTGACGATCAAGAATGGTGCTGGCGGCGAAGAGTCGTTCCACATTGATCCGAAAACCATTGGGGACACGACGACCGGAGTGACGCAGGGGTTCAAGTTCGATTTCGCCAAGGGAGACACGGTGAGCGTGACCTCTAAGGCTTCGAGCGGGGGCGAGACAGCATTGTTGATCGCTCCAATCATGTAACGAGCACCGCGCCGGATAGAATCGAACCATGGATTCAGATTCCGCAATCCCAGCTACGCACAACCGCCAGTTGCAGCGTTTTGCGTGGTTTGCGGTCTTCTACAACGTGCTGGTCATTCTATGGGGAGCGCTGGTGCGTGCCAGCGGTTCGGGCGCGGGCTGCGGCAACCACTGGCCACTGTGCAACGGCCAAGTGATTCCCGTGTCTCCTGGCTTCCACACCATTATTGAGTTCGTGCATCGGCAGATGACGGTGGGGTCGACGCTGATTGTGGTGGCGCTGCTGGTGTGGACGTTTCGTGCGACCGCGAAGGGCCATGCGGCGCGCTGGTTCGCGATTGCGTCGGCCGTGCTGCTGCTGAATGAGGCGCTTCTCGGCGCGTTGCTGGTGAAGCTGGGCTACGTAACCGGCAACCAGTCCGTGGGGCGCATGGTTCTGCTGTCGATCCATCTGAGCAATACCTTGCTACTGGTTGCGGCGTTGACGCTGACCGCGCGATTCCTTGCGACCGGACACCGTTGGGTCGGGCTGCATCGGGCGACTGGCTTTGGCTGGGCGGTGGCGGGGCTTGCGGCGACGATCGCCGTAGGGGTCAGCGGATCGATGGCGGCTCTGGGCGACACGCTCTTCCCTGCCACATCGCTGAGAGCGGCGTATGCGCAGGACTTTGCCGCTGGATCGCCGTGGCTGCTGAGGTTGCGACTGGTGCATCCGGTGAGCGCGCTGGTCGCTGCGGTCTTCGTGATCTGGCTGGTGCGGTGCTCGCGTCAAGCCGGCGGGGCAATCGGGCGCACGGAGCGGATTGCACGCACCCCGTTTGCGCGTGTGGTGCTGGGACTTCTGCTGCTCCAATTTGCGCTTGGCGTCGCTGACGTGCTGCTACTGGCACCTGCGTGGATGCAGTTAATCCATCTACTTGGGGCGGATCTGTATTGGGTCGCGCTGTTACTGCTAGCGGCGGACATCGTGTGGCCGACATCCGCAGTTTCGATCGCGGAGCCCTCACGGACACACGCCAGCGTCGCTTGAATTGCGAAACTGCCATCGCCGGGAGCTAATGCTGGTCAGGCTTGCCCGCGATCGCGTCTCCTGCGTTTTCTGTCCGGTGCGCCGTAGTTTTGGCCGCTTGCTTAGTGTCGTGACCCGCATCTTTGGTAGCGTATTCCGTTTTATGGGCTACCTTCTTCGTGACACGCTTGGTCTTGTGGTAAGCCCTTTTGCTTGCGTGGCCCGTATCCTTCGCGGCGTCCTTGGTAGCATGACCAGTGTCCACGGCCGCGTCTTTGGTGGCGTGGCCGGCAGCTTTCGTGTCCTGCCCCGCATTCTGTCCGTGCGCTATTCCTGACACCAGCGCTACAGCCAGCCCTGCTGCGAGCAAATTTCTCGTAATGGATTTCGTCATCATTCCTCCGGCTCGAGCCTTGGCAGCCTCCCTAGATAGATTCCCTTATCCGCCTGCGAGATGTATGCACGGAGAACAGGAGAATGGGGCAAGGGCTCAACTGACCCATCCCTGAGGATGGCAACTACGCGGCGAAGTGGGTATATTTCTCTACGTCTGGAAAAACGATTCTTAGACTCCACCAGCCCGGCCGAAACGTTCGCAGCTTCGCCCAGCAGAATGGAAGCATGATCCGATGCACTTCGTCCCAATCTCTGCCGTAATGATGCTCGCCACCGCCCAGTTGACGCACCTCGCGCCGATCGACATCGCAATTCTGCTGCTTTACTTCGCGATGGTGATCTTCATCGGCTTTTATGTGAAGGGGTCGACCAACACTAGCGAGCAGTTCTTTCTAGCTGGGCGCGAGATGTCGGCGTGGATCGCCGGACTCAGCTTTGTTTCCGCCAATCTCGGCTCGTTGGAGCTGATGGGATGGGCGGGTGCGGCGTACCAATACGGCATTCTGGCGACGCACTGGTACTGGATCGGCGCGATTCCCGCGATGCTCTTTCTGGGCATCGTGATGATGCCGTTCTACTACATTTCGAAGACGCACTCGGTTCCCGGCTATTTGCAATTGCGCTTCGGCGAGGGAGCGCGGGCGTTGTCGGGAGTCTCCTTCGCGTTCATGACGGTGCTGATGTCGGGCGTCAACATGTACTCGATGGCGCTGGTGATGAAGGTAGTGCTGGGCTGGAACATCAACTTCTCGATGTGGGTGGGCGCGGTCACGGTGGCCATCTATGTGATGCTCGGCGGGCTACGCTCGGCGATCATCAATGAGGTGCTGCAGTTCGTCCTGATCTGGGCGGGCGCGGCGCTGATTCCGATTCTCGGCCTGATCGAGGCCGGCGGATGGACCAGTCTCAAGGCCCAGATCATCGCCCGCATGGGCGACCCCGCCTACATGCACATGTGGTCCACCACGGGCAGCTATAGCAGTAACCCCATGGGAGTGAATTGGACCGGCCTGGTCTTCGGCCTCGGCTTCGTCATCTCGTTCGGCTATTGGACGACGGATTTTCTGGTGGTCCAGCGTGTTCTGTCCGCCAATAACCTGCGCGCGGCACGGCTGGCTCCCATCATCGGCTCGGCGTTCAAGATGTTCGTGCCCTTCTTCGTGATTCTCCCTGGCCTGCTGGCACTGGTGCTGTTGAAGGATTCCGCCGGTCACCTCATCCAGCTCTACCCCGAAGGCTCAGACATGGTCGTCCATCACGGCATGCACAGTTTCAACGAAGTGCTTCCGCTGATGATGGTGCGCTACCTTGGGCCAGGACTGCTCGGCCTCGGCATCACGGCGCTGATTGCTGGGTTCATGTCGGGCATGGCCGGCAACGTTAGCGCCTTCTCCACCGTTTGGACGTACGACATCTACGGCGCGTACATCAACAAGAAAGCGTCGGACTCGCACTACGTCTCGATGGGGCGCTGGTCGACCATCGTCGGCATGGCAGTCTCGGTGGTTACCGCGTACCTGGTCATGCACGCAGCCAGCATCATGGATTACGTGCAGGAACTGTTCAGCTTCTTCATTGCGCCGCTGTTCGGCACCGTGATCCTGGGCATGCTGTGGAAGCGCGCCAGCAAGGCGGGCGGCTTTTGGGGCCTGCTGTGCGGCACCGCGTCGTCCATCGCTATGTGGTTGATGGTGCTGCACGACAAGGCCAACATCCGCTTCATGATTCTGCAACCGCACGCGACGGCGGACACAATCATGCGCGTGCAGGCCATGGCCGCCAACCTCTATCGCGCGCTGTGGTCGTGGTGCATCTGCGTGGTGGTCACTATCGTGGTCAGCTACATGACCCAGCCGAAGACCGAGGCCGAGCTGACCGGGCTGGTCTACGGTTCAACCGTTATTCCTCATGACGGGTCTACAAATATCTTCGAGAAACCGATCTTCTGGGCGGTTGTGATCGCCACCATCTTGTTCCTCCTCAACCTCTGGCTCTGGTAATTCCGATAAGGAAGCAAAATGACATCGCAACCCGAAGCACCGCATCCACAACCTGTCGACCCCAGCACCGAGCAGTCGCTCTCCATCTGGTTCTTCGTCGGCGTATTAATGCTCGGGTGCGGCCTGATTATTTTTGGCCAGGGCATTTACGAGTTCTCGCACCCGGGCACAACCGTGCTCGCCAACCTGCACCCGGCGTTCTGGTGGGGCATGCTGATGACGCTCTTCGGCGCGTTCTACACTATCCACTTCCGGCCGGGCAAAGGGTAAAGGCTCAACACCGGTTGTCACCGATCGACGAATGGGTCTAGACCTCGCTTTGAGACGGGATCGACGTCCTTGTCTGGGGTGGGGCCTGAATCTGTTCTTTCATCCGTGAATCGGTGTCATCGGTGACAATCGGTGTTGGGCTTTTCTCCAACTGACCAGCAACAGCAACACGCAACAGACCAAGGAGTTCTAAGCAATGTCTCGACCAATGACCATGGGAGTCCTCGTAGGAAACCGGGGATTCTTCCCTTCGCACCTCGCCACCAGCGGCCGTCTTGAAATCATCGCCGCACTCGAAGCCGCCGGCATCAAGCCAATCGTGTTGCATCCGGACGTTACCGCCCACGGCGCGGTTGAAACGTACGAAGACGCGAAGAAGTGTGCGGCACTGTTCAAGGCGCACGCAGCCGAGATTGACGGCCTCATCATTACGTTGCCGAACTTCGGTGAAGAGCGCGGTCTTGCCGATGCGATCCGCCTTGCCGACCTGCGCGTACCTGTACTCATCCAGGCCACGCCGGACTCACCCGGCAAGATGACCATCGCCTTCCGCCGCGACAGCTTCTGTGGCAAGATGTCGATCTGCAACAACCTGAAGCAGTACGGAATTCCCTACTCGCTGACGACGCTGCACACCGAGGCACCGGACTCGGCGGAGTTCAAGAAAGATCTGGCGTGGTTCGCGGCGGTGTGCCGCATGGTCCGCGGGCTGAAGAATGTCCGTCTGGGCGCGATTGGCGCGCGGCCCACAGCATTCAATACGGTGCGCTACTCGGAGAAGCTGCTAGAACGCTCTGGCATCACGGTCGAAACGCTCGATCTCAGCGAAGTGATGGGCCGCATCGGACGCATGGCCGACAACGACGACGCGGCGCAGGCTAAGCTCGCCGCGATCAGGAAGTACATCCCGGTCGGACAGACGCCCGAAGCTGCCCTAATGAAGATGGCCAAGCTAGGCGCAGTCATCGACCACTGGATGAAGACGAGCGAACTGACTGTCTCCGCTGTCCAATGCTGGACATCCATCGAGGAGTACCTCGGCATCGTTCCCTGCACCGTAATGTCGATGATGAGCGAGAACCTGATCCCCTCAGCCTGCGAGGTCGACGTGCTCGGTACGCTCTCGATGTACGCATTGACGCTGGCCAGCGAGACGCCCTCCGCGTTGCTCGACTGGAACAACAACTACGGCGAAGACCCCAACAAGGCCGTCTGCTTCCACTGCTCCAACCTGCCCAAGCACTTCTTCAAAGAAGGCGTTAAGATGGACTACCAGCTCATCATCGCGGGCACGGTGGGCAAGGAGAACACGCATGGAACGCTGGACGGCACGGTGAAGGCCGGGGCCATGAGCTTTGCGCGCTTCTCGACCGACGACTTCGGCGGCACGATCAAGGGCTATGTCGGCCAGGGCGCTTTCACGAATGATCCGTTGAACACCTTCGGCGGCGCAGGTGTCGTCGAGATCCCGAACATGCAGAACCTGCTCCACTACATCTGCGAGCACGGCTTTGAGCATCACGTTGCGGCGAACTTCTCGACTACCGCCGCGCCGGTGTATGAGGCTGCAACAAAGTATCTCGGCTGGCCGATGCACTGGCACAAATAATCGCGGCTCGTGCGCGGTTGTTCAACGACCGAACAGCCGCGTACACTGGTCGCCCGGTGCCGCAATCCATTCTCGATGGTGACTCCATGACCCTCCGACTACCTGCGCTTCTCTGCGCATCTCTGCTAACAGCCTCGGCGTATGCTCAAACGCCTGCCACTCCTCTGGCCGCGCAACCTGGCACGGCTGCGACCCAGCCTCCACGCAGAGTTCCCGAGCCGCCCTACAAGGAGACGCTCCCGCCATCGCCCGGCGATCTTACCGTCTGGCCGCGCGGCGCGTCGCCCCAGGAGGTCGGCAAGGCGCTGGCCGAGCACTTTCTTGCCGATCAGGCCGGCAGGTTCTCCGGCTATCCAATGGTCTGCACCTGGTACGGCGCGCTGGAGTTCGCCCGACTGACGCACGATGATGCGCTGCGCGATCGGCTGATTGCGCGCTTCACGCCGATGTTGCCCGGCGGCGCGGAGAACCGCACCAACCAACGTCACCACGTCGATGATTCGATCGTGGGAGTGGTGCCGTTGGAGATCGCCATCGCCAGCAAAGATCTACCAACCTACGACCCGCGGTACCTGCAATACGGCACCTTCTGGGCCGACCGGCAGTGGGCTGCGCCGACGCCCGATGTCACCTATCCCGAGGCGATCGTGCCGCGCGATAACCTACAGGGCCTCTCACCCGAGAGCCGCTTCTGGGTGGACGACATGTACATGCTGACCATGCTGCAACTTGAGGCCTACCGTGCGACTGGCGACCGCAAGTACCTCGACCGCGATGCCCACGAGATGGTCACCTATCTCGACCGCCTGCAGCAGCCTAACGGGCTCTTCTTCCACGCGCCTGACGTGAAGTACTTCTGGGGACGCGGCGACGGCTGGTTCGCGGCCGGAATGGCTGAGATGCTGCGCACCCTGCCCGCCGACCATCCTGACCGCCCGCGCATTATGGCCGGCTACAAGCTGATGATGGCGGCGCTGCTGAAGTATCAGGGCGCGGACGGCATGTGGCATGAGCTGATCGACCACCCCGAGGCGTGGCCGGAAAGCTCTAGTTCCGCCATGTTCAGCTTCGCGCTGATCACCGGCGTCAAACACGGGTGGCTGGACGCGGCAACTTACGCGCCTGCCGCTCGCCGCGGTTGGATCGCGGTGGTTGGGTACGTCGATCAGAACCACGATGTAACCCAGGTATGCACCGGTACCGGCAAGTTCGACAGCATGCAGTACTACCTTGATCGCAAGCGCGAGACCGGAAACCTGCATGGGCAGGCGCCGGTTCTATGGGCCGCGACCGCCCTCCTGCGCGAGGAGAAGTGACCGCAGCGACGGCAAACACCTGTGATCCTCATCACCACCCGGGATGGCTGGCCGGGGTTATATTTCTGGTGAGGGCTGAGAAGAGCTGGATATGCCCATCGTCTTGCCGCCTTCTCCTAGAGGCGGCACGGCTTTTTAAGGAGCACTCCGTGCGAAGGGCGGTTGAACATTGCGAAATCCGGCAAACTCAGCCATACTTAGGTGTTGGGCTGTGTGAGCTGCGGTCCTGCCTGCTCGGCTGGCGAACTGCTCGGCTTCACTTAATTCGCCCCACATACACCGATTTCTCTGAGAGGTTTCCCAAGTGTTGATGATTCGTCTGGCGCGCGTTGGCGCCCGCAAGCAGCCCCACTACCGCGTGGTTGTCATTGAAAAGGACCGGGCGCGCAATGGCCGGTCCATTGAAGTGGTTGGTATCTACAACCCCCGCACTACCCCCGCTACGCTCGACCTGAAGCGTGACCGCATCGACTATTGGGTTGGCAAAGGGGCCCAGCTGTCGGATCGCGTGGGCAAGCTTTTCTCCCTACCAGTTGCTCAACCGGTAGTCGAACCCGCGAGCGCAGCCTAGTTACTACTTAGTTATCAAGTAACCAGCCACCAGTGCCAAAAGATCTGTCAAAGACAGCTTTCCGACGGCTTATCCGAGGATTCTTCACGTAGACTCTTCGCAGGCCAGTTTGAAAATCAGGCTGCCTCGTGGTCTCTTCTGGCATCTCTCCCCACAGGGAGTGGCCACGTCGTTGCACCGGCGGAACGTCAATTCTTCCTTGAAGACCTCACCCAGACTGAGGCAATGGGCGGAATCGAACCGGAGCAACCTACTCCCAAGAGGTGTCTGTGATGAACGAAGTAACGTCAGCTCCCTCCGAGCCAACTGAGCGGATGAAACGACTTATCCTGGAGATAGTCCAGGCGCTGGTTGATCAGCCCGAGGATGTCTCCGTCCAGATGCTCGATGACCACGATGCCACGGTGATACGACTCCGCGTCGCCCACCAGGACATTGGCAAGGTCATCGGGAAACAAGGCCGAACGGCGCGCTCGTTGCGCACCATTCTGGGTGCGGCCAGCATGAAGCTGCATCACCGCTTCGCGTTGGATATTCTGGAAGACGACGAGCAATGACCGGGAAGCTCGCGCTTCGGCGACCACTGCAGATCTACTGATATCCGCTATTGCTTGGCGAGGGTTGCGAGTCGGCGGCCCCAGGCAGACACTGCGCCTCCGCGTCAATCGTGCCGGCAGGCGCGTACCATGAGGCTGATGGAATCTGCTTCTCAATGGATTGTTCTGGCGCATATCCTTCGGCCCCAGGGGCGCAAAGGAGAGGTTCTTGCAGAGCTGTTCACCGACTTTCCCGAGCGCTTCGACCAGCATCCGCATGTGTGGCTGGCGCCTGCGGGATTCGCCGATCGGACCGTTCCCGACTCTGTTGCCGGCGCGGGGGCTGAGCCAGCCGAGATCGCCGCACACTGGCTGCCCGTGGGCAAGAATGCCGGACGCATCGTCTTCCACTTCGCAGGGACCGACAGCATCGAAAAGGCGGAGCAGCTCGCAGGCAAGGACATCCTCGTGCCACTCACCGAGCGCATGCCACTCGACGAAGGCGCCGCTTACATTTCGGACCTGATTGGCTGTACCGTCTATGACCGCGGCCAGACCTTGGGCGTGGTCGACAGCGTCGAGTTCCCCACTACGCCCGATGGATCGCGCAGACTGGAAGAAGCCGCTCCGTTGCTTTCGGTCAGGTTGCCGGAGGGCGACGAGGTTCTCGTTCCATTCGCCAGCGCGTTCCTGCTTGAGCTCGACGTAGCCGCGAAGTCTATTCGCATGGCACTGCCTGAGGGGCTGGCCGAGTTGAATCGAGCCTCAACAGAAAAGGGCGACAAGAAAGGCTGACAGCGTCTGATGCTGCTAGCCTCCGTGTGGACTATCGTGCGTTCGCTAGAAACGGTACGAGACGCCGCTGGTGATGATGGGGTAGATCTGGATGCGCTTCAGATCCTCGTTGATCTTGTTCGTCTCGGCCACCACGTTTGCCTGAATGCTCGGATCGTTGACACTGCCGCATCCCTGGCCAGCCTGGCATGCTGAACCGGTCAGGTTGACCCCCAGGGTATAGTGCCCGGTGTAGGCGGCGCCGATTTCAAATGGCGCGCTCCAGTGCTTGTTTTCCCGCCGAGTGATCATGTTGCCGAAACCGATCGTCAGCGCCGGCATAATAGAACGGCCGAAGGTAACCGCGCCGTTTCCCTTCACTGGGTCGCTGGGATCGCTGGTGTAATCGGTATCGTTCTCGGTGAACGTGCTGCCTCCGGGGATGTTCATCGTCGCCGCGACGTTGCTCTTGAAGATCAACACGCCAGGGCTGATGTGGAAGCTGGAGTGGCGGAACGGATAAACATCTACCTGCGCCGTGCCCGACTTCAGGTGCATCGAGGCGTAGTAGTTGGTGCCGTCGCTGGTGAGGCCATAGCCGAAGTTGAAGAAATCCGCGCCCCCGCGCAGAGTCAGCCGTCGCGTTAGCGGAGTGGCAATCTGCCCGCCCCAGCCAAACGTTCCGATCTTGGCGCCGATGGCGAAGCGCGAAAACGGCTTAATGCTCCCGCTGTCATCGGAATCCTTCTTCTTGAGGGGCGCGGGTGGGGCGACCATCACCGCAGCGGATGCATCCGTCGCATTCAACGACGAGGACATTCCGGCCGCCGACGCCATCTCCGCACCTAAATCCGGTGAAATTGACTGCGCGATCCCCGCCTGAAAACCCAACCCCAACATCGCAACGCTACAAAGAATCTTGATCTTCGACATTTGGAACTCCCCAAACTCGCAAATAGATACGCAAAATAAACACGCACCTTTGAGGGTATCGGTTCGGTTGCCGCGAACCAATACACCCTAAGTAGTACGATCACGGTACCGGGGGAAAGCCCTTTGGTCTTGCATTTGCGGCGTAAAGCCGCGCTGAGCGACCCTTGGGACGTCACCTATGCGCTTTGATATCCTCACCATCTTTCCCAACTTCTTCGCGGGGCCGCTCGATCACGGAATCCTGAGCCGGGCTATCGCCACGGGCACGGTCGGCGTTGCCATGCACGATCTGCGCGACTTCACCCACGATCGCCATCGCACGGTCGACGACCGGCCATTTGGCGGCGGCGAAGGCATGGTGCTGAAAGCGCAGCCCATCTTCGAGTGCGTGGAATCGCTCGTCGGGATTGCGGCCAAGGTAGACCGCGACCCCTCCCGGCAGTCGGTCGTTCTGCTCTCGGCGCAGGGAAAGCGCTTTACGCAGGCCACAGCGCATCGCCTCGGAACATTGGAGCGCGTAGTGCTGATCTGCGGGCGCTACGAGGGCGTCGACGAGCGGGTATGCGATTTGCTGGCGGATGAGGAGCTATCTATCGGGGATTACGTGCTTTCCGGCGGCGAACTGGCCGCGGCCGTGGTGCTGGACTCAACCGTGCGCCTGCTGCCGGGCGTTCTGGGGCATGCGGATTCAGCGCGTTACGAAAGCTTTGGCGTGGGAGATGATCCTGCCGACAGCATGACTGCCGACGGTGTGCCCCGCTCTACCTACGGCGCGGGAGGGCTGCTTGATTACCCCCACTACACGCGGCCGGCCGAGTTTCGGGGCGTGGCGATCCCGGAGGTGCTGGGCGGGGGCGACCACGCGGCCATCCGCCGCTGGCGCAGGCTGATGGCTCTGGAGAAGACATGGCGCAACCGGCCAGATTTGCTCGCGAATGCGAACCTCAGCGACGAAGACAATAGATTTCTGGCTATTCTCTCGGACAAGCAATAATAGCGAGATGAAATGCTCAGGATTCAGCCCTACCGCAGAGAGGGATGCCAGAGTATTAATCCTCGGATCCCTACCCGGAAGAGTCTCTCTGGAACTCAACCAGTACTACGCCAATCCACGGAATGCGTTTTGGTCGATTATGGGCGAACTTGCCCAAGCCCATCCTCATCTGACTTATGACGCACGATTGAGCCAGCTCCACAGGAAAGGCATAGCCCTCTGGGATGTTTGTGCAAGCGCCGAAAGAATGGGAAGTCTGGATGCAAATATCATCAAGAGGACGCTTGTACCAAACAATTTCGACTCTTTCCTGCGAGACCATCCGCGAATTCAGGCCATATTTTTCAATGGAAGCGCGGCAGCGAAGCTATTCCGCAGAAGCTTTTATCCTTATCCTGCATCGATTGCCTCCCTACAACTACGCACGCTGGATTCGACCAGCCCAGCGCGAACGCTTCCCCTGAGTGAAAAGCGCCTTCGCTGGCTGGATGCCTTGACTCCATATCTAAACAAAGGAGCTTAATCCAATAATCCGCCCGAAGTTCTGATAAACTAAGGATTCGAATTCTGAACAGGAAAGCATCTATGTCTATTCATCCGATTATGCAGAAACTGGCCGCCAAACTTGAGCGGACCGACCACCCCGCGTTTGGCCCCGGCGACACTGTCCGCGTGCAGGTTAAGATTCGCGAGGGCGAGAAAGAGCGCCTACAGGCCTTTGAGGGCATGGTGATCGCCTCCAACAAAGGGCCGCAGGGCACTTTCACCGTGCGCAAGATGAGCTTCGGCCAGGGCGTCGAGCGCATTTTCCCTTACAACTCCAAGGTCATCGACAAGGTGGAGAAGCTGCGGTCCTATGAAGTGCGGCGCTCCAAGCTCTTCTACCTGCGCGGTCTGCGCGGTAAGGCGGCACGTCTGCAAGAAGTCGCCCGGCCCTCTTAAGGCTCGGCACAAGAGTTCCAACAAGTCAAAAGGCCACGATTGATTTCGTGGCCTTTTCTCTTGAGATGCGCAGAGCGGGAACTATTCTCCACTAAGGGGTTGATTGCGCGGGTGTGGCCGAGGCGGCCGTCGAAGCCGCCGGCTTGATAGGCACGCATGGTTGTTCGACCGTCTTCTGCCCGGGAGGCCCAGGCGACCCGGCCGGGCGCATCATGCCCGCTGGGCAAGGCGCAAGCAGCAACGTCGGCCTCACGTCGAGCGGTAGCGGCGGCGCCTCCACCGCCCCCTTGGCAGCGACGCTCATCTTCGAACCGGGCCAGGCATAGGGGGCCTTAGTCGCGGTCCCATACCCAACTACGGGGAACTTCGAGGGCAGCAGAAACCCGCGATCGACCACCACCCACGCCGACTGCGGCTTTTTCCCCAGCAACCGTTTGTCCGACGCAAGCTCCATCGGGTGTCCGTCGACCGTGATCCGCAGTGCCCTGTCGTTGAAGGCGCCGGGCTGTTCCTTCGCGCCAGGAAACGTATTTTGCGACACAACTGCAGTCCCGATTCCCGGGGCATAAATGTAGAGGAACTTCAGGTCGGCGATGTCGTAGTTCAGTCGCGCCTTGCCCGTCCATCCGTCCACGGTCAGCGTGCCTGCGCTGATGGAAACCGGCGTCATTTTAGGCGGCTTGACCTTCTTTGCCAGGATCTTCTTGCCTTTCTCGTCATAGCCAAGGTTGGTCGCAGTCTGAAACAACGGTTTGCCATTGGCATCGAAGGCGGGGTGCCCCTTCTTATCGCGAATCTGCTTCACCGCTGGATTGAACATCAGGTTTCCGTCGGGATCGACGCGTTGCTTACCCTCGCCGTCGAGCATCGGGGTCGCGGGCAGAACAACGACGGAGTTTGGCCCGGCGTAGACGTTCTTCACCTTCTTGCCTTTTGCAGGAGAAGCGGGCTTTGCGGCTGCGGGAGGACTTGCGGGAGAAGTTGAGGGTGAGGGGGGGGTCGAGGTCTGGGATGAGGCAACGAAGCAGGCGGCGCTCCCGATCAACCCAAGCGACAACAGCCTTCCAAAGATCGTGCGCACGTTCATAAATCGAACTCCTGAACTGACTCCGAGCTTTGAGGGTAGACGATAATGACCCACACTTCCCTCGATTCGACCGGCGACAGCCAGGGGGCTCGCAGCGTCGAAGAGCCTGTTCTTCCCCCGAGAATACAACCACTGCGCGCGCGCCCCTAGAAAATTAACACACACGAAAGTTGTAAACTCATATTCGATATGGGCAGTCTTCGCACCGCGCACGCCGTCTCCGCCGCCACTGCGAAGCAACGCATGCTGAAGCTGCTGGTGTGCAGCGACGCGCCCGAGCAGGCCCTGCGCTACCGTGGATTTTGCATGATCGCAGGCGTGGACGAGGTGGGACGTGGCGCGCTCTTCGGGCCGGTGGTCGCTGCTGCCGTTATCCTACCGGAGCGGCTTGGCTCGCTTGCCCGCGCCGGCCTGAAGGACTCCAAGCAACTCACGCGCGAGCTGCGCGAGAAGCTGGACCGCCGCATCCGCAAATGCGCACTCGCCGTATCGGTGGCCGAGGTGGATGCCGAGACCATCGACCGCGTCAACATTTACCAGGCGACGCGAATTGCCATGCTGGCCGCGGTGCAGGGGCTTGCGCTCGTACCTGACCACTTGCTGATCGACGCCATGCGGCTAGACCACCCCTGCACCCAGACACGCTTATTTTATGGCGACGCGCTCTCGCTCTCCATCGCGGCGGCGTCGGTCGTGGCCAAGGTACATCGTGATCGCCTGATGCGCGAGTTGGATGTGTTGCATCCCGGCTACGGCCTGGCCTCGCACAAAGGCTACGGCACACCCGAACATCGCCGGTCGCTTATCGCACTCGGCCCATGCCCGCTGCATCGCCGGACGTTCGCTCCCGTCCGCGCCCTCATCACCGGCGAACCGGAAGTTCCCGGCCTCCTCTTCGACGATCTGGTGCCGGACGACCCTGTCCTGGACGATCTGCTGTTGGAAGATGGCGAACTTGAACCTGCCTGCAACTGAGAATTGCTCGCGGAGAGGCCGTCTGCTCGCAAGCTGCGATACCCTTGAATTGACTATGACCGAAACAACCGCTCGCAAACTGCTTTGCGTCACCGCCCATCCCGACGACGAATGCTTCGCCTTCGGAGGCGCCCTGATGCTCGCCGCGGAAGCCGGCGTCGAGACCTCCGTGATCTGCTTTACCGACGGCCAGGCTGCCACCAATCGTGGCGACGCCACGTCCGGCGAGCACCTCGGCGAGATGCGTCGTGCCGAGTTCTTCGCCTCCTGCAAGATCCTCGACGTTACCCACGCCGAAATCCTCGACTACCAGGACGCCCAGCTTGAGTTCGCGGACTTCTCCGCCACCGTTGCCAAGCTAGTCGAGCGTATCCGCCGCGAAAAGTTCGACGTGGTTCTCACCTTCGGCGGCGACGGAGCGATGAACACCCACGCCGACCACACCATGGTTTCCGCCTTCACCACCGCCGCGTTCCACTGGGCCGCGTCGCCCAAACGCTTTCGCGACCTCGGCCCCACGCACGCCGCCCAGCGCCTCTTCTACAACACCACCCATTTCTTCTTTCCTGGCCGACCTGCGCCGCTGCCTGCTCCCTGGACGGTTACGCTCGACGTCAGTCGCGTGCAGGCTCGCAAGTTCGATGCGTTCCGAGCGCACACTTCGCAGGTTCCGCTGATGGACAAATTCCAGGGCTACTTCGAACAGCACATCGGCCAGGAGGTCTACACGCTTGTCGCCACGCCGATACCGCAGCCCGCCACGCAAATGACCGACCTGTTTGAAGGAATATAGCCCATCGCTTCGAAGGTCGATATAATTCGCCGCATGCGTTCTTTGCTTCTTCTGCTCGCCGCTCTCGCAGTCGCCTCGCCTTCCGTTTCCCAAACGCCCCCGTCTCCCTTCGCACACCCCTACATGGGCTGGAGTTCGTGGAGTCTGATCCGCGACCATCCGACCGAGGAGAACATCAAGGCCCAGGCGGACGCGCTGATCGCCAATCACCTCTCTGACTTCGGCTATCGCTACATCAATGTGGACGACGGCTGGTCCGACGGCTTTGATGACCACGGTATTCCGAAGCCCAACCTGACCCGGTTTCCCGATGGGGTCGACGGCATGGCGAAGTACATGCACACACATGGCCTGAAGTTCGGCATCTATCTCAACCCGGGAATTAGCGCCGCGCTGCTGAAGCAGAACCCGCTCATCGCAGGCACTACGGCCCGGATCGCCGACATCACGGACACGACGCAGGCCGGCAGCACACGTCGCAACTCTTTCCGCATTGACTTCTCCAAGCCCGCCGCCGCGGTCTACATTCGATCTCAGGTGGCTCAGTTCGATGCCTGGGACATCGACTTCATCAAATTCGACTTCGTTGGCCCAGGCGGCGGCAACGTGCCAGCCGACAACCGTGAAGAGCTCCGCCAGTGGCATGCCGCCGTCACCCACGCCTCGCGTCCCATCTGGCTCGAACTCTCAAACTATCTCTCCATCGACCAGGCGCCACTGTGGCGGGCCACATCTAACGGATGGCGCATCGAGAACGACATTGAGTGCTACGGCGCATGCGACAATTCAACCGACCCCGCCATTCACGGCAACCTCACGACTTGGTCGAAGGTTGCCGTCCGTTTCAATGACGCCGTTCGCTGGATTCCCTACGCCGGCCTGGATGCGAAGGGCGAAGGTGGATGGAACGACCTCGACACGCTGGAACTGGGCAACGGTGATCGCGACGGCATTACGCCCGATGAGCGGCAGTCGATGTTTGTCCTGTGGGCCATCTCCTGCGCGCCGCTCTACCTCGGTTCGGACCTGACGAAAATGGACGCGGCCGACCTCGCGCTCATTACCAACCGCGAGATCATTGCCGTCGACCAGGCCGGCATTCCCGCGCGACCGCTCGACATCCAGCATTTGCGCAACAAGCCGCAGCAAGCGTGGCTCACCAAGTACGGCGATGGCACAGCTATTCTTGCGCTCTTCAATCTCGCTCCGGACCCTGCTGAAATCAAACTCTCCTGGACTGAAGTGGATGCTCTGCGGGACACTGACCTCGCAGTTGGCGCGCCGCCCACCCTGCATGACCTGATCGCAAACACCGACGTCGCGGCCACACCTGACGGCCTTACCCTGACGCTCGCACCGCACGCCAGCCGCATCCTACGCGTCGCCCCACACCTGCGAACTAAGAGCGCGCCCTAGCCCCGCGCCTACCGGAGTTGGAACTCCGGCGACCCCATTACCAGCGCCGTCAGCAGATTCAGCATGTCACCCGGATTCGTATTCTGCGCGTTCGCCTGCGTCAGTTGCTGGTGGATCTGTTGACTCGTCTTAGCCGAAATCTCGCCGCCAATCAGCGTTGATTCAAGCACCTTCAACGCGATTTCCGTGCCTGCGGACGTACTCGGCTCCGCAGCGGGAGCTGTCTCCGTCATCGTTGCCTCCGTAAACGCGGGGTGCGCTGATCGCGCTTCTCCCGCACTTGTACTTCGAGACGGCAGCGCCTGTTCACCCATCAGCCCCAGGGCCACAATCTTGGGCGCGTCGAACTTCTGGTTGGCGAATTTGCCGTTCGTCAACTGATACGCGAAGTTCAACCGGTCGACCAGCGCACTGGTGTTCATCCAATGATCCGCAGTGATGTAGTAGCCGGTTGGCGGCAGCGCATAGTAGAGCGGCATGCCCATGCTCTTGATGGTGTTCACCAGCGCGCCCGGGTTCGACGGGTCGGTGAGCGTGGTGCGGAAGGCCGAGGCGAGAAACTCCATCGGCGTCTTCACCTTATTGCGGAAGTATTTCTTCGAGTTGAACTCCGGGCTCGCCACCAACGTCCGCAGCACCGCTTTGATGTCGCCGTCGGACGTGAGGAAAGTCTTCGTCATACGGTCCACCAGCGACGGCGGCGGGTCGTCAGCCACGAAGCGCTGCGCAATCTTCCAACTGATGAAGTGCGCCGTCTGCGGGCTGTGCGCCAGCAGGTTTAGAGCCAACAGGCCCTCCTTCATCCCTTCGTTGCCGGAGGCGTTCGCCATCGCGGCGGCCTTCTGCTCTGCCCCACCCATCGCCATGCTGCCCATGCTGTTGTCGTCCATCGGCGGTGCGGTCCTCGCGGCCACGGCTGCGTCGATCGCGAGCGTTCCCTGGATCACAAACGGCGGCCCACTGCCAATCCTGTGTCCCAGCCACACCTTCGTTCCCGGCTCATGCCGCTTGGAGTCGAAAAGAAAGCCGCCCGCCTGACCGGGATTGTTCACCGTCCATCCGGTCAGGATCGCCGCCAGGTTGGTGACGTCAGCTTGCGAGTAGCCGCCGTTCACGCCGACCGTGTGCAGCTCCATCACCTCGCGGCCATAGTTCTCGTTCAAGCCGTGGTTGCCTGGCTTCGATCGCGGGTTCGCGGGGTTCACTCCATTCGCCTGCGAGTCTGGCCCGATGCTGAGCCAGTTGTCGAGGTACACCATCATCGCCGGACTTTGCGCGGTCGCCAGCAGCAGATCGCCGAACTTACCCAGCGCATTCTTACGGATCGCATCGCGCTCGTAGCTGGTGGTATACCACTGGTCGGAGTCCTTGGCGATGTAGATGTTGAAGTGATTGAACCAAAAATCGGTCATCACCTCCTGCAACTGGCGCTCGCTCACAATTGCGCGGACTAGCTTCGCCTGCGCCAGTTCCTGGCCGATCTGATACTGCGCGCCCACACCCGCAGCCATGCCCAGGAATATCTCGCGCTCGCGCGGCGTGAAATCCGCGAGGAGCTGATTTTTCTGATCGCCGCCGAGGTAACTGGTGAAGGCAATACGGTCATCCACCGGCATCTGGACGAGCGCCGCCATCCGCTGATTCTTCGGCAGGGCAAACAGATCGCCCGCAATGCGCGCAGCGGTAAACTGACCGCCTTGCCTTTCAGCGGCCTTCTCCGCGTCGCTTGGCTCCGCGGGCAGATTTCCTGCAGCATCGGGCTTGCGAGCCGCCGCTTCCCTGCGCAGCTTCGCAATTTGGACCTCATACATCGCCGCCAGCAACGGGTCGGTTGGCATCGGCTTCTTGCCGTCTGCCACTTGCTGGATTGTGCCGCGATCAGGGAACAGGGCCAACGCCTGATCGGGCGTCATATACAGCGTGGGAAAATCCGTCAGCCGCCGATCCAGCGCCGGGTCCTTGATCGCGTCGGGATTCAGTTGCTGATCAAACCACTTGTCGACACCCACTGCCTGCACATGATCCACATCGCCGGGCCGCGCCCCAAACGTGAACCGGTCCAGCACTTGCAGCGCGCGCTCGCGTTCCGTAAGCGGGATCAGCGACTCTGGTTTCGCAGCGGCCTGGGGTTTCAAGGCGGGAGATTTTGCTGTGGAGGCCTTCGCGGGCTTCTGGCGAACAACGGGCGCGGCTGGCGTGCCGTCCTGTGCTGGCAGCGGAGATGTGAAAACGCACATGAGGGCGAGGGCAACGACCGGAATTCTGCGCATAGCGGAGCCTCTCCCTAGCTTAGACCCCGATTCAAGCCCAGGAGTTGCGCTGCAAACAGAAACCGCAGCTACCCGCCTGCCGCTACGGGCGCGCCTGAGGGGCACTGGCGCCTCGTCTCCTCTTCATCACTGTCCACGCGATCCGAGCCCCGAGCAACATGACCAGCACCAGCGTAAACGGCACGGGTGCCCGCACGCCCTTTTTCACCAGCCACCAATAGTGAATGCACCCAGCCATTGCCGCCACATATACCGAATAATGCAGGCGCCGCCAATTCTTGCCACCCATCCAGCGCATCACGAACGCAGGCGAGGTTGCTGCAAGCAGAAACAGCAGAAACCACCCAAACAACCCCACCTGGATAAACCGACGCTTTTTCAGGTCGTCGAGCACGGTCGGCCATACCAGCTTCCATTGCTCCGAAATCACTCCAAAGTGTCCGCTCCGCAGTCCCGCCCAGGCCGTCGGTACGTCATAGCCGGAAAACAGAAAAACATACGTGGCCAAGTGCAGAGTGGCGTAAAAGAACGCGTACAGCCCGAACAGCCTGCGGAACCGGATCAGGTTGGCCAGCTTCGGATGCAGCCGCCGCACCGGCGTCACCGCCAGGCTCACCATCAGCAGAAACAGCGCCCAATAACCGGTGTCGTGAGTGATGTAGTTCACCGGGTCGGCTTTGAGCCCTAGTTCGCCGGACTGGTACATGCGCAACAACCCCAACACCGGCAGCAGGCACACCAGATGCACCAGCGCTTTCACGTATGGAATCCAACGGTTCGGCATGGCCGTCCTTAGTAGAACTTTTTCAAATCCATACCTGCATACATACCCGCCACCTGGTCGCCGTAGCCGTTGAACATCAGCGTCGGAATCGTCTTCGGGAATGCACTCGAATCGATCCGCCGCTCATGTGCCTGCGACCACCGCGGATGGTCAACATTCGGGTTCACATTCGAATAGAAGCCGTACTCTGTCGACGAGATTTCGTTCCACAAAGTGCGTGGCTGCTTGTCGGTAAAGTTGATCTTTACGATCGCCTTGGCGTTCTTGAAACCATACTTCCACGGGCTCACAACCCGGATGGGCGCGCCGTTCTGATTGGGCAGCACCTCACCGTAGCACCCAAAGGTCAACAGGCACAGTGGGTTCATCGCCTCATCCATACGCAGCCCTTCGGAGTAGGGCCAGTTGTACCCCTCCGCCTTGTCGGGCATGTCGCTGCTCTTGTCGTCGGAGATGAATTGCACATACTTCGCGCTTGGCAGCGGCTCCGCCCAGGAGATGATCTCGCTTAACGAGTAGCCATCCCATGGGATGACCATCGACCACGCCTCCACACAGCGATGCCGGTAGACGCGGCTCTCGATCGGCCGGTACTTCATAATGCTGTCGATGTCCGCCGTCTTCTTCTGCTTGATCAAGCCTGTGAATTCGACCGACCATGGCCGCGTGTGCAGCGTATGCGCGTTGTGCGCGGGATCGGACTTGTCGGTGCCGAACTCGTAGTAATTGTTGTAGGTAGTCGCCTTGGCAAACGGCGTCTGCGCGTCCGGCACGGTGTACTTCGACGGCACCGTCGTAAGCTTCGTGTCTGCGTGTACTGCGTCCGGATGGAACAGTCCCGGCACTTGCTTCAGCGCAAACGCACCAGCCCCCAGCACCGCCGCGCCCGTGATGAAGTTGCGTCGATTGAAGAACGCCTCCTTCGGAGTGATCTCCGACGACGCAATCTTTCCTTCCAGGCTTCCGCCATTCCTGATCAGCATGTTGCTCCTCTCCCAGCCCGGCCGCTAAGCCGGAACAGCAACCACCTGGCCCATTTGCTTAGACTATCTAATTACGCGGCCGGGGTCATCGCGGATGTTGAATTCCGTGCCACATCTCCAGCATCCCATGGGAATCGGCGATCGATCTGCTCACGCGGTGCGCTGCATCGCTTCCCTCATCAGATAGATAACCGCCCCGACCACGATAACCACCGCCGCCCCCCCCAGCTCTCGCTGGAAGTTCGCACGCTCCAGTAAGATGTAGACAAACCCCGTAATCGCCAACAGCGGCGGCAGCGGATACAGCCAGATCCGAAACGGCCGCTTCATCTCCGGCTGACTTCGCCGCAAGTAAATCACACCCACATGCTGCATCAGGAACTGTAGCAAAATCCGCAGCACGACCAGCGCGGCAATCACGTCCATCAGCGAGAAGAAGCAGAAACAGATCGCCGCCGCGCCCAGCACCAGCAGCGAAACGTACGGAAAGCCCTTTGCGTGCAGTTTACCGAAAACGCGGAAGTAGTTGCCATCGCGCGCCGCCGCATATGGAATCCGCGAGTAGCCCAACAGCAGCGAGAAAACGCTAGCGAACGCCGCCACCATCACCAGCACCGCGGCCAGCTTGCCCAGCGCCGGGCCGATCCGCGGCCCGTAAGCCGTCTCCATAAACATGGAGATCACCGCCCGCCTCGCATCCATATCGTGCGCGCCAACAATTCCCTGCCACGGCAGCACCGCCAGCACCGAGATGTTCATCGCCAGGTACATCGCCGCGACCAACGCAATCGAGATCAGGATCGCTCGGGGCACCGTGCGCGCGGCATCCTCCACCTCGCCGCCGAGGAACGTGACGTTGTAGTAGCCCCAGTAGTCGTAGGTTGCAATCAGCATCGCCGAGCCGAGCCCCAGGAAGAATCCAGGCGTTAGCGCGAATGCCCCTGGCGGAAACGTGAACGCCTGCCGAAGATGCCCATGCGCCAAGCCTGTCACCAGAATCCACGCGATCAGCCCCATCACCGTGCACCACATAGCGACGGCCACGACCCGCAGACTCGCAATCCCGCGATACAGCAGAAACACCGCAATCAGCACCGCTGCAATCGCCACCAGCGTCTGCGGACCGGCGCTGACACCGGCGCTGTACGAGCCGATGCGTACGACCCGTGCCGTCGCGTGCCCCGCAAGCCCCGGCCAGATATACGCCGCATACTGCCCAAGCCCGATGCAGCCCGACGCCACCGAGAGCGGCGCGGAGAATGTCAGTTGAAAGATGAACAGGAACGCCAGAAAGCGGCCCAACTTCCGCGTCCCATCCGCGCCGGAATAGATCCGCCGCAGAAACGCATACGACCCACCCGCCTCCGGCATGGCCGCGCCCAGTTCTGCCCACACCAAGCCGTCACACAGCGCCAGTCCAGCGCCCAGAATCCAGCCCAGCATCGCCTGCGGTCCACCCATCGCAGCCAGAATCAGCGGCAGCGTGATAAACGGCCCCACGCCGATCATGTCCAGCATGTTCAGCGCGACCGCGCCCGACAGAGTCAGGCTGCGCTGAAGCTGCAGCTCCGCATCAGGCCGCATTGCGATCGATGTCTCCGGCGTTTCGATGCTTCGAGTCTAGACCATCCTTCCGGGCGGCCACCGCCTTTGGCACCCGCTCGCCCGCCTCAGACTGGAGGAACAAGTTCTACTTAGGAGCTTCCCAATCGTCGGTGGCCGATTTACTTCCATCCACGTGCGTGACCTGGATGGTGTCGTAGTCGAGCGTAATCAACTCCTCGTTCCCGCTCTTTCGAATCCCCGAGATAACGGCATCCTTAAGCTCAATCGTCTGGACGATCTTGCCCGCGCCCGATCCGGAAGTCTGCGATCCGATGTTCACGTCGCTGAGCACTTCGTGGCTGTTCAACGCCTGGAAAAGCATCGGCGACGCTCTGTCGATCTCCTTTGTGATCGTAATCGTGCCGTGTTGCCGCTTGCCGGACGCCATCCCGCTCGCATGATCACTTGCCATGACGACATCATGGGTGACGGCCTTGATCGGAATGGTCCCCGAAGCGCCATCCCCTTTAATCGATCCTTGTTTGGATCCCTTAATAGTGAGGTACATATTCAGCGCTGCCGTTGCGGGAACTGCCCACAGCAACGCGCTCATTAGCGCCCCGGCCGCAACCCACTGCTTACGGATTCCAATTCCCATAACACGCTCCTTGAAACCACTTCGGTGGGATATACGGGAAGCCCGCCCGTATTCGGCGACAGTTCTATCACTGCCATTCAACAACCAGCAATGGGGAATTCCACAACCAGCCATGGCGCCGGTGGTTCGCATCGAGTCCCCAATGGGACAAATGACAGATGCAACCCGTTTGAGAGACACTGTTTTGGCACTCCCTGGAGCCCTACATTGATCACCGGATCCCGCGAAAAAGAATTGATCGAAGCAGCCAACCTGCTGCTCGACGCCCGCCGCACCCACACCCCCATCGCCGACCTGCCGCTCGCGCTGCAGCCCACCTCGCTAGAAGAAGTAGCCCGCGTCCACGACGAGATGGCGCTAGCCTACGAAGACATCGGCGGCTGGAAGATCGGCGCCGGCGCACCCGACGCGACGCCCTTCTTCGCTCCCATGCCGCGTGCGTGGATGGCCTCCAGCGGCGCAATCCTCAGCGGCCCCACCTACCGCTATCGCGTACTCGAGGCCGAGATCTCCTTCCTGATCGGCGAAGACCTGCCACCGCGCACAACCCCCTACACGCGCGAAGAGGTCATAGCCGCCATCGCCAGTTGCCACCCCGCGATTGAGGAGTTGGAGTCCGGCCTTATTGACCCCAAAGCTGCCAACAACCTCTCCGCGCTGGCCGACCTGCAGATGCACGGTGGCTTCATACATGGCCCCGCCTGCGCGGATTGGAAGAGTATCGACTTCACCAAGGAAACGGTCACACTCTATATCGACGGCGTAGTCCAGGTAGAGCGCACCGGCTCCAACACTTCCGGCGACCTGATGCGCCTGCTCCCCTACCTCGCCAACGAAGGCGCTGCCCGCACCGGCGGCCTGAAAGCCGGCCAGTACATCACCACCGGAAGCTGGACTGGCAACACCCCCGCGCCCGCCGGCTCTCAGGCCGAGGCGAACTTCGGCCACGCCGGCCGCGTCAGCCTGCGCTTCTCTTAGAGCCGCCGCCATGTCGAGAAAAGCCACCCGCCGCACGTTCCTAAAACTCAGCGCCGCTGCCGCGTCCCTCACTGCCGCCGAGTTAGCCCACGCCGTGCCTGTTCGCTCTCAGGTTGCTCTGGTCACGGATGCTGATTCCCAGGTCACATCCAGCGCTCCTATCCAGTGGGCGACCACTAAGCTCCGTGAAGCTTGTGCTTTCCGCGGCATCTCGCTCACCGAAGGCAGCCCCAACCTCACCATTGTCATCGCCCCCGTTTCGAGCCCCTTGGCTGAGGGATTCGCCGGCCTCCACGACATCACTCAGCCAGAGACAACGGCCCTCATCCCGGGGCACTACAAAGGTGCGCCAGCAATTCTCGTCACCGGAACGGATGTGCGTGGTATCTCTTACGGCCTAATCGAACTTGCCGACCGCGTCCGTTCCTCGGACGATCCCTTCCTCGCGCTGCATCTCTCAGCACCCATCATCGAAACCACCCCCAACAAAGTCCGCAGCGTAGCCCGCGGCTTCTGCTCCGAGATCGAAGACAAGTCATGGTTCTACGACCGCGCCTTCTGGACTGCCTACCTCGACACCCTCGCCACCGCACGCTTCAACCGCTTCGCGCTCACATTCGGCCTCGCCTACGACTTCCCTCGCGGAGTCACTGACGACTATCTCCACTTCCCTTACCCCTATCTCGTCGAAGTCCCCGGCTACGAAGGCGTCCACGTCGAACCCGCACTCCAACCCGGCGAGCGCCAGCGCAATCTCGAAACCCTGCAATTCATCGCCGCCGAAACCGCCCGCCGCGGAATGGACTTCCAACTCGGCATCTGGACCCACGCCTACCAGTGGACCGACAGCCCGCACTCGGCCCACCACATCGCCGGCCTCACTCCGCAAACCCACGCTACTTACTGTCGCGACGCCCTCGCGCTCCTGCTCAAGAACTGCCCGCAGATCACTGGCCTCACCATGCGTATCCACGGCGAGAGCGGCATTCCCGAGGGCAGCTACCCGTTCTGGCAAACACTCTTCGATGCCATCCCCGCAGCCCGCACACCCGACGGCAAGCCCCGCGTGATCGAGATCGACATGCACGCCAAGGGTCTCAACCAGATCATGATCGACATGGCCATCAAGACCGACATGCCCGTCAAAGCCGGCGCCAAATACTGGGCCGAACACCTAGGTCTCGGCTACCAGCAGACCGACATCCGCGCCAACGAATACCCACGCGAAGGCGTCACCGGCACCTTCGCCGTCTCCAGCGGCGCGCGCAACTTCACCCGCTACGGCTACGGCGATTTTTACCAACAGAACAGCGGCATCGATCTCCTCTATCGCGTCTGGCCCGGAACCCAGCGCCACCTCCTCTGGGGCGACCCCGCGCTGGCATCCGGCTACGGCCGCGCCGCCAACTTCTGCGGAGCTGCCGGCCTCGAACTGATGGAGCCGCTCTTCTTCAAAGGTCGCGAAGGCTCCGGCCTGCCCGGCGGTCGCGACTCCTACGCCGACGCATCGCTAGGAGCAGCAACCCTCGATACTGCAAAATTCACCACGACCTTCATGCTGTGGGGCCGCTACCTCTACAACCCGGACACCGACCCTTCCTTCTACCATCGCTACCTCAAACAGCAATTCGGCCCCGCCGGCCCCGCACTCGAAACCGCGCTCGCCGCATCCAGCCGCATTCTGCCACTCGTCACCACTGCCTGGTGCCCGTCCGCCTCCAACCACGAGTTCTGGCCGGAAATGTTCACCCACCTCTCCATCCTCCCCATCGTCGGCAAGCCGCTCTACGGCGACAATCCCGCGCCCCACAACGTCAGCGCCATCAGCCCGCTCGACCCTCAAATCTTCACCACCATCGACCAGCACGCCAAAGATCTCATCTCCGGCACAGTCAACGCCCGCTACAACTCCAGCGAAGTCATCGCCTGGCTTGAAACCCTGGTCGCCACTTCCACCAAAGGCCTCGCCGCCGCCCGCGCCGCCGCTGGCACCAAAGCCCGCACGCCCGAATTTCGCCGCGCCGAAGAAGACATCCTCATCCTCAACGGCCTCGGCACCTACTACGCCAACCTCTTCCGCGCCGCGTTGCAGTATTCCCTCTTTGAAGCTAATGAATCCCTCGACCTGTTCCGCAAAGCCCGTGATTCCTGGGCTGCAATGGCCAACCGCGCACAGACCGTCTACGTCTCCGACGTCAGCTACGGCTCAACCCCCTTCCGCCGCGGCCACTGGGCGGATCGCCTTGCTGCCATTGACGCCGACATCGTCGCCCTGAAAAAGCATTTCACCGAGGACTCCGAAAAATATCTGGATCAACGTGCATTTAGGCTTCCGGCCTCGCCCCGACAGTCGATCGCCGCCAAACACACGGCCGCTGAATCCTTCCACCCAGGAAGCGATCTCCCGCTCACCATCTCAACCCCGCCCTCCGTCACCGAAGCCATCCTCTGGTATCGCCACGTCAACCACGGCGAGCGCTGGCTCTCCACCCCCATGCAGCGCACTG
>Ga0302278_10001725_pt1 | contig 26420 bp, 25 predicted proteins | sample III_Bog_N3_2_FD_194543 | JGI IMG/M metagenome (GOLD analysis project Ga0302278, IMG submission 194543) | Peat permafrost microbial communities from Stordalen Mire near Abisko, Sweden - III_Bog_N3_2 | ecosystem: Environmental > Terrestrial > Soil > Wetlands > Peat | place: Sweden: Abisko... | reverse complement strand
ATGAGGTCTGCGAAGACCCACCGGCCTTCGCGCAGTTGAATCAGACCTGAGTCGAGCATCGCGAGCTCCTCACGGCGAAGCGCGCAAAAGCACAAGACGGAAAGAATTGCGAAATTGCGAATGCCAATGAGCTCCGAACGATCGACAGCTGCCAGCAGACGCCGCGTTTCTTCCCTCGTGAGCCAGGTTCCAAGCCGAACGCCGTTCTGCGGCACACCCGGCACAGAGGTGAGGCGAACCGCTTCGGCCGGATCGATGAGGCCATTCTCGCGAGCCTCGTTCGCGAGTTTGCGAATCCCGCAGAGTCTTAGGTTGATCGTCGCGGCGCTCAGGCTTTCCGCGACCATGGAGGTGCGGTACTCCATCAGGACCAAGCGCGAGATGGGCCGGCCTGCCGCGCACTTGATCAGATCATCGAATGCGGTCAGGTAGGCGTGTTTTGTGTGCCGGGAAACGACTGAGTTCGCCAGCATTTGGCGCAGTGCGGTCAACGAATCAGGATTTGGTAGAGATGTTTTGTACAAACACGAAGACACAAAGGCTCCTTTCGTCCGGGTGAAGGGACTTGGCCTGCAGGGGAGTTATGAATGGGAATCAGTTTTAGGGGGCGCAAGTGACAGCGCGTTTTATGGCGCTGCTACAGGTGCGCGCTTCTTGAGAACCGACTTGCGAGAGTCGACGCTTAGAGGAGTTTGGGGAGCAGGCCTTGGTGTGAGGGCCTGGTTATTTCAGCCGCTTGTACTCGACATTGCCGAAGAAGCCCGGCCCCAGGAGGGTGTCGGTTTGCTTGACGTAGGTGAGATTCGCGGACAGCAGCATTCCCTTGACCTCAAGAGCACCATCCGTGTAGGTGGCTCCGACTTTTCCACCCTGGCTGACAATAAGGAACTCGTCGCCGTTGCGTACAACCTGAAAACTGTCGTTTGGGTTTGCCTTGTTGACCCATTTGCCAAGGAACTCCGATCCTGTGGATCCGCAGCCGCTAAGGATCACGGCGCTGAACAGACAAAGCGAGATGAAGCGAAAGATCGCTGATTTCATAAAAAGCCTCCATTGGTTCTAGTCGCACACGGGTGCGCGAGTGATGTGCGGAATCGCCGCGCGCCACCGCATCTGATTCCGGCGGAGGCGTGCATCGTTCTGTGATCGGGGCAGCGGTGTCCGCCTGCGCAAACTCCGCCTGGTCTACCTGGTCCTCGCTTGTCGACGTCGAGACTTGAAGGGCGCCGCAGTCGAGCGTCGAGATTGTTAAATTGCGTTGAAAGCGTTCGAGCACGAAAACGGCAGGCGCTCGCCTGGCGGCCTCCAGCGATTCGGTCGAAGTCCAGATTTCAATGAGCACAAACATGCCGGGAATTTCACGGCTTCCGAATATACGAACTCCAATGAAGCCGGTTGGGTAGTATTCCCTGGCGAGCAGATACCACAATCCTCCGCGCAAGTGCGCCCGCAGGAACGCCTGAGTGCGGATTGGGTCGGGATCGACGAAGCAGATTTTCAGTGTTCTGCCCATCGTGACATCCTGGTGATGAAAAAACCACGGCGGCCCGAGCCGGGCCGCCGTGGTTGTAATGCGTGATTTGAAACATCCCGCCGACGTCAGTCATCCTCGTCGCAACAGCAACCGCAGTCACTTCCCGCGGTAGTGAATCGCCAGACGAGAACGAACGGCAAGAACAGAATTGTGAGCGCCACCTTGAGCAACATCCAGCGCCCGGCTGGCGAGAGCGAGCGGATCCACTGGATGGTCAGGTAAACAAGCAGCACAGAGATCGCATATTGGATTGCGACAGTTGCACCCTGCACAACAGGCGTGTTCAGAAACTCCATAAAGGAAGCGACCATTCTTATTCCTTTCCTGGCAGGTTGAATCCTGCCCGAAGAATGATTGTTGAATTGGCAGACCGCGGTCGCCGTGCGGCGCCGAACGCCCGCAAGCATGGCAGCGGGCGTTTTCACCCAGTCGTTCGAGGTAGAGCTAATTCAGATAGCTGTTTTCGATGATTAATTCCATCTCCCCGGGCGGCAGGGTTTCTTCGTCGGGGTCGAATAGTTCTGGATCTCTGTATTCGCCTGCTTCGTCCTCGAAATACATTTCAGCATCCTCTGAGAAATGACTACAGGCTTGGGCATAGTCTCTCCCCTCGTCCAACGCCTCGTTGAAGCGTCTGGCTCCGTCATCGCTCCAGTGGTCAACAGCTAGTTCTTCCTCCTCTCCTGCTTCCTCTTCATCCGCGTTGTAGTTCATCGTTACCATCCGATTTCTCCTTCCGCGGCAAGGCCTTAACGAGGCCTGCCCGCATATAAATTGTCGGAGAGAAACGGCCACTCGGAATGCGAATGGGTACTTTCGATTGTTCTTGAGGGGCACATATTTGACCAAAAAACTGTCGGAGGTTAACGACGGCAGGTTGATTTTGAAACCGCAAGGGATTCCTTCTTTTCAAACCTCAGAAAGATCGCGGTCAATCCAAGAGACCGGGCGAGCGGCAGCAGTTTACTCAAGGGCAGAAGTGCACTACCACATTCCGCTTTGGACAGGTAGCTGCGGTCAGTTCCTGCAATCGTTGCAACTCGTGACTGCGAAATGCCACGGCGATTACGCAAGCTTCGAAGCAGGTCCCCGATCCAGCGAGCAAGTTGCCTGGGCTGATCGTCCGTCCGCTGATCGAGCGGGCTACAGATTTCGAGACAAACGTATTCAACATTGAGGGTTCGATGGCAACGGATACAGTCCCCATCCTTCGGGAATTGGCGTGTGTTGCAGTGCCAGCAGGTAACTGTTTCGCTGTCACGAATCGAGGGGACAAATTGAAGAGTAGGCATGGCTTTCCTTTGAACATGCTTGAAGTAGAGTCGTTGGAATGAGAAGAGACTTCGGGGGTGAGAGATGGAAGGGAACTGGTGCGGTGATGGCCGTCCAGGCCCCGGTGAAGCCATGACTCAGAATGCGTCTTTGTCTCTGCGCGCCAGCCTCAGTTAAGGGACAGAAACGAAATCAAGATCGAAGCGAATGTCAGTTCGATTGAAGTTCTCCGCGCGCCTCAAGGATGGCTTCGAGATCGAAATCGCGGGCATCTGGGACATGTGCAAACCGTGACGCCACGCAGGTGAAAATGGACGGCGAAACGTGCGGCCTGTAGTTCCCGGCCTGAATAGACTCTGGTGTATGGACCCAGGACCCCCCAATCCAGAGGTGGTCGCTTAAAGCGATTGCGTATCCGAGATCCCAACGATTGTCAGTTGGAGGGGGACTCCCCACGTTCCTCAAGGACCGCTTCCAAGTCGAAGTCGCGAGCATCCGGGACATGCGCATACTGGGAGGCTATGCAAGTGAAGTTTGATGGCGGCACGTATGGCCTGTAGTTTCCAAATAGAATCGATTCCGGCGAGTGGACTCTGTACCCTCCGAGCCACAGACGATCGCTGCGCGCGATTGCGTATCCATAGGCTGCCAACTCGCTTTCGATCTCGTCGGTGATGGAGACTGGCGGCACGTCCAAATAGCCGTGTTCGCTCCGTTCGGCCGCGGCTATCAGGTTCAATACTGCACGGTGCATTTTGTTCCTTTCTATTGTTTCCCCTGTCTGGAAGAGTCAACACTCAGGCTTGGTCGGTCGGCGCGTTTTCGACGTTGATCTGGAGTTCGGCATCTGACATGATTTCTCCGGCGGAAGTTTCGCTGTTATGGATATCGGCTGGCTTGAGTGGATTGGCCGACGAAGAAGAGGAAGGTGCCGGTCCCGGATAAGAGGTGATTTCCCGGGACCAGAAATGATCTCGGGATTCTGACTAGAGGCCGAGACTCGCCGACGCGTTCTCGCGGAACAACTCGCCCGGCCGGATGTACCGTCGCAGAACGCGACGGGATTTGTGGCGTGTGGTTTTAGCGATGGCGCGTTCGGACGATCCGTTCAGCGCCGCCTGTGTTGCCATGCCCGCGCGTACACTGTGACCGGCGATGTTGGTGGCGTTGATGCCGGCCCTCTTCGCGGCAGTCTTGAAGATCTCCGCGATCGAATCGCGATGCAGTCCATAGGCCGTTACGTTGTTGTAACGGTCGACTGCACGAAAGGCTGCTCCCGAAGTAACGTTGGCTTTGGCAAGCCACTCGCGAAGTGCCTTGATAGGGCAAGTCTCCTCGTGCTCGCCAAACGGGATCGCGACTTTGTCGCCGGCTTGCTCCTGATCGGCTTTCGAACGGCGTACGTTGATCACGAGTCCGGAATCCGAGAAGTTCAGGTCAGATCCCGTCATCGCACAGAGTTCCGAGCGGCGAAACGCTCCCGCGAATCCAATCAGGATTAGTGCGCGGTCACGCAGGCCCAGCAGATTTTTCGGGCACGCGGCAAGGAGGCGGAGGATGTCGTGCAGCAGAAGCGGGTCCTTGCATTTCTGCGCGACACCCAGGGTGCGGCGGGCACCTTTCAAAACCTCGCCGACCACAAAGTGTTCGGTTGACGCGGGAGAGTTTTCGAATCCAGCCGCCTGGTGGGCTTTCGAGATGGATGCCAAGCGTCTCGCGATTGTCGCAGGCGCCAGATGCGCGACCACGCAGGACGCGATGTAGAGCGCGATGGTTTCAGGAGCGGATGGCAGGGAAGTCAGGCCGTGATCGGTGCACCAGGAATCATAGATCCGGAAATCTGTCTGATAGGCTTTGCGGGTGGAGGGGGCCTTGGCGGCTCGTATGAGGTCATTGGCCTTCTGGATGAGGTCCTCGAGGCCGGTCGAAGGGTGAGAAAGGGTGATGAGTTTGTCTTGCATGAGGAAACTCCCGGTAGGAACGGGGTGAGGACGGCGGAAAGGCAAGGGTGCGGCGGGGCCGCCGGGAGGAGGTCGTGAGTTTGGAATGGAGGGAACTTGTGGATGGAAGGAATTAGCCAGTGGCGAAACGAATCAGGGAGTGCGAGGCGGGGGAGTCCTCCGGGGTACTGCCCCACGTCAGTCTTCCTTGCGCTGATCCACCAACGGAACCAATCCTAAGCACCGGCTACGTGCGCGACACGTGTGCCGCATTTCTCGTTTAGGAGGAATATGTCCCGCAGAATTGGCGAGATTCGAGGTGCAGAATCTCGCAATTAGTGCAGGAATAGCCCTTGTCATTGCTGGCTTGCCAGAAGGCCTTTTTCCGGCAAGTCAGCTCCGCTGGTTTTACGTTGTCATCTTGTTGACGACGGCGAAGGTCTGCGCAAACCGGCGAGCCTATTCCTGGTTTCGGAGTTGCGCAGTTGCGAGCCTCAAGTCCCGAGGCTCGCCGCGGCATTGTGAGTGAACATCTGCCCGATGCGGACGTAGCTGGCCAGCGTCTGCGCCGACTTGTGCCCGGTCTGGCGCATGATGTCCCATTCGTTGTCGCCATTCATCGCAGCCTGCGTGACGCAGCCCGCGCGAAGCGAGTGACCTCCCAATGGACGGGTCTTCATTCCTGCCCTCTGCGCCGCCCGCTTCAGAATCCAGTCGACCGAGGCGCGATTCAAGCCGCGCGGACCGATGTGGCCGTGGCGGTTGATCGCGCGGAACAGCGGACCGGACTTGATTTGCGATTCCTTCAGCCAGCGGCGCACCGCGCGGACCGGACATGTTCCGGCATCGCCCCCGAAGGGAATACCGACCTGTCGACCATGCGCTTGCTGATCGGTCTTCGAACGGCGCAGGTCGATGACCAGGCCGTTCTTCGAGTAGGACACGTCGGAGACCTTGATCGCCGCAAGTTCGGAACGGCGAAAGGTGCCGGCGAATCCGATCAGGACTAGGGCGCGATCGCGCGTGCCGCGCAGGCTCTTCGGACAATGCGCGATGATGCGCTGAATATCGGCAGTGAGCAACGGCTTTTTGCCGTGCTGCGCGGTGCCGATCGCGCGGCGGACTCCTTTCAACGTTTCGCTCACGACGAAGTGATTCGTCGACGCCGGCGAATCCTTCGAGCCCGCTGACTGATGCGCCTTGGTGATCGAAGTCAGGCGACGCGTGATGGTGCCCGAAGCGAGACGGCTCGCACAATCGGTGATATAGAGAGCAACGGTCTCGGGGGTTGACGGAAGGGAGGAGAGGTTGTGCTCGCGGCAGAAGCGGGTGAAATCTTGAAAATCGGATCGGTATGCGAGCAGGGTGGCGGGCGCCTTCGCGCCGCGAATATAAGCTTTGGTTTTCTCGATAAGGTTCTCAAGATCGCGCGAGGGCGCGACCAGAGAGAGTCTGGTTTCGTGCATATTATGACTCCAGAAGTTGTAACGAGAGAGGGAAAGTAGATGTCATTCGAAGCTAGAGGAAGGTCAGGCGAACTTTACGATTGGGTATATATTGAGGGCGCTGCGCCACTTGGAACGTCGGCGCACATTCGGCACTCCGAATGAACGACAAAGTAAATAAGCGCGTGGTCCTATGATCCGGGTCGACTGATGCCGGAACAACCTACTAAAACGTGGGGTTGGACTTCGTCGTCGGAACCAATGTCAGCCCCATCATGGACCAGCTAATTACCCCAATTCCTGGTGGGGAAGGCCACGGCTATTCTCCGGGAACGGATGAGACGTCCAAGTCCTCTTGAAAATCGGCTAGAGTAAACGCACGTTGATCTTCCCGATTCACGATGGTCTTCGACCAGAGAATGGACGTCTCGTAGCCACTCCGGCACACATACTCTCCGTCTTGTTCAAACCAGTGCGTGGCTGCCGGGAGCATCTCTATGGAAAACGGAATGGCAGCGAACGGGTTATGAAACATCTCAAGCTCCGCTGACCAAGGTTCATACCCTTGGGGCCAAAGGCTCAAGTAGTCCGCCGATTTGATGTCGAGGCAGAAGGGTATGTTCTTGAGTGCCCCTTCTGTCCGGTCGAAGAATGCTCCGACTCGTGTGTATCGGAACCCAGGAGAAGCCACGCCCGCGGTGACCGGCACGCGGTAGAACTTTGGAATGGTGCAGGCATTCGAAAAAATTACGGCGGATAGATGGGCAAAACCTTCATTCGCGAAGAGGCCCGCTGGAAACTTCGACTCACCGAGCAGATGGTCAGCATTGACCGGCTCAGCCTTGAGTACGCCAGCGAGCCCCGAGACTTTGGCGCCCTGGCCGTAGAGGTAGCCGATCAGTCCTTCACGACTCCACACCATCGAAGAAGCGGCCTGAAAGTCTGCAATAGCCAGCACGAATGGATAGCCGACGACATGAGGAAGCTCGTGATATTTCCGGTCCAGCTTGTTGCCGAGAGTCTTTGCAAAGCGGAGCGCAGCCGGACCGAAGAAAAGGGCCTCGCGCTCCGCAGGCATTTGCGCCGGCGGCGCGTTGAAGTGGTTATAGGGAACGCGAGGATTTGCGGTGACTGCTTCGATCCAAGCAACTTCGCCGCCTTCATCTTCCACACGGAAGTCTGGAGATTCATGAAGCTGCGAGACGAGCAGTCCTTGCTCCCGCAAGCAGGCAAGGAGATGCGCTTCCCAAAGCCGGGTATGAAAACCTTGGGTCTGACAGTCGCTTGCCCAGTTCGGATCCGGATGCGGCAACGAGAGATAGAGCTGGTTCAACATCCATGCCGCTGGACGACGTGACGGTTGAGCCAAACATAGGAACACCTCACCGGGCTCGCGATCACCCGCGTCATGGAGAGGCGGACGCCGTGGGGTCGCGGGAGGAAGTTCCACCAAGCCAGCATCCTTCGCGTGCCTTTGAAGCTCGGCGTACGCTTCTGCCTTCGACGGGAAACCCGTTCCTTGCTGGGTTTCCATCCAGACCTCATCCACCCGTCTTCGCATCACAAAGAAGCTGTAGGTGCCGTCGTCTCCGTTTTCTAGGAGGCATCCCCATGCAGAGCCATCCTCGTTCATCCACGCCCCGGTTGGCATCCTGTTGCCGAATGCGAGGCCGCGTGGCCGGGAAAGCGCATAGAGATGAAAGATGGATTCTGGTATGACTTTCAACACGCCTCCAGCCCTCAGGTCCGAATCTGCCGCGATGATCTAGACAGCGATCGCTTTGTCTTCGACAAAAGTGGCAACTTCCCAATTCAGTGTCGAAGTGCCTTCCGATGATCTGCCGAGCTGCGCAGTAATGAGTCGGTCGCCCGGGAACGAAGGACTAAGTTCAAGCGCCAAGTAGTCGAACAATGGTTTTTCGTGGACTGCAATGACGATCTGTCGTTTGTGTTGCTTCGATAGGGTTCGCAACAAAGCTGCGAACTGAGAGATATGTACTTCGTCCATGCTCTGAACGGGATCGTCGATCAACAGCCAGGGAATCTTCGGTGTCACCGTCAGATGAAGCGCCAAGAAGAGAGTCAGCGCAGCAGTATTGAGGTTACCGGCGCTGAGCATCGTGCGGGGATCGCCGCCCTTTCCTCCACGACGGTAACGGGTCTCCAAGACTGCTTCCACTGGTCCCGTCGATACCTCGGGAACGGCGAATGCCGGGACAAACGGTTCTTCAGGAGCGAGCCGGACGAAGAGGTCTCGCCAGATGCGGTTGAGGTTCTCATTGAACACATGGCTGACAATCGCTGTCCGTCGTTCACGCGCCCTCTTCGCAAGATCCTTCCCAAAGTCGATGACGAGATCAGCCGTTTCCTTGGCTTTCCGTAATTGCTCAAGCTGTTCGCGGATGCCGCGATTCTCGGCTTCGATTCGGACCATCTCTTTGCGAGCGGTACGCAGCGCCGCCAACTGTTCGTTCACAAGACGGCGATTGGCAAGGCGGGCCGAAAGACGCTGGTCTTCGTCCTCGATCGACTTTCTCAAAGCTGAGACAGCTTCCTGGAAGGGTGTGGAATCTGCGAACCCATCCAGGCCAAGCTGCTTATAGATAGATGTAAGGCTTACTCGCAGGGACGACGCAGTTTGCTCACGGCTCCTCAACGCGGAAAGCGTCCGTGAAGCTGCTGCCTTCTCGTTCAGAAAACGAGAGCCATCTACGACGGCCGTACGAAACTGCTCCAATGCCCCCAAGAATTCCAGATAGCTCGCAAGACCAAGTTTCATCTGATCGCGAATCGAAGCTTCAAGTCGCTTGGCCACGGCGTCCGCATGAAGTGTTTTCGTTCGGTTCACAGCGGCCATGGTCTCGACACGGTCCTTGGCGAGGGATTGGAGTCGCCCCGCTGCTTCCGTGAGGCGAGCGATCTTTTCGGACAGGTGCGCTGAAAGGGGTGCCTGTCCGATTTCCCTATAGTCACGATCGCACATTGGACAGACCTCGTCCTGAATGAATGGGGCAAGCCCGGAAAGAGCCTTTGCGAAAGATTCTGTTTCCGACGTGTCGGAAAGCTGCCCATCGATGAGCGCGATTCGAGCGTTCCCTTGATCCATGCTCTGCTGCATTTCTGCGATGGCTCGTTCATACCCGCGATCTTCATCGAGAGCTGACGAGATGCGCTTGGCTTCAGAGGTCAGCGAGCGTTCGAGGAGTTCGAACGCAGCTCGCGGATCGTCTCTCGGGGGTGCGTTGACCAAGGCCAACGCTTTGGATACGGTGTCGGAGAGGTTTTGCCAGCGAGAACCATACTCCTTGATCCAAGTGTCGATGTCACGGCTTGCTCCCGCGTCGCGTTCTTCGACTGCAAGTCTCTCCTGCGGAGTCACGTCACTTGAGACCTGTTGCCACTGAATCAGCATCGACTCGATTTCCCTTCGTTGCCGAGCGAGAGTCTCCAGCTGCACGATATCCGACGCGGAGTTGAGCTGAGCCAGCGTCAGTTCAATATCGATCGATTGTTTAGGCCCTTCGAGTTCTAGGTTTTGCAAGCTTTCGCGAACCCTTGCTTCGGCATCCTGCTGTATCTTGCGGACGCGCTCTAGCTCGCCCTTGCTTGCCTCGATGCGCGATTCCAACTGCGGGATCGTCTCTCGTGCGTCCCAGAAGTGTGGTGCCAGTCCCTTAAACCGTCGGACATCGCCCGCTGGGCGAAGACCATCGATCAGTGCATCCAGGTGATCGAGCCGCAACAAGTCTTTAACGAACCGGGTTAGTGGAGAGTCAGACTTCTTACTCTCTTGAAATTGATAGATCTCCAGCAGACGATTGAGCGTTGGCTGTGCAAGATAGCAGCGTTCACTGAAAAAAAGCGCCTCGGCGGATTCCAGGAGCCCCGGGCTAACCATCGCATGGCCCGAAACTTCGAGCTCTATCTCGTTTCGACTCGCGAACCCTGCTGTCCTCAGGCGCACCAGCCCTTTACCAGAATCGGCATATTTGTGGGGGAGGTATCTCGCGTACTCGGGGTCGATTCTTTCGAGAGAAGCGACCGACCCCGTGAGCGCCAACTCCAACGCGGACATCAGGCTTGTCTTTCCGGCGCCATTCGGACCGTAAAGCAGGATGACTGGCGCATCGAGGGAGAGCGATGCTTCTCCTCGGATGCTTCGAAAATCTTTGACGAAAAGACTCTTCAGAGATGCTGTCATTCGGCCTCCAACTCACTGGCCTCTTCGCTAGCATTGAAGGGCGATTCGACCAGCTTAATCAGGAGTTCCTGCACATTGTCTTCTCCCTGCAACGCCGCCTGTTCGAAGCTCGTCGTCAGAACATCAGTAGGCTCAACCTCGTTTTTCGCGTCTTGAAGCACCGGCCCTGGAGGTTCGGCAACATCCGAGATAGTCAGCGGCAAAAGAACTGCAAGCCAGTCACGCAACGCTTCTTCATCTGATATAACCCCGACGGGCAATACTCGTGCGACGCGACTCAGCCGCTCTATCGTGCCGAGGACTGGGCGTGGCCCAACTACGATGACGGTCAGAGAGCGCCGTGAGCGTGCGACGTCGAGAGCCCGCGAAAGGGCCTCGACAATCTGAACCATCCTCAACTCGGGTCGGTCCACATTGTCGATTACGACAACGAGGTCGCTCGACGTCTCGCTCCCGATGAAGGCAGCTCCAATATCGAAGGACAGCTTGAGTATCTTCAGCGGGACTGGCAGTCTTGTGTATTTTGCGTCGCTAAGGAGCCGCGCAATTCGTTCGACTGGTGTGGTCGATATCATGCAGCGATCTCCTCTCTGAAGCGGGTGAGAAGCTCATCAACATCCCCAGAAGCAGCAAGTATCTCGCCAAGGCTGACTTCGCGCATTTCCGGATCTCCTGATCGCCCGTAGACTCCGCTCGGGTTCCGGGCCATACGAGGGCCAACCTCTCGACTATGAATCAAGATGGCAGGATCCGTCGAATCCAACAGTCCTTCTGAGATCAGGTTGGAAACCGCCTCTGCGTCGGACGCCAGGAACACTTGCGTTGTGGAGCCATCGGCGGTCATACGAAGTACGCCCGGTCGGGTGACCGCTAAATCAGGCTCCTGAATTGTCCAGAGCCCCAAATCTTCCCCAAGACCAAGTAAGGCAAGACCCAAGCCAAGCCCAGGAAGCCCTGTTCCCGGAAGGAGTGCATCCGTGGCGAGTTGATGCGTTGGCGTGTGGCTAATGGCACGGTATCGCGGTAAGGGCAATTCGGGCTCCGAGCCATCGCGGAATAGGCAAAGTGTCCGAGTACAGAACTTCAGAACGGCATCCGTCAAATTTCTTGGATCGATACCTATACCGGCACGAGCCAACTTGGTTCTGAGCGTGCGAATCCCTGTTCGCAAACGCTCCTGTGACGCAATGGACCAGCCGTCTGTCGCAATCTCCATCAACGTCGCCAGCTTCGCGCACAAAACATAAACGAACAGGCTCAGAAGAAAAGGCTTTGCGTATGCGGTGAAGAGTGCCGACTGCGCGATGGCTTCGCGGTTCGTAGGCGAATATTGGTCCAAATAGACATTCTGGAGCAGTCCTTCTTGATCCAGCCCAATTTCGCTTCCCGCGATGACGATAGCTGGCGGAACTGATGGATAAGGCCACTGCATTCTCTGCTGCGCTGCAGAGAACACGCTCTGGAGATTGGAGTCTTGAAGCGACAGGCCGATGATGAGGCTTTCCTTTGTTGCCGCAATGTCGATCAAGCGTTGCACGATGAGTTGGTTCGCTTGGTCGGTGATGAAACGATCGATCTGCGACTTGCGAGCTATCAGACGCCCCCGATAAAGCGCAGAATTTCGGCCCGCCAACACCGCGCAGCCATGCGGCTTATACAGAGTCGCTCGTTCAGGTGGACGTCTCGTCTCTTCCGGCCTGACACACACATTGAAAGATGCGGTCGGTCCCATTAGTTCCGCGACAGCCTTCTCGATGAGTCCATCCCAGTTGGCAGACACGATGGTCAAAGCCGCACCTTCTGCGATGAGACCCGCGATGCACAGATGCTCACTATCAGGTTCGACGGTTGGGTCTGCGTAGGTTGCAACGACTCCAAGTGCTTCCCACAACAGAAAGTCTGGGCCCTCGCCTGGTACCGGGATATCGAGCATTCTGTGGAGAAATTCTGGTTTGAACGTTCGCAATAACTTTCAGGACCACGTCGCGAAGGGGCGGAACCCGATCCCGCGAGATTGCCGAGCCGAGCCAGAACGCATACTGTCCCTTCGTCACCGCAGCCGCGAAATCCGCGAATGAGTCTTCGAACTGGGCCAGCACTTGTTCGAGCGTAATCGTCGCTGCAGTTGGTCCAGGGGGCGGCGTAACTGGTGGAGTGGCCATTTTGGGATTAATCTCTAAGCATCATTTTCGCATGGCGTTGAGTCGTGGCCAGGCGCAACGAACCCTGGTATCCAAGACCTGTGGAACAACATGGCAATCAGACCATTATTTGACTAGAATAGACCCGAACCTGTGGTGCAGGTTTACAAACCGGATTCCGCCAAGGTGTCTTAGACAGCATGCCACTGCGCATGTAGTCCGAATAAATGTGAAACGTCAATGGTTGGCTGGATGAATGCAAGTTCATTAGAACAGAAATATGTCTGGATTTTCATTGGGAGTTTTCCCAAACTGTCAAAGTTTGCCAGTTTCGGGGAGTCCTACTAGTCTCATCCTGACGGGAAAAGATCAATGTCAGATTCGAGGTTAGTTCGGGCCAGCCGGGATGGGGATCAATTTCACTATGCCTGGGCTGCAAGAAGATGTCTGAAGATGCTGCTGCCCCAATCCAGCCTTGTGGCGGTATCGGTTGAAGGGGCATCAGGGAATGAAAGCGACGACGCATCGCAAATCATCGAGGCGGGCGAAGAGATCATTGACATCGGTGAATACTATGGGAGCGATGAGCTCAAAGACTGCTTGCGGGTCGAGTATGTACAGCTCAAGCATTCAACTCTGCGCACAGATGCTCCCTGGACACTCAGCGAATTGGCCAAAACACTTAATGGTTTCGCAAAGCGGTTCTCAGGGTTGCGAGATCAGCATGGTCTCGACCTGGTCAAACAGAAGGCGATCTTTCGCATTGTGACCAACCGCCCCTTTGGGGAAGGATTCAAGAGAGTCATCGCTGCTGGCAGCACCTCTGCTAAGGGCGACAACCATGAGAGAAGGGCGCTTCTCAAGGCGACGAAACTTAAACGAGCTGATTTGGCTCATTTCTGTGAGTTGCTCATTCTGGATCGGGCTCAGGATGACTACATCGGCCAACGGCAGAGTTTGCGCGCTGAGCTCAGGGGCTACCTGGTTGGAGATGATGAAGACGCGTCAGGGAACCTAAAAAATCTTGTAAGCGACAAAGCATTGACCATAAATGAAGCCTCGAATGTCATCCGGCAAGTGGATGTTTTGAGAGCTCTGCATGTATCGCCGGATGATCTTCTCCCGGCGCCAAATCTTATCGAGAATGGAAACTCGCTTGGGCGTGAACAGGAACTGGAGATCGCAGAAGATGTCGTTCAGTTCGATGGTCCGACGGTTATTGAAGCCTCAGGAGGCATCGGCAAGTCTGTACTCGCCGCCCGGCTTCCCAGGCTGTTCCCACCGGGATCCGTCACTGTCGTCTACGACTGCTTCGGAAACGGGGCATACAGGCAGGCGGCAAGTCCACGCCATCTTCCTCGGCAGGGGCTGGTGCAGATCGCAAATGAATTGGCGGCTCAGGGCCTCTGCGACCCTCTTATTCCGTCAGACCGTGCGGACCGGGGGCAATACTTCAAGGCGTTCCTGCATCGCTTGAATCAGGCTGACGAATCGATTCGCTTTCGTCATCCAGGCGCCTTCGTTTGCGTTATCGTCGACGCGGCGGATAACGCAGAGATGTTTGCAGAGGAGTGTCGGGACGGCGAGTCATTCATACGAACTCTTCTGCGTGAGAAGTTGCCTGCGAATGTAAGATTGATTGCCTTAAGTCGCCCGGAGAGAGTGAACCTGCTCAGTCTCCCGAGCACGATAATTCCCAAGAAACTTCGCGAGTTCAGTCCTGATGAATCAAGGAGGCATTTACAGAGCCGCTTTCCCGACGCAACTGAAGCCGATGCGGTTGAATTCCATCGACTGACCTCCGCGAACCCGCGTATTCAGGCTTCGATCCTTGACCAGGAACCCACAGTCTCTTCTGTCTTGGCATCTCTCGGGGTAAGTCCACTTACGGTCGAGGCTGCAATCGCCAGGCTCCTGGAACGGGCGGTCGCAAAGCTAATGGACAACTCCGGTCCGATCGAACATCGGCGAGTAGAGGTACTCTGCCGCGCGATCGCTATTCTCCGGCCGTTCGTCCCCATCAATGTAGTCGCCGGTGTTGCAGGGATTGATCCGGGCTTTGTCCGCAGTTTCACCGCTGACATTGGGCGTCCGTTGCTGATTAGCGGAGAGGCAATTCAGTTTCGCGATGAACCGACCGAAACATGGTTCCGGGAACGCTTTCGGCCCGACGCGAAACAACTCGTGGAATTTGCGCAACGGCTGGAGCCGCTTGCTGCGGCAAGCGCATACGCGGCGTCGGCGCTGCCGCAGATTCTTCTCGAATCGGGGCAGTTCGACCGCCTGATCGATCTGGCCCTATCGGGGGGCGCTTTGCCGACCGACAGTCCCACCGAAAGGCGGGACATTGAGGTTCAACGCCTGCTGTTTGCCCTCCGCGCCGCTCTTCGTGATCAACAGCATCTGGCAGCCGCAAAACTCGCCTTGAAGGCCGGCCAGGAAGTGAGCGGAGTAACACGGCAGGAGAGCCTGTTTCAGAAAAACCTGGACCTCTTGGCCGCTTTTCTTCCTCCTGACCGCATTCGCGAAATGGTGGCTCGGCATTCTTTCGCCTCAGAATGGCTTGGCTCTCGTCATGTGTACGAAGCCGCACTTCTGTCCAGCGTTCGGGACTTCGCCGGCGAAGCAAGAAGCCAGCTTCGAATGGCAGAGTTGTGGCTTAGAAGCTGGGTGGAGGCCTCAGAAGAGGATAGAGATCGGGGAAAAATCTCTGTGCCGGATCTCGCGGAGATGGCAAGCGCCTATTGGCGATTGGACGGGCCCGAAGCCTGCGTGCGGCGCTTAGAGACATGGGGACCTGAGTCGGTTTTGCTTCGAATCGGCGTGATCCTGGCGAGGCGCAGCCTGGACTCGGGGGCTGTTGCCGAAGTGCAGACGCTTCTGAACGCAGCGAGCGATAACTTCTATCTCGCCCTGGGCATCAATCTGGAGTTGCGACGCTCGAATTTTGTCCCGGAGCAGCCAGTCGTGGAGCGGCTAATCGCTCATCTGGCTCAAGGAAACTCGGAGTCGAAGGACGCAGATTCGATCGATGGCGATGAGCCCAAAGACGCCATCGTTGCGCTTGTCGAATCCGCAGTGCTGCACGGCTTGTCGACAGCTGAGTTCCTTGCAGCACTGCTCGACTCCGTACTCACAGGCGTTGCTCCGCACCATTTACTGAACCATAACAAGGAAAAACGATTCACGATTCTGCGGGCGTTTACGCTCCGCGCCCGGCTCCGAGGACAGCAAGTCACCTTAGCGGATGTCGCACCGCCAAAGATTAAGGAACGGCTGGAGAAGAATCAGCCCTTTGCCGATGAACGCCAAACCCGAGAGTTTCGCGAGGCCGTCGGTTCGCTTTTGCCATGGCACACGCTTTGTGTTGAGCAATTGTTCTCGCCCTTTGCGGAAGGGGAATTGGCGGGCAAGCTGCATCTGGCGATCGCTGAATCTGCCAATGCGCGCGACTCGTACTTTCATGAATATGATCGAGTGTCGGAGGATGTCGCGCTGCTTTGGGGTGAAGTCCTGTGCGGCACACAAGTCAGGAATGATCTTCTGATCAAAGAGTTCCTGGATTGGGTAAATCGCGATGGGAATTGTTCGATGATTCCGACCTGGACCTCACTCGCTAGGCGATCGGCCCGGTCACAGACAATGACGACCGAGGCTTACGAATTCTCCATGGGAGGGAGACGGATTATCGAAGTGTCTGCGCTCGATGCCGAGTCGAGGGCCGAGTGTTACATCGGACTGGCCAGAGCGCTTCTATCCCGCGATATGGCGGAGGCCAAGTCCCTCTTTGACAGGGCGGTCGATGTCGCGAGCAAATTGGGCGACGAGATCGTTCCTCGCTGGGCGGCGATTCTGGACCTTTCAAACGCCGCTGCCGGATCTCAAGGAGCTGGTCCGGAGATCGGGTACCGTGTTGCTCGATGCGCGGAACTGGTTCACGAATATGAAAGCAACCACTTTGAATGGGAAGATACCATTCAAGCTATCAACGGTCTTTCACCGTCTGGCGGACTCGCAATCCTCAGCCGTTGGCACGATCGAAGATTCGGGTGGACCGGTAAGACTCTCAAGATTGGGATCGAGGACCTGCTTGACCGGGGCTACCTGCCCCCACGGGCCACAGTGCCGATGTTTGCATTTCGAGCTTCTTGGGACCATGTGACGATGCTGGACCGCTGTTTAACCCAGGTAACTCAAAAGGTCGACCGGAAGCAAACTCTCGATCGAGCGGTCCGGATCCTCGCACTGGACCGGCACTCGGTGACAACGTGGCAAAAACTCAAAGATATTGCACAGCGATTCGGGATCGATTGCGCGATGATTGATGACCGGATCGAATTTGAGGCACAGGATGAATTTGGGAAACAATCGAAATCCGCTGTCGCAGATGAAAGCAAGTCAATGGCTCCTACGAGTGACTTGGAGGACAGCGTATGGAGAGAACTCGGCTGTGACAACCACCTGTATACAGCCGACGAGCTGACTTCGGTCTTCCGCTCCTGGCGAAAGGTCGGGCAAGGACGCAAAAGAGGCCTCTCAACCGATAGTTTCATCCGGCGGATGATTGCAGGCGCGGCAGCCGAAAAGGTGGTTGCTTTCATTCAGGCATTCGCAGAGAGCGACTGTTTCGGCATCATGGACGTGAACAAATTCTACGCTCAGATACCGAGAGAATGGACGACGCGGCTTTCCGTGCGCAAGGCGCTCAAAGATGCAGCCAGAGCCGCTGCCGCACGGTTTTGTGCCGACATTTCGAATTCCAAATACTACGAACCGCTGTCCCTTTCGCGCCTTGCTCAGGTGGTGGGAATGGATAAGCGGGAGTTGGTTGCAGTTGCCTTGCGCGCGCTCGGCGACTCGCCGGATCTCGAATATCCTTCCAGGCTGTTCAGTGTGGTTGGGCTGTTGGCAGGCGAGATGTGTCGCGACGAGGCCTATACAGCACTCGACTTTGGCCTTTCTTTGATCGAAGCGGAGTTGAGTCCTTCGACGGGCGATGGGACATGGAGAGAGGACTTACTGCCTCCTGTGGCTCCGAATGAATCATTGGCTGGATTTGTTTATGCCAAGCTTGCATCGCCCATAGCAAAACTGCGATGGGAAGCCGCACACGTCGTTCATGAGCTCTGCATTGCCGGAGAAGATGAAGTGATTACCAACCTCGTGACTCTTTGCCGAAAGAGAAGCGCCGGAGCATTTGTAGACCAGCAACTGCGCTTCTATGATTTGCACGCCCGGGAATGGCTCCTCATTGCCCTTGCGCGAGCGTCGAAGGATCACCCGGGTATTCTGCGAAGCCATATCGGCTTCTTTATTGAGAATTCGCGCACTGAAGATCATGTGGTCATACGCCATTTTGCGTCCCAGGCCGCCCTCTCTCTCGCAAAGCATGGAATTCCCATAAGCGATGACGAGCTTGAACGGTTGATCAAAGTCAACTCATCGCCGTTTCCTTTGATCGAGTCCGAGCGCATTGGCCGCATGGCTGAAAACACGGACGAACCGGACGAAGACGAAACGGACGACCATTTCAGTTTTGGCTATGACATGGACGAAGACTGGTTCCGTCCATTGGCACGCTGCTTTGCGATGAATGGGAAAAGCGTGATGGCGATGGCTAACGACATCGTGCGGAATGTCTGGGGCTCGCCCCATACCGGTTACTGGAGTGACGACCAGAGAGGGCAGCGAAAGATTTTCCGCGAAGGTGAGACTCGGCGTTCGAAATCTTCTTATCCTGAAACCGACGATTTGAGCTTTTACCTTTCCTATCATGCCTTGATGACTGCCGCGGGAAGGCTTCTTGGAACGATCGCAGTGCACATAGAACCAAAAGATTCCAAGAGTGCCTTCGAGAAATGGCTCGAAGACCATTTGTTGACTCGCCCTGATGGACGGTGGCTGGCAGATCGCAGGGACCCTGAGCCCGTGGGGTTATTGCCCTGGATCAATCAGGAAAGGAGTGACAACTGGCGGTGGCAAATCGCAAGATCGGACTTCGATCGATACCTCGGACTGAATTCCGATCGACTGAGCCTCTGGGCGAATTGGCTGACGGTCGATGAGCCAAGAGAAGAAGAGGTATGGATTTCGAGTGCCTTGGTTACGACAGAGCGATCTGAAGCGTTGCTTAGAGCAATGCAGTCCGCGGAGGATACTCACAATATTCCGCTCCCGACCGCCGACGGTGATTATGAGCTGGACCAGGCAGGATTCCAACTTGCGGGTTGGGTCTGCAGCAGCGTTCGATATGCCGCCCTCGATGGTCAGGACCCGTGGGCTGGCAGCATCGAGTTTTCAGGCCCCATGCCGTCCGAGACGGTGAAGCGGGAGTTCCAGCTCTTCGCCTCGGAAGACGATCGCTCGTGGACCATCGGTGCTAAACCCGGCGAAAGGGCTGTCCTCTGGTCCGAGGTCTGGGGTGAGAATCGCGGAAGAAACAACGGGGATAGCGCGCCGAGATCGGGATCACGGTTGCAGGTTGCAAGACCGTTTCTTTCTGAATTCCTCCAAAAGAATGGAATGGCGATGATCGCAAAAGTCACCATAAATCGTCGCATGCGAAAGGCGCGATATGATTCAGATCGAGGTGAACGGCATGTCCTTGTCCCGCGGTCCTTCCGAATCTTCCTCTTCAAGCCGGACGGAACCGAGTCGACAGTCTGACGCGCTCATGCGCCTTGGCGAGAAACTGGTCGAAGCGCTCGGGCATTCGAACGAGAAGGTTAACTTTCTCGGCCGCTGGATGGCGCATTACCTTGCGGAGCTTATTGAGGCATCGAAGACCGGGCCAATTGAGGCAAGGGAAGAGACGAAGGCGAAAACCGCGCTGTTGATCATCGAACTTTGGCGGCATAGAAGCGAGCTGCCCGACGCCAGCCGGCCATTCCGGGAGTTCGATGCCGTTCTTAGGACTTTGAGCCGACTCGATCTATCGCCATCGATCCGCCGCTACTATCAGGTTTGGGAAACCGATGCCGGTCCGAAGCCTAGCAAGCAGGATGCACCATGGCTTGAGACGATGTCCGCAGTGGATAGGGGTGCGCGAGCCATTATTGACTATTGCCTGAGCGCGATCACTGACAAGTATGCTGAACCTGGCCGGAAATGGATAGCGGCAGCGGATGAGGCCGGACAGGGAGAAGGGGTCGATTCGGAGACGATTCGAAAAATCCTTGAAAGACAAGATATGCCACATGGGAGTGACCCGAACGAAGTCAAGAGGAAGAAGATTCGGGCTTTGATCAACGCGCTCGATGGTCTTGAGACCATCGCGAAGGAGCTGAGTGCGCAGCTTCAATCGGAGCTCTCATCTCTTGGCAAGAAAAAGCGAGTTAGAAAACGCTCCACCTAGGCCAGGGCTGTTGGCGTTTCGATAATGGGAAGGAACCGGTCCATGCATGGCGTGGCTGTCCACCATGTTCATCGATCAACAATTAGATGAGACTCCACCTTCCGTGCGCGTCCTCATTAAACTGCGCGCTCTCTCTGAGAATACGGGTGAGATAGGCCGGGAAATCTCGTGCATTTGAGACATAGCCCTCGGCTTTCATTTGAGTCTCGATTTCGGCACACGAGATAGGCTTTCGGTGGAGCAAGCAAATCGCTCGGGCATGCGTGAGCGCCGATCTTTTTCTCGCTCGCGGCAACAGCGCGCGGATCTCGCTTTCGGCAAATTGAATCTTCATAGATTCAATTTGAAATTGCTCGGCCATAAGAAGTACGGCCTCGAACACAGGCCGAGCGAACTTGGCGAGTAATCGAAAGAACTCCGCAAACTTCTTTCGCAATCTGCGATTCGTAAATGCCAAGACCAGACCTGCGAGAAGCGCAATCTGGAGCACGTAATGGAGCTGTCGAAAGAATTGGAATGCTTTGCCAATCTTCGTTACTGCAGCCTCAATCGCATTCATCCCGACGGAAATCGTAAATGTGGAGCCGACCATTCCCGCGAGCCGCACGGTGGTTGGACAACTTCGACTTCCAGTTCAATGCCCGGATGAATCGCAATCTGGTCTTCGAACTGGCCACAGCAAACTGGGTCGGAAAGCGCGAGGATGCACTTTTTCTTGGTCCACCCGGAAGCGGCAAAAGTCACTGCGCACAGGCCATCGGACAAGCCGTCATCCAGCAAGGCTATCGTGTGTTGTATCGCGAAGCCCACAGGCTGCTGGAAGAACTGGCCGACGCCACGCTCGATGGCAAGCGCAAGGAGTTTATGGACCTGCTAACCACCGTGCCGCTGCTGATCATCGATGACCTGGGAATGCGCAAGCTGCCGCTGACTGCAGCCGAGGAACTGCTGGAAATCATCATGCGCCGCTACGAACGTGCCAGTACGCTGCTGACTTCAAACAGGCCCGTGGACGACTGGGGCAAACTGCTGGGCGACAGCGCCGCCGTCACCGCCATGCTGGATCGCTTGCTGCATCACGGACACGTTCTCAAGTGCGGCCCGCGCAGTTGGCGCACCAAAACCGGCAGCCCTGGAGAAGGACAATGACAAATGCAGAAACAAAAGCAAAATGGATGCCGGGCAAAGAACGCCCGGCGGCGTCGCGACTCGGGATCCAGAAGCCTCCCACGACGGAGCCTCACCATAGGAATACTGGCAAAGACACGAAACCCTCTGCCGGCCAGCCCATCGGGCAAACCGCAGAGGGTCTCGATCACCGATTCCTTCGGAGCCAGCCCCGTGTCATCGGCCCTGGATCACTCTGCAAGGCGCGACCCCGGCAGAGCGACTACAACACTAACACGCGATCAAAGGGTCTGAACATCAACGCGCAACTGATCGCCTTGCAAAGATACACGTCAGCAAGGTAAAACAATCACGTCTTAGGCCACGCTCTATGGCCGCTTTTAACCCGATCATGTATGGCCGGATTTAACCCGATCACCGAGGTTCTGAATATCGATAACGCGAAATATGCCGGTTTGGGTTATAAATTCTGGGTGCTGCGCAATTAGCTGCTTCGTGAGTCGCCAACTAGGCGGAAAGTCAATCGAGGTATCGATGCCCGGACTCGGCGTCGAATTCTCGTGATGACCGACGAATTGGCGGATCAGATCACGGATTGATCCCGCCGGCAGCTTTACTTTGAAGATTCCACCTGGTTCCGGGATCTTCAACCTGACACGATATTCGTCGGTCTTGTCGTCAATCTCTCGCAACACTCTTTCACCGGCCGGCGACGCCAGGTACCCAATAATCTGCATCTTCTCTTCGGTCGTAGGTTTATAGGACACTTTGCCTCGCTTTTCGGATTTCTACTATGCGGATTATCGGCAAATCGGGCACATGATCTAACGCCATCGGGCGTGAAGCGGAGTTCACCCGATGAGCACTCATCGAGGCGAGCTTCCGCGATAGAACGATGATCAGTCCCTTCAAATGGCCCCGTGACATGTTCCCGTAGAATGATCCGGCGTCAGGTGCCCTGCATAAAGCTTCACCATCAATCGCCGAGATACTTGTACTTAAGTAACCAGGTCAATGGTGACGTCACTTACTATTCGGTAGGTTGCGATTGACGGCAGATTCAATTTGGACGAATCTGGTATCACCACGGCAGCAACACACCCAACGTCGTGGTCTCGGCGTAAGTTAAGCCCTGTGGGAATCGTAATGGTCTCTGACGCGGACACGCTCAACGACCCCAGTGTTCAGCGGTCGCGGAGATATTCACCGCGACCGCTGACCCCAAAAAATCGCGAATTCACAATCATCGCTGAATTCTCTCGCGGATGATCGGACTTGACGACGGCGGGCGCGAAGCGCCTTCCAAAGTGAGTCGGTCTTAAGAAGCAGAAGAGAGCTGTGCCCAGGTCAAGGCTGTATCACTCAGCCGGTGACCCATCTAGGAATAGACAGTCGTGCGCCTGCGCATCGCGCGACTGTGCATTGCCTCAGCGGCACATCGCGAAGCCAAAAAGATAAAGATCAAAATCACGTTTCTAGCCTCAGGAGCTTCTCGAGTTCAATTAATCGGGAGGAACTCGGGCTAGCCGGAATCTCCCTGCGTCGCGAGATGTCCGCGGACTGATGCGCAAATTCGCGACGCGAGAGGAAATATGGTAACTCAACCGTTCAGCGCGGGCGAGACAGAAAGCGCGCCCGAGCAAGTAGACACACCGAACCTCAAACCAATTCCGTCGTGTCCGGGGTATCTGGCGGGCGAAGACGGCTCAATCTGGTCAACCGCTTACGGGCGGCGCCGAATGTCAACTCCGACCGAGCTCAACGGGTACGTGCGAGCCTACCTGTTTGTAGGCGGTCGCCAGCGGGCCCGCTTCGTGCATCGGTTGGTTGTGGAGGCATTTATCGCCACAATCCCCATTGGCATGGAAGTCAACCACCTCGACGGAGTAAAAGTCAACAACACTCCCGGCAACCTCGAAATCTGCACACGCCAGCAGAATGCCAAGCACGCTTACGATCATGGACTTTTGTTCAAGGTCGGACAGTGGAAGGCGTTGCGCACAAAGGAGAAACGAAGCCAGGGTGGCAGCAATTCCTGAACCACTGAAACTGCAACTGAAACAGATCATTCTTTGGGGTCAACGGTTCCAGTTGACCCCAAAGAATTTCCTAGAATCGGTCCTCTGATCGTAGCTCATGAATTGATCCTGCGGTCCAACACCAAAAAGACACTAAGCCCCGGCCATCGCTTCCGACGGCTTGAATCTGGCGGTCTTGCGCGCGGCGAGTTCCGGCCGAGGCCCACCGGGTATCAGTAGCTTTTGCCACGTTCTTCTTCCCTTTCGGCGAAGGATCCTATGCAATAGGGCAGCACGATCAGAGGCATATTTGAGCATCACCGACTTCTCAGCAGCGCGGGCATCGATCAGCCCCGGTCTTGGTCCTGCCTTTCTCGACGGTTCGTCTAGAGCGGAAACTGTCGGCGCCGGTTTCGATGATGTGTGCACGGTCTGTGATGCGGTCCAACAGCGCTTTGCCCAATCGAGCGTTGGGGATCACCTGGGTTTATTCGGAAAAGGGCAGGTTCGTGGTCAGGATAACGGTGGCCTTCTCGGCTCGTTCGGCGATGACTTGGAAGAGGAACTCCGCTCCCAGGTCGGCCATCGGCACATAGCCAACTTCGTCTATGGCGATCAGATCATATCGTTCCCATCGAGCCAGGACACGACGCAACTGCAGTTGCTGTTTAGCTTCGACCAGTTCGTTGACCAGCGCGGCGGCGGTGGCAAAGCGTACTCGCCGCTTCTGCCTGCATGCAGCCACGCACAGCCCGGTAAAAGGGTGCGTCTTGCCAGTGCCAAATCGCCAATAAGAATTATTGGTTCGGCGCGTTCGATATAGCCGCCCCGAGCCAGTCCGTGGATCTTGGTGGCCGCGATCTGCAGAGCCTTGCTGAAGTCGAATTCATCAAGCGTCTTCATGCGCGGCAAGTAAGAGTCCCTAGTCCGCCGAGCAATGGTGTTGCGCTCGCGTTCATTCAGTTCCGCGGCGAGCAGTGCTTCCAGATAGCGAGGTAAGTCAGCCGCTGCTTGATGGCCTCTTCGGCCAGCGACGCGCACTGGTCGGCCACGGCGGGCAGGCGCAGGGTGCGGCACTGTTGGGCAACGGCGGCCTGTGCCAAGTTGTCGATGGAGGGCTTCATGCATGCACCTCCAAAGCGTTGGAGAGTAGCTGGTCATAGCCGGTCATCACCGGCAATGGCCGCTCGTTGCGGGCAAGATCACCGATCTCGATGGCTGCGATCGTGGGCCGATTCAACTGTTCGACGGTCAGCATATGGCGGATCGCCGCGCCATCGTGACAGCCCATCGACAGTGTCTGCTCGACGGCAACACGCAATCGGTCCCAGCCATGGCCCGCGCCGAGTTCGAGCAGCTCGATCATTTCTCGTGTGCCCTCGGATCGGCCATGGCGCTGGTTCAACGCCTGCCCAACTGATCGAAAGACGCTGGCCAGCGTCCTGCTTGCCGCCACTGCGCCAACGGTGTTGATCGTGCCTTCGCGCGTGCGGCGCTAACTGCGCGGATCTTTACGCCACTGCGCAGACGCGAGTTTGAGCTGCGTGTTGAGATGGGCGGGCGCTGGCTCGTCGGACGTAGTTTGTAATCGACCAATGCACGGGCTAGGCTGCGAAGCGGTTCGGGCATCTTGCCGACTGCAATCCCGAAGAAGTAGTAAAACCGGGGACTGGCTAAGCCCGGGAAAGCAACTGGTAAGTCCGGCTTGCAGGCCAAACTTCCGGAAGGATCGGGCGACCCTGCGCGCGTACTTTCGGTTCCGGCCGGTATACGTTTTGAAACGGACGAAGGCACCCAGATCGAACTCGTTGAACTCAAGAGGCGTGCTGCCGCGTGCAATGACGAACCGCACCAGGCCGGAACCGCCTTTGGGAAGTTGGGTAGTCTGTATGGTCCCGAGCACCGATTGCCATGTAAGGTGCGCCAGAATTGGCGTCAGATTGCAGCCAGATTCCCTCGCCAGTGCGAGCGGGATGCGTGCGTGGTTGAGGTTTGACTGGACGAAACTGTAGGTTGATGGGCTGCCATTCTTCTGCGCTTTTCGACCGAGGTGAGCCACAAGGCCCGGTAGCGCGGGGTGCGTGGTGTCGAGTTTAAGGTTGGTTACCTATGCGCCCTTGTAGCGCGCGAGGTGCGCAGCGGTGGTGCGCAGCATGGCCGCGGTGCGCCAGGCCGGCGCGCGATCTGGTCGAGCAGGACTGTCAGAGTGGCTGGCGGATGGCCGGGAATCATGGTCAGAAGCGGAGGGCGGAGTGTACGGGGATTCGGTTCACAGGTGACGTCGAGCATGGTTTGGTGATCCGCTTGGCGACATATGGTGATAGGAGCTGCTGCTGCCAGAGGAGGAGATGAGAGCGCGCAGGGATGCGGTTCAGGGATGGCTTCGAGTTTGATTTGGTGATCACGTGAGCGAGACAAATTCGGTTGGGTCCGGTTTAACGCTTCCATTGACTCGGGTGCTTCTGCATAGGTTCCCTCGTCCGTCTCAGCTGTGGGGAATTGAATTGCAGCGAGAATTACGGCGGAAGTTTTCTGGATGGCTTCTAAGCTGCTCTATGAGTATGACCGTTCCGCTGTGGTACAGGTTGATGGAATTTCACCGCTGAGCGACTTCAGGCTGCGCTTAGGCTATCGCGAGTTACTTGCAAGTTCGGCGTAATCGCGGCATCGAGAGGCGGGGCCGTTCGAGACAACTAACGCAAGTTTGTTTTTGCTTTCGTGAGTTGAGGAATTTGAAGAGTCGAAGAGAAAAGCGAAAAAGCAACTGGCGATCAAGGTGCAGGGTCATCCTGAATTGAGGGTCCTTAAGCAATCGAGGATCGCAGCAGTTCGGGGAGTTGGAGTGTCAAGTCTACCGCGGGTTCCTAAGGTTCAGAGGTATGGCACTACGGATCTGTGTGCAGTTGAGGGTCTTTCCCGGCCGCGGCATCCTGTTCCGTTTAGCGGTGGTCAGGGTGTGGGCGTGGGCTAAGTCAAGAGTCCTTGCCAGGCCGGAAGATCATCGAAAAGAAGGGAACGTCCAGGGCGCACGCGAAAAAGGTATGTGTAGAGGGGGTATGTCAGCAATCTCACCAAGTTCGCGTGTCCCGTAAGTCCAAGCAAAATAAAGGGAAAACGCCTCAAACGAGAAGAACTGCTGAATTGCAATTTCCGTACTATTTCCGTACTGTGTCCGTACTATTTCCGTACTGTATCCGCATGCGACTCAGAACTCATTTTCTATAATCCTCACGACGTTTCCGTACGTATTTCGGGTCCTACTCGGATCGCGTACAGCCGCACCGCTGATCTCGCATCACTGCTGTACCAATTCCATCAGCTTGGCGTAGCTGTTCACGACCCCGTACTTCACCTGCTCGGAAGTGATCCGGGAGAAGAATTTCTGGG
>Ga0302278_10001711_pt1 | contig 26555 bp, 17 predicted proteins | sample III_Bog_N3_2_FD_194543 | JGI IMG/M metagenome (GOLD analysis project Ga0302278, IMG submission 194543) | Peat permafrost microbial communities from Stordalen Mire near Abisko, Sweden - III_Bog_N3_2 | ecosystem: Environmental > Terrestrial > Soil > Wetlands > Peat | place: Sweden: Abisko... | reverse complement strand
CGTAACAGCCACTGTGACTCTGCCCGCGGGTGCGCAGACGTTGACCTTCGATCAGGATAACGCCGGCTGGAATCTCAATTACTTTTCCTTTGCGTCAGGCAGCGGGGGAACCGCCGGCAACATTTTTGCGCCGTTCGAATACCTGGGTGACTTGAGCGACGCAAATCAACTCCCTGGCATCATTTCCGCTTCCGGTGTTAAGGCTGTGGTGCTTGCTTTCCTGGTCCCGCAAAGCAATGCTTGCAATCTGGCGTGGGGCGGCGTGAACGGCGCGCTCCCCGACGATACGCTTGGCAGCACCAGCATTGGGACGGAGGTCTCCTCATTGCAGTCCAAGGGCATAACCGTCATCATTTCTCAGGGTGGTGCGGGAGGCCAGGATGGGTCCGCATATTGCAGCACAGTGGCGGAGACACAAGCTCTCTATCAGTCAGTCATCAACCAGTACCATGTCACCTGGCTCGACTTCGACCTCGAAAATCCTCAAACCTCCGGTCAACCTTCCCGGCGCGCCCAAGCCTTGGCAGCATTGCAGAAGGCCAATCCAGGGCTGATCATCTCCTATACGCTTCCGCTAGGTTCTGGTGGACTCGATTCCGGCGACAACGGTACCACCGATTTGGCAGACGCGAAGTCAGCCGGCCTTAACCTGCAAATCGTCAATGGCATGGCGATGGATTTCGGCGGAACAAACGAGAATCAACCGGCGCTATCCGAAGAGGGCGCTGCCGCTTTGAAGTCCCAGATTCAATCTGCCGGGTTAACTTCGGCGGTTGGACTTACATTCCTGCCGGGAACCAGTGACGATAGTCCCCCGCAGTATTTCACTCTCGCCAACGCCACCACGATGTTGAATTTCGCGCAAGCCAACAGTTACATCACGATGCTGTCGTTCTGGGAACTCAACCGCGACAACGGCGGTTGCCCTGGCTCTACGGTTGACGAGGATAACTGCAGTGGTGTGACGCAATCCAACTACGAATTCTCCTCGATCTTCTCAGCGTTCTAAGCATGAAGTGTTTTCTTGCGGGTTGCCCAGGGTCAAGACTCTTTGACCCGGGGCAACCTGCTTCGTCTTCAGAAGCGTCGCGTTCTTCTCACCTTGAGGACAACGCATATTCCACGGGCTGGAGAAGATCGCTGATCTCCTCCGGCTCACAACAGCGTAACCGCATTGCGTTGACGGACCGTTTGGAATGCGATGCCTGGTAACTCAATCAATGCGCGTGGAGGCTTTCAGATGAATCTTGCTGTAACAACACACCTTGCACCTCGTACATTGGGCCGCGTGGCCCTTCGCTTCGCGGTATGTCTCTTCGTCGTCGCCGCATGTTCACACATTGCGCTCGCGCAACTTAGCATGTTACACACCAGCGGTCGCAATATCGTCAACGCCAACGGCCAAACGGTCGTATTGAAAGGCATGAACCTGGGCGGATTGTTCGTGATGGAACAGTGGATGACTCCCTACCCCAGCAGTTATCCCGACATGTATAGCGTCATGTCGGAGCTCGACAGCCGCTTTGGCGTAACCGAGGAGCAGGCCCTGATTCGGGGTTATCAGCAGTCCTGGATTACCACGCAGGATTTTGTCAACATGAAGAACCTTGGGTTCAACGTCGTCCGCGTTCCTGTCTGGTGGGGAAATTTCTATCCCCTGGGGAACGTGTCCAACTCCAGTTGGCGTTCGGATGCTTTCACACAGCTTGACTGGGTCGTTAGCCAGGCTGCAGCGCAGGGAATCTACGTCATCATCGACATGCACGGGTTGGTCGGCGGACAGAGCAACAGTCAGGACACGGGCCAGTCGGGCGTCTATAACTACTGGTCTAACAGCAATGACCAGGGCAACAGCGCCTATATGTGGTGGGAGATTGCGAACCACTACAATGGCAACCCGACGGTCGCCGGCTACGATCTGATCAATGAGCCGCAGTTGGGCATGACGAGCGTTCCCTCAGAGGTGATCAGCGCCTATGCGAGCTTGTATAACTCCGTCCGCTCTGCCGACCCTTCGCACATCATCATCATGGAGGGAGCGTTTGGAAACTGGGACTGGAGCATGCTGCCCAATCCTTCTTCTGAGGGATGGACCAACGTGGTCTACGAAATGCATGAGTACCAGTACGGCGGATCCCAGGCTCAAGTTACGCAGGGATCCATCAACCAGGTCAGCGATTTTAACAACCACGCCAGTTACAATGTCCCGGACTATATTGGCGAATGGAACGACATGGGCTATGCCGCGTCTGTCTACCAGGGTTCCTACAACGAATACACAAACAACGGAGTTAGTTCGACGATGTGGACTTACAAGACTAGTTCGTCCGGTACATACGGATGGGGGCTCTATAACACCACCGCCTCGCCTACCGTCCCCAATATTTCCAGTGATTCCGCGGCCACCATCGCCAGCGACTGGGCACAGTGGACCACGGCCAACGCCTATGCGCTGAATACCAGCCTCGGCTTTACCCCGGGTTCTGGCGGCGGCGGAGCTACCTTGACCACAGGCACCCCGTTCAACATCGTCAATCAGAACAGTGGCTCCTGCGTGGACGCGACTGGTTGGGGCACCGCGAACGGAACCACTGTGCAGCAGTGGGCCTGCAGCAATGGCAGCGACAGCACCGCGGCAAATCAGGAATGGGAGTTCACGTCCGCAGGCGGTGGCTATTACGAAGTCACCAACGTCAATGCACCCGCCGAAGCCTGGAACGTAGTGAACAATGGCACCAGCAACGGAAGCCTCATGCAGTTGTGGACGTATGCGGGCAACTCGAATGAGGAATGGGAAGCGGTGTCGCTCGGCAATGGCTATTACAAGTTCATCGGCAAAGGAAGCGGTCTTTGCCTGGACACTCCGAGCGCCTCAACCGCGAACGGTGTGCAGTTGGATATCTATACATGCAATGGCACGGCAGCTCAGGCGTTTAAACTCGTCACCCCGTAACTCCTAACATGGGCTAACCATCCGCATTGGCCTGCTTAGACGATCTAATTCGTCCAAGCGGGCCAATCAACGGAAGCCAAATCAACTCTTCGCCGCCACGTTATTGATGGGGAATTCAGGGTATGCTCGAACGTTGCTGGCGTCAGGTAATGTGCCTGTCATTCGGCACCAAGCAAGAAAAAGGAGCAGAGTGGCCTCTGCTCCTTAGTAAAAGTAAGTTAAAGTTCCTATGAACAGCCGCTCGTTGATCCGCAGCTCATGCAGCGGTAGCAACTGCCGTTGCGGACCATGATGGCTCCGCAGGTGCCGCAACTGGGTGCGTCGCCCATATCGTACATTTCGCGCATGGCTTCGGCCGCGTGGTAGATGCCGCGGTCTTGCAGGCTGGGCCCATGTGTGGGGCTCGGCTCGGGGCTGGCCGGCACCGCATAGTGGGCCGTGGCTTCCGGCGCAATGCCGCCGCCCGCTACATGTCCGCCGGTTTGGCCAGCGAACCCGCCGCTTACCTGGCTAAGCCGCTTGGCAACTTCTTCGGCAAGCCGGGCTAGATGCTGTTGCGATGAAACTGCGTCGTCTTCCGGCTCCATATCCGGAATCAGGCTGGGCGAGACAGCCAGTTGCGGCGCCTGCGGAGCCAATCCCGCGAACAGGGTTAGCTGCGTGCCGGAAAGGAAGCGCAAGCTGATCCAACGGAAGATGTAATCCATGAGGCTCTTGGCATAGCCGATCTGCTCGTTGCCGGTCCAGCCCGAAGGCTCGAAGCGGGTGTGAGCAAACTTCTCGCACAGAACCTTGAGCGGAACGCCATGCTGCAGGGCAAGCGAGATCGAAGTAGCGAAGGCGTCCATCAGGCCCGAAACAGTGGAGCCCTCCTTGGCCATCTTGATGAAGATTTCGCCCGGCTGGCCGGTGGGATAAAGGCCGACGGTGATGTAGCCCTCGTGTCCCGCGATGGAGAACTTGTGCGTTATGGAAGCGCGCTCCTCTGGCAACCGATGACGGATGGCGCGCGGCGGACCATTGAGATCCTGCGCTGGATCCTTGACGGGCTCCGGGGCAGCGACAGGCGCGGGCTTGAGGACCGGTACTGCTGCGGCTTTTGCAATTTGCTCAAGCGCATTTTGGAAAGCTGCAGAGGCAGCGATGACTTGCTTGGCGCTGATCTCGAGCTTCTCTCCGATCTTGGCTTCAAGGGCCTTCAAGTCCGCATCAGACGCGGCATGTCCTGCACCGAGGCTGGCAAACACGCGGCTGCCCGCGGCATCGAGGGCCGACGGCTCTTTCTTCTTTTCATCCATGCTGGTGTTGAGCGGCTGTGTGCCCTTGGAGCCGTCGCGGTAGATGGCTACGGCCTTGATGCCCTGACGCCAGCTTTCGGCGTAGGCCTCGGCAACATCTTCGACGCTGGCCTCATGGGGCAGGTTCACGGTCTTCGAGATGGCGCCGGAAAGAAACGGCTGCGTGGCCGCCATCATCTTGATGTGCCCCATGTACTGGATGGAGCGCGTGCCCTTGGCCGGCTTGAAGCTGCAATCGAACACGGCGAGGTGTTCCGGCTTGAGGCCGGGCGCGCCTTCGATGGTGCCGGTTGCATCGATGTAGCTGACGATGGCGTTGACCTGTTCGTTGTCGTAGCCGAGCTTGAACAACGCGGCAGGCACGGTGTTGTTGACAATCTTGATCATGCCGCCGCCGACCAGCTTCTTGTACTTGACCAGCGCGAGATCAGGCTCGATGCCGGTGGTGTCGCAATCCATCATGAAACCGATGGTGCCGGTGGGCGCGAGGACGGTCATTTGCGAGTTGCGGTAGCCGTACCGCTCGCCGTTGATGAGTGCCATGTCCCAGCACTCGCGGCTGGCGTCGATGAGGGCGTCAAGCTGCGGCACGCTGAAGGGCTCGCCGCTCATGCGCGACTTACCGATGTTGTTGACTTCCGCACGGTGCATGCGGATGACATCGAGGAACGGCTCGCGGTTGACGTAGAAGCCGGGGCACGCGCCGCCGGGGCGCTCGACGCTTGCAGTGAGCGGAGTAGCCGAAGCGATGGGCTGGCAACTGGAAGCGATGATGGCGGACTGCAGATACGCCTGGCCGCACATGATGGCGGTAAGCGCAGCGGCAAAATCGCGGCCGGCGGCCGAGTCATAAGGCAGGCCCATCGCCATCAGCAGCGCGCCCAGGTTGGCATAGCCGAGGCCCAGCGGACGGTAGTCGTGCGAGTTACGCGAGATGGCTTCAGTCGGATAGCCCGAATTGTCGACCAGGATCTCCATGGCCGTGATGATGACGGAAATGGAGTGCCGGTAGGCGGATATGTCAAAGCTGCCCGCGGCGGTCTGGTACTTGAGCAGGTTGAAGCTGGCCAGGTTGCAGGCGGAGTTATCGAGGAACATGTACTCCGAGCATGGGTTGGACGCATTGATGCGCGCCGTGTTCTTGCTGGTGTGCCACTTGTTGATGGTGGTGTCAAACTGCATGCCGGGATCGCCGCAGAGCCAGGTGGCTTCGGCAATCTTGCGCATGATGTCGCGCGCCTTGTAGGTGTTTACCGGCTCGTGGCTCTTGACCGTATAGGTGGTGTACTCACCGTCGTTCTCATAGGCACGCATGAACTCGTCGCTTACGCGGACGGAGTTGTTGGCGTTCTGGAAGAAGATGGACGAGTAGGCTTCGGAGTCTGGACCGGAACCGTCGTAGCCGGCCTTGATGAGCGTGAATGCCTTGGCTTCCTCTTTCGCCTTGCAGTCGATGAAGTCGAGAATGTCAGGATGGTCGGCGTTGAGGATGACCATCTTGGCGGCGCGACGGGTTTTGCCCCCGGACTTGATGACGCCGGCGAACGCATCGAAACCGCGCATGAAGCTGAGCGGGCCGCTGGCCTCGCCGCCACCTGAAAGCAGTTCCTTGGAACCGCGGATGGTAGAAAGGTTGGTTCCCGTGCCCGATCCCCACTTGAAGAGCATGCCTTCGGTCTTGGCCAGGGTCAGGATGGATTCGAGCGAGTCGTCGACCGAGTTGATGAAGCAGGCCGAGCACTGCGGATTGCGGTAGCCGGTGGCCGAATACTTCACGCCGCCCGAAGCCGGATCCCAGTGCCAGTTCTGGCCGTCGGAATCGGGTTCAAGACGGTCGCAGCCGACGTTGAACCAAACCGGCGAGTTGAAAGCCACCTTCTGCGTGAGGAGCATGTGCGCCAGTTCGTCGTGAAAGATGGCCGCATCGACGGGCGTGGCGAAGTAGCCGCCGGCCATACCCCAGTCGCGAATCGTTTCCGCCACCCGGCTTACAAGCTGCCGCACCCCGGTTTCCCGCTCCGGCGTTCCCATCTGCCCATGCAGATACTTCGAGGCCACAATGTTGGTAGCCGTCATGGACCAGTCAACGGGCACCTCGACATCCTTTTGCTCGAAGATGGAGTTGCCCTTGGTGTCTGTGATGGACGCGGTGCGCTTCTCCCACTGCAATTCGTCGTAGGGGGAAACACCTTCTCTTGAAAAACGCCGGCTGAACATCAGCCCGCCATGGTTATAGGCACTTGGGGAAGTAGTTGTAGACGTCTGAAACTGGGCCTCACTCATGAAATCTCCTTGATCGTTAAAACGTGATCGATTGATACCGGTAGAACTCCCTTTTGCCGAACGGCGCATGTCTGCCTTGGTTCGGGAGGGCGGTGTGAATCTAAGGCAACAAACGGGTGGCGGGAATGTGAAGCTGCCGCGAAAACCTGATCTCTTTGAGCGGCCTCCGGCGGTCTTTCAACCCCGCCAACGTTACAATCCGTTTACAGCCGCAGATGAAAAAATAGCGCTGTCTGTGGTGCATGTCAACAACAAACCACAATATCTTGTATTTTGTTGTCATTTGCGGCATCCCTTCCATAAACAGCGGGAATTGCCTGTGGAAAGCGCCGGACGCCCTTGCGGGACGCGGATTTCGGCCGTCAAAAACACCCTATTCATTAGACGCGGTGGGGTGTTTAGGCGCTTCAAGTTCCAGAACTAAGGGTAGTCCTCGGCGAGCTGGGTCACAAGGCGCAGAAGCGGTGCAGTTTGGGGGTAAAACTGTGCGAATTGTGGAGAAGGCGGGACGGATTCTCCGAAAGACGATGGGGCGGATCGGGGCGCGAGGGGAGAAGCGGCGCGCTGGGCTGATAGCCTGAATCGGTGAACGAAAACAGCTCTCCCCTTCTCGCCTGGAAACCAGCATTGCCGCCCGTCCCGGTCACGCTACGGGGCCGTTACGCTACTTTGGAGCCTCTGGATGCCAAGCGCCACGGCGAAGCGCTCTGGGAGGCCGCGCGGGGGCATGATGAGGTATGGACGTGGCTTTTCGATGGGCCTTACCCGACGGAAGCCGATTTCGTGAGAGCAGTAGCCGAGAAGCAAGCATCGACGGCGGCCGTTTTCCTGGCGATTGTGCCGGAGGGCACGGGGAAGGCCGCGGGTTGGGCCAGCTTTATGCGTGCCGAACCGGCGCATGGGGTAATCGAAGTGGGCAACATCCTGCTGACGCCCGCGTTGCAGCGGACGACAGCCGCTACCGAGGCGATGTATCTGATGGCGCGGCACGTTTTCGAGTCGCTGGGCTACCGCCGCTATGAGTGGAAGTGCAATGCGGAGAACCTTCCGAGCCGCCGGGCTGCCGCTCGGCTCGGATTCACTTATGAGGGAATCTTCCGCCAACACATGGTGGCGAAAGGCCGGAACCGCGATACGGCGTGGTTCTCGATGCTGGATGGTGAGTGGCCGGCGCGGAAGCAAGCGTTTGATGCTTGGCTGGATCGGGAGAACTTCAACGCCGCCGGCCGCCAGCTACGACCTCTGGCAGCAATGGACGCACCCGAAAGCTGACATTCCGAAGTTTCCCCCAAAGCATCCGCGCATGACGATCATGTGGTCGAGGGGGAAAACTCACGGCCAGTCTTGCGCACCATGGAAAATGCGGGAAATCTCAACGGCGCTCGGCTTGACCTGGTAGACAACGACGTAGGGCAAAGGCGCGAATGTCAGTTCCCGACGCCCGGCCATTCGGCGGCTTGTCCGTCCAAGATTGGGAAAATCTTTCAGGCGCGCACACTCGTCATAAATGGTTTGGGCAATGCGACGAGCCGCGGCAGGATTGTCCCGTTCGATCCATTCGCAGATATGCTCTAAATCCTCGACTGCGGGTATAGACCAGCGAACTTCCATCAAAGCTGCAAGAACCGCTCCAGGCGCCGGCCAACTTCGTCATGAGCAAGATACTCGCCATGATCGAGCGCTTCCTCGCCGCGTCTCACAGCACCAACGAAGAGGCTTTCCTCGTCGAAATAGCGAGCCAGGACCTGCCGAACCAACTCATCTGGGTTACGGCCCTTCTGAGCGGCAGATTCCGCCAGTCTGGCTTCCTGCTCGGGTGTGAGATGTACTTCCATGGGCTGAGAGTACGGCAAAACCTCGCGTATAGCAAGGTCACCACGTCTCTTTGAGGAGCGGGCCCCCAACTTTGCACAAGAAAACGCCGCCCAGCTTCGGGCGGCGTTTTCGTTGACTTCGAAAGTCGAAATCAGTCGTTATCCCTTCGACTCAATCCTCATGCCATAGAACGATTTGTGCACGAAGAATACGGAGATCAGGAAGAATACAACTGCCAGCACATGTGTGAGCATCGGATTGTTCGCGCTCAAGGTTACTGCAAGCTCGACGGCCAGTAATCCGAACAGCGTTGTGAACTTGATGACCGGGTTCATCGCCACCGACGAGGTATCTTTGAACGGATCGCCGACTGTGTCGCCGATGACCGTTGCGTCGTGTAGAGGTGTTCCCTTCTGCTTCATGTCGACTTCGACAATCTTCTTGGCGTTGTCCCAGGCGCCGCCCGCATTCGCCATAAAGATGGCCTCATACAGACCGAAGATCGCAATCGAGAACAGGTAGCCGATAAACAGGAACGGCTCCATGAACGCGAACGCCAGCGTCGAGAAGAAGACAGCGAGGAAGATGTTGAACATGCCCTTCTGCGCGTACTTTGTGCAGATTTCAACAACCTTCTTGCTGTCCGCGACCGATGCTTTTTCGGCGCCTTCGAGGTGGATGTTTGCCTTGATAAACTCAACCGCGCGGTAAGCGCCAGTCGAGACTGCCTGCGTGGAAGCGCCCGCGAACCAGAAGATTACCGCTCCACCGCAAATGAGCCCGAGCATGAAGGGCGCATGCAGCAGGGAGAGTTTATACACGTTCTCTGTAAGTCCATGAGTGAGCGCCATGATGATGGAGAAGGTCATGGTGGTTGCGCCGACGACGGCCGTGCCGATGAGCACCGGCTTTGCCGTGGCCTTGAAGGTGTTGCCGGCTCCGTCGTTGGCCTCAAGCAGATGCTTTGCGCGTTCGAACTTCGCAACGATGCCGAAGTCCTTCTTCAACTCCGCTTCGATATTGGGGACGTCTTCAATCAACGACAGCTCATAGACGGACTGAGCATTGTCAGTAACCGGGCCGTAGGAATCGACTGCGATGGTGACGGGGCCCATGCCGAGGAAGCCGAAGGCCACGAGGCCAAAAGCGAAGACGGCTGGAGCCAGCATCATGCCCGCGGGATTGTTCTGCGAGTCCGGAATGCCCAGGCTGAAGTAGTACCCGAGTCCCATGAGGGAGACCATGCTCAGTCCGAGCCAGTAAGCCGAGAAGTTGCCAGCCACGAATCCCGACAGGATTCCGAGGGATGCGCCACCTTCCTGCGCGGATTTGACGACTTCCTTGACGTGGGTGGATTTAGTCGAGGTGAAGACCTTGACCAGTTCGGGAATGAGCGCGCCTGCCAGGGTTCCGCAGGAGATGATCGAAGCCAGTTTCCACCAGAGGGTTCCGTCACCCAGCGTGGGGAGCATGGCCCATGAGACGACATATGTGAGGGCGATGGAGACGATGGACGTGATCCACACCAACGAGGTCAGTGGCGTCTCGAAGTCCATTTCGTCGGCGTCTTTGTACTTGGCGCTGGCGATGGCGGTGTTGAGGAAGTACGCGCCCGCGCTTGAAAGCAACATTCCCACGCGCATGACGAAGATCCATACCAGCAATTGAGCCTGGATGGTTGGATCTTTGACTGCCAGAAGGATGAACGTGATGAGGGCTACGCCGGTTACTCCGTAGGTTTCAAAGCCGTCTGCGCTGGGTCCGACGGAATCACCCGCATTGTCACCGGTGCAATCCGCGATGACGCCGGGGTTGCGGGCATCGTCTTCCTTGATTTTGAACACGATCTTCATCAGGTCGGCGCCGATGTCTGCGATCTTGGTGAAGATGCCGCCGGCGATACGCAGCGCCGCTGCACCCAGGCTCTCGCCGATGGCGAAGCCGATGAAGCATGCGCCCGCATAATCACGCGGGATGAACAGAAGGATGAAGAGCATGATGAGCAGCTCGACCGAGATCAGCAACATGCCGATGCTCATGCCGGCCTTCAGCGGAATCGCCATGATGGGATACGGCTTGCCGCGCAATCCTGCAAACGCTGTGCGCGAATTGGCAAAGGTGTTCACGCGAATTCCGAACCAAGCCACGCCGTAACTGCCCGCGATACCAACCAGCGAGAATGCCAGAATGATCGGCAGCGTAATCCAGATTGGTTTATTTGGTACGGGCGCAAGCCAACCGAAATACATGGAAATGATAACGGCAATGAAAACCCAGAGCAGCATAATGAACTTGCCCTGCGTAATCAGATAAGTTTTGCATGTCTCGTAGATCAGCTCGGAGATTTCGAGCATGCTGCGATGAACCGGCGCGTTCTTCAACTGCACAAAGATGGCGAGGCCGAACAGCAGGCCGCCGACGCAGAAGAGCAATCCGATAGACAGGAGGGTATGCCCGTTCATGCCGAAGAAACTCACGCTCGACAAATCTGGAAGCACCAGGTTGGCTTCACCTCCACCCGCATGGTCCTGCGCGGCGGCGAATGTGGGAAGCAGCAGGCCTAGGATGCAAGCCGCGGATTTGTACGGGAGCTTGAGAAGGGCCTTCGCGCCCGCCTTAATAGCTTCAGCGATCTTTAGCGTTTCCGGAGTTCCGGTGTTCGATCCGATGACCTGGCGTGCAAAGACAGATGCGCCAACGAGCAACCCGCTCACAGCCAGAAAAAATTCCACCCAATTCATTACAGTCACAAGTCCTCCCGAGTTAAGGTTTGAAGCCGTATTACGGACGCCCCCCAGGAAACGCGACCTCTTTAAACACTGGGGAAAAGCAAGGGGAAGGCTATCATCCGCATACACCTCTGTCGAGTGATTGCAGTCACAAGGTAACGGTGGCGCGCGTGCCTGAACTATTCGAGGGGAATGTCGATCTTGTCATCAGGCAGAATTTCGGTCAGATCCTCGACCGACGGATCGCGGTATTTTCCGCCAGGCAGCGCATGTAACTTGAAGAGCACAAGCGAGTTACGCTGCGGGTCATCGAGAGCCGGGAAGGTGGCGACCTGTTCCATCGAATAAGATTCGTGGATACTTTCGAGGATGCCTGGGTCGATGTCATTCCAGGTGGCATACCAGCCGGGCTGGTAGGCGGACAGCCGGGCATCCAGATGCTGAGTGCCAAAATCATCGCACATGGCCTGAAGCTGGCTGAGCAGGGTAATTTCGTCGCCACTGATCGAAACGACCATCCGATTGCCGTTGGGATGAGCATCAATATATTGAGTGAGCTGGTTGACGGCGTTCACCAGCGTGTACTCAGGATGGGCAGCAAAAGTCGCGGTCTGCGTGACATTCAAGCCCACGGCGACCAGGGTAAGCGCGACCACCGCGAAGCCGGCAATGCGCGCCGGCGTGCGCGAAGCTAAAGTGCCTTTGCCAAGAAGCTCCTCAATTCCCTGCGCCAGCATGAAGAAGCTGAAGAAGGCGACTACGGCGAAGTAGCGCGGCTGCGGATGGTTTTGGTAGGTCATGAAGAGGATGTATCCGGCCACGGCCCACGCAGATGCGCCGAAGACGGGATCGAGCAACAAGCGTCTTGCCATCGCGCTACGCCACGCCAGTGCCGCGCCAAGCGCAATGATGCCCGCCAAAGGAATGAGAATGCGGTCAACCCACAGCCCGCCGTGGAATGACCACCACAGACTGACGAGGGGCCAGTAGAACTCGGGCGGCTTGTCGTATTTGTTTATGAAGAAAAGATACCTATAATCGCGCAACAGGCCGTGACTCAGGACCAGCGCCATCCACAAGCCAAATGTGGTTGCGAAGGCGGCGGCCGCGGTGAGCATGCCGTACACAGCAAGTCTTCTGTTGTTCCAAAGAGGCAGAACAATGGCCCAGATCACTGCCGGCAACAGAAACACGGCGGTGGTCTTGGTGAGCATCATGAGCGTAAAGATTATGCCGATGCAGGCGGAAGCAAAGATGGGGCGGCGTGCGCCGGGCAGGCGGACGGCCAGGTTCAGGGCCGTCAGCGTGAAGGCAATAAGCATGGGCTCCAGGATTGCAAGCCTGCTGAAGCAATAGAGAAATGGACTGGTAACGATGAGAGTGAGCGCGAGAAGAGCCATCCAGCGGGAGCCGGTGTTGCGGAGCAGCAGGTAGCTCAACAGCAGGTTGACGAAGAAGAACGCGACAGCCAAACCACGAGCGGCCTGGATGGTGACGCCTGTGAAGCTGAACACTACCCACTCGAGAAACGGCCATACGGGAACTGCGGGTGCGGGGTTGAAATCTCCGGGCAAATACCAGCTTCCAAATAAATGTGCGCGAATAGCCGCGTTTCCGTACCAGCCTTCATCGGTGTATTTTGCCCAGTCGCAAAACCAGATGGTGTGGTTGGGAAAATCCGCGCGAAGGTGCAGGGCGTGCAGAACCGCAAAGCCGCCGATCGCCAGAAGCCAAATCGCATAAAGATAGCGCTTGGAAGAACTCTTCAATGAATTTTTCTCCGCAAGGATGCCCTCTAAACAAGACTATAGTGGGCACACTTCTCCGAGAACGGAGCCCTTGCCGGACTAAATGAAACAAATGCCCCGGAGATTAGTTTTGAGTATACCGCGTCAGTAATATTCTTCCGTACAAAGAACCGTCTACTCGTTGTAACTCTCGAATCAGATTGGCCGAATCGACCAGTCGCCGCGCTCAAATAGCAAGGGAGCGGCAGATGCCGCCCCCTTGTTGTTCGTTGGGTTGTTTCGATTCGAGTCCATTCCCTTCCGCTTGTCATGAAAACCGGCGAGCGAAGTGAAAGTGCTCTAGAAATACAGCTTCGCCGAAACCTGCAGTTGGCGAGAGCCGTAGAGTGAGCTGCTGCTGGTGCTTGATGTCGCTCCGAATGCGGAGAGCCCGGTACCCGTATAGGGCACAAAGCATCCGGTCTCTTTCGAACCAGCCGGTGGTGCGACAGTGGCGCATGTGTACTTTACTGTGGGACTCACTGTTGCACTCGCACCTGGCGCCAGGAACGTGGTGTACGTGCTGTTGACGCCCGTGACGATCTGGCGGTTCAACAGGTTGAAGGCCTCGGCGTTTAAATCCATGTAGATCTTATCGTGGATTGGCACCTTGCGCGTTAGGCGCACGTCGAAGTCATTGAAGCCCGGCATGTTGATGCTGTTGCGCCCGATTTGTGGTGGACGGCCGTTGGTTGCGCCGCCGGAGCTTGAACTCATGGCGCCGCCGTAGATGCCACCTTCGTCCGCGTAGCTGGATGCGCTGGAGTTGCCTGAGTAGATTGTGCCGGAGACGCCCAGGAAGATCGGTTCGCCGCCCGAAGCAACCTCGGCGCCGGAGAACTGGAAATCGTCCAGAATGAATTTCACCAATTTGTTTCCCTGCATGACCATGGGCTTGTACACAAAGCTCAGGGTTCCACGGTTGCGAATGGAAATGTCAGAGGGTCCATTGTCCAGACGGATGTTGTTTGGATCTGACGGGACATCGCCGCCGTAAAAGGTGCCGTTTGCGCCCTGCACTTGACCCGTATCCGACGCATGAGCCCAAGTATAGTTACCCAGCAGCTCAAGGCCGTTTGCAAATGGACGGCGCACCGTCACAGCCATGGAGTTATACCAGGTGTTGGCCACACTGAATCCGGTGTTAAAGCTGGACAGAGCTGTGTTCCGGCGATCGGTGGGCAGGTAAACCGGAACAGTAATCGTTTTGGTTATGTTGTTCTTCGCATCCTGCACCAGGTAACTCGCCTCGCCGCTTGGCTTCTGGCCAATCAGGTTGGCATCAAGGAAAACCGGCAGCCGCATACCGCGCGTGCCCACATAGCCAATCTGGAGTGAGAGCTTGCCGGGAAAGGCCTGCTCAACGCTGAGATTCATCTCGTGTGCGTAAGGCGGAACGAAGTTTGGATCCAATCCGTGGAAGCTGTAACTGAGTTTGGATGTCGCCGGTAGGTTGACGGTGGGTGCTGTGCCGCCAGTCGGGTAGAGAGCGTTCGAAAGCGCAGGACCGGAAGGCTGGTATGGCAGATCGGGATATTGCAGCCTGGTCCCGGGCGCCGGAGGAGTGGGGCAGGTTGAACTCGCCTTCCCTACGCTTGATTTGCAGCCGGAGAATGTGTAGTTCAACTGGACTACACCGTTCTCAACTCGCATTGCGTAATACGTGCTGCCCTGGTTGAGAGCTGAGAACAGGCCGTATCCGCCGCGCACAACAGTGCCGTTGTAAGGTGACCACGAGAAAGCCACGCGAGGCTGCACGCGGTCGGCCACATTCTTGATTGAACTGGTGTACTCCGATGAGATCGGATCGAACAGGTGATTCACCAGGCCGGGGTCAGGCGTAAGTTGAATGTCGTAGCGCACGCCTGTGGTAAGCGTGAAGTTAGGCCGCAGCTTCCATGAATCCTCAGCGAAGCCGTCGAACATCTTCATCCAGAAGTCGTCTTTCCCCTGTGTTCCCGGTGTCTTGTTCACCTGGTCCACAGTCTGGATGAGCGTGTTGTAGTGGTAACCGGCATAAGGATCGGTATCGCCCGATTGGCCGGCAAAGGCGTCCTGAATCCAATCCTGGAAGTTCAGCACGTTGGTGGCGTCACCATAGCTGTAAATTCCGCCCCCCTGGAAGAGGTTGATCATTAGTTCATGGACGATGTTCGCATCGCCGCCAAACTTGAGCGTGTGACGGCCACGGGTGGTCGAAAAGACGTCGCTCAACTGGGTGCGATGCTCATCCGGCTCTGCCGCGCGCGGCAGAGCGTTCGGCATGCCGAAGGTAAGGGCTCCCATACCCACAGACGGACCCGAGGCGTACGCACCGGCCGTCTCAAGATCGCGGCCGTACTGGCCGTGAAACTCGTTTACGCTGGCAGAGCCGATCTGTTTGGTCCACCCTCCCACCAAATACCGCTCGTGGTAGTACGTGGGGCCGTTAGTCGACGGCGAGCTGTTGGTGAAGGTCACGCCACCGCTATATCCGTAAGCGGACTGATAATTCGCAAAATTGAAATCCACAAAAACATCGTTCTTGCTGTTGATGTGGTAGTCCAGGCGCGGGAAGAAGAGGTCTTCCTTCTGGAAGCGCGTAGGCGCCGCTGTTGATTCATTGATCAGGAATTGGATCCCGGCGGTGCACTGGGTCGAGGTGATGGTAGCCGGGCACTGGGTGGGCGTGATGGTATTGCTGGCCGAGGTGGTGGAAGGTGGCGGCGTTGTAGCTGAGGGCTCCGTCGAAATGTAATTCGAGTCCGTATACAGCGCCTTACCAACCTTGCGGAACCCATCGTACGTGAAGAAGTAGAACAGCTTGTCCTTGATGAGCGGACCGCCTGCGGAACCGCCGAACTGCTGCTGCTGGTGCGTCGGCTGCGTCAGCAGGAAGCCCTGGATCACGGGATTCGGCTGATTGAAGAGTGCGTTGTACTTGGTCAGCGGATCGAGCGCGTTCAGTGTTGGATAGCGCAGAAAGTAGAAAAGGTCGCCGTGCAGATTGTTGGTGCCGCTCTTTGTGATCGCGTTTACCTGTCCGCCGGCCGCCTGCCCGAATTCGACGGAGTAGTTCGAAACTTCCGCCTGGAACTCCTTGATGGAGTCGACCGAGTACACATAGGGAGCGCCCGAGGCACGCCCGCGCGCTTCGCTGAACAGCATCTGGTTATTGTTGGCGCCGTCCACGTAGTTCTGGTTGTACAAGCCGCTGATCCCGTGGAAGCTGACCAGTCCGCTGCCGCCGTCCTGGGCCACATTGGGAGTCAGCAGAACAAAGTCGCTCCAGTTGCGGGCGTTCACGGGAAGGTTTGCGACCAGCTCCGGGTCGAGTGTCTGCGAAACCTCTACCTTGTCCATGTCGAGAATCGGCGCTTCGCTTGTCACTTCGACGGTCGTAGTCGCAGACTTGACCGCCAGAGTTAGATCGATGGTCATGGTCTGTCCCACAAGAAGCATCAGGTTCTTCGCTTCCACAGAGCCCAGATTCGCGCCCGAGGCGACCACGGTATAGTGCCCGGGCAGCAGAAAGGGCGCCGTGTACAAGCCATCGGAATTGGTTGTGTAATCGTGAACCACACCTGTATCGATGTTGGTGACCGTTACCGACGCTCCTGGGACGATGGCATGGCTCGCGTCCGTCACAGTTCCCGCAATGGTGCCGGCGCCCGATGTTTGCGCGTTCGCGGAAACGCCCCTCCATCCTGCAAGGAACACAATTGCTAAAAAGAGTACGAGGAAACATCGTTGAACGAAGACATTTTGAATTTTCATAATGGCTCTCCTAAAAAGAAGTTGTTCTTGTTTTGGCTTAATTCATTGGTCCGCAATAGATTCGGAGCGATCGTAAATCAGTGAATGAACGCTTTGGATTAACGCAACGGACACTTTTCCCATCATTATTTTGTTCGACAATCCGCTTGTTTGGGGCTTCGACTTTATTTTTTGAGCAGTCGTTGGACTTCCACGAGGTTGCGAATCCATTTCGGCATCTAGTAGAAGGAGCTAGCTGCCAATTGACTCAAAAGCCATGATGCGGGAACAACAAGCATTCACCTGCGGGTTGGCTTAAGACAAATATAGACGCGAACGCTTGCTGGAACAACTAAAAACAGGACAAATCAGGGCTTCGACCAGAGCCAGCGGTCAGCCCAAAGCACTCGATGAAACCCTGCACCCCGTTCCATGACGTACTCTGGTTTCTCAGGAGATTCGCGCACCCGATGTCCAAATTGCAATCCCTTCCCTTCGCTGTCGTGGCCATTGTTGCCCTTTCTTTCGGCGTCGCTTTTGCCCAGACTCCGATTCCGTCTTCCGCATGGCACATTCCTATTGGGGCCTCGGTTGCCAATCCCGGCACACAGCGGGCTGAGAACCATGGCTCAAATATTGACGACGGTTACTCCCAGGGCGCACCGGTGGGCGGGTTTGGCGCCGGAACTTTCTCCCGCAGCTATGGCGGCCACTTTGAGCGCTGGCATGTGAAGGCCGGCATTCATAAATATCAGGATGTGCCCACCAACCAATTCGCCGTCTTCGCGCAGCCAGAGGGCGGAGCGCCCGTCTCCATGGCTCTGGCAGTTGGCAAGCCGAAGAACGGAGCGCTGAGCAGTTGGAACTGGAGTTTCCCGGCGGGCGATGGCGAGTATGCTGCCCTTTATCCCAAGAGCTGGTTCGCCTACGGAACAAGGGCGCTGCCGGTGAAGCTCACTGTGGAACAGTTTTCGCCCATTCTGCCCAACAACTATAAGGAAACGAGCTATCCCGTAGCGTTATATAACTGGACAGCGGAGAATCCATCCAACAAGCCGGTCACGGTCTCGATCCTCTTTTCATGGACCAACATGGTGGGCTGGTTCCGCGACGATCTGCGCACCTTTGATGGCGCACGCAATGAGCAGAACTTCAACAGCTTTGTGAGCGAGCAGAGCCAACAGGGAAAGATCAGCGGCATCGTCTTCGACCGGATGCGCCATGGGCCTGTGCAGGACGAGTGGGATGGCCAGTTTGCGATTGCCACGCTGCCTGGTGATGGCGCGGAAGTTAGTTACCTGGGCACTTATCTGCCTGATGCGGGCGGTAGCGATGTCTGGACTCCCTTCTCGAAAGATGGCCGCCTGCCGAACGTTGCGCAGCCGATTGCGTCTAGCGGTAACTCGCTGGCGGGCGCGTTCGCGGTTCGTTTCACGCTTGCCCCGCATGAAAAGCGCATGGTGCCCATGGCCCTGAGCTGGGATCTGCCGATTGTGCAGTACGCCGGTGGCCGTAAGTGGCTTCGCCACTACACGGGGTTTTTCGGAACCGAAGGGACACATGCCTTCGAGATCGCTCGCACGGCTCTTGAGCACAACCAGGAGTGGAGCCAGGCAATTGATGCATGGCAAAAGCCGATCATCAGCGACGAGAAGAAGCCTGTGTGGTATCGCGGTGAGTTATTCAACGAACTTTACTACCTGGCCGATGGCGGCACCATCTGGGGACATGAGCGTGAGGGCATCGGTAATCCCGATCATCCTGCTGCAAAGATGGGGGATAGTTTTACGTATATGGAGTGCTTCGACTACTCCTATTACGGCAGTTTGGATGTGCGCTTTTATGGATCATTCGCGCTGCTGCGTTTCTGGCCGGAGATTGAAAAACAGGAGATGCGCGAGTACACAGATACGGTTCCAGAATCGAATCCGCAGCGCTACGTATGGGGATGGAAGAGCGCACGCGAAAACCGTATGGTGGAATACACGCGCAAGGTGCCGGGGGCAGCGCCGCACGATCTTGGATCGCCGCTGGAAGATCCTATCGTCAATTCAAACCAATACAACTACCAGGACGTCTCCAACTGGCGCGATCTGAATTCAAAATACGTGCTGATGGTTTGGCGCGATTATGCGCTGACAGGCGCCAACGACGAACCATTTTTGCGCTATAGCTGGAGCGCGGTGAAGCAGTCGATGGAGCACCTGAAGCAGTACGACACCAACGGCGATGGGCTGATTGAAAACGGCGGATTCCCTGACCAGACTTACGACGACTGGATTGCCGACGGCGAGAGTGCCTACTCCGGCGGTCTCTACATTGCAGCGCTAAGGGCCACAGCGCGCATGGCGGACAAGCTCGGCGAGCCGGACACCGCGAAGGAGTATGACACTTTGGCCGAAAGGGCCTCCGCAACCTATGTCAAGAAGTTGTGGAATGGAACGTATTTCCGCTATGCGATGAAGGGGCAGGACACCGAAGCCGTGATGGCTGACCAGTTGGCCGGCCAGTGGTACGCGGATCTAACGGGGCTGGGCGATCTTGTTCCGCAAGACATGCGCATCTCCGCATTGCACAAGGTGTACGACACCAATGTGCGCAAATTCGCCAAGGGTGAAATGGGCGCGGTAAATGGGATTGGACCGGACGGTACGCTGCTGCACAGCAATGGCCAGATTGAAGAGGTTTGGACCGGGAGCACCTTCGCCATCGCGAGCCACATGATTGCCGAAGGTCTCCGCGACGAAGGATTCGCGACCGCCAAGGGTGTGAACAACGTGGTTTGGCGCGACCGGGGCTATTTTTTCCGCACCCCTGAGGCATACGACATTCACGGCTTGTTCCGCGCCAGCATGTACATGCGGCCGGCTGCGATATGGGCTATGGAGTATGCGCTGGATAAGAGATAGCTTTCGAACTGGGAGTAAGATGTTTCTCAAGGAGGAGCCATGGCAGCCGCGACGACTTTTGTGCCCGTGGAAGAATATCTGCGCAGTTGCTTTGAGCCCGACGCCGAATACGTCGATGGCCAGATCGAGGAGCGCGCCGTGGGAGAGAACGATCATTCTGCGTGGCAGAAGGCAATTTGCATCTGGTTTCAACTGCAGGCAAAAGAAAGCCAGATTCGTGTCCGGCCCGAATTGAGGGTGCAGACTTCACCCACAAGCTTTCTGGTCCCTGATGTGACGCTGCTGGACCGCAATCTTCCCATTGAGCAAATCGTCACGCATCCGCCGGTTGCGGTATTCGACATTCTTTCCCCTGCCGACACATTGAAGCGCGTCATGGCCAAATGCGGCAGGTATCAGCGGATGGGAATCAAAACGATTCTGGTTATCGATCCGGATGGCCCCAAATACCAATTTGTCGCCGGTCGGCTGGAGCCGCTTGAAGCGCGTGCCTTTGATATTCCCGGCAGCATGGCCCGCTTTGACCTGGACGAGATTGAAAAGCTGCTTGATTAGCTCGGTTCAAGCCATGCGCGATTGATCAAGCCTGGAGAAAATGTCTGCAAGGTTCAGCTTGATCGGAGTCCCTGGAATCTCGAAGTCCATTGTGTCCTGCCATCCTTGAGCGGTCGAAGCTTGGCCGCTCCGGGTTCCGGGGTCGATCAACCAGATATTCTCAATGCCCATCTTTCTGTAATCCGCAGCCCTCTCCCAGGTTCTCGAATAGGTGTCGTCCGGAGACAGAATCTCAATCACGCACAAGGGGGCTACTGAGAGTACATCCTCATTCAGGGCACCTGGGCGAACCAACGTCACGTCAGGGATGCGAACACGATCGGTCGCTACTCTGATCCTCTGTTCCGTTGTGACGACGATTCGCCATTCCTGCTCATGGGCCCCGAACCACATCGCAAGCAGGGCCTGTACACGCGCATGATCCGTCTTACCCACGTTTCGCTCCCGCAGTTCTCCATCCACGAACTCCAGGTCGGGGTCGTAGCTGGTCTTCAGGTATTCGCTGAGCGCGATCTGTGTTGTGGTCGCCATCGTATCCTCACCTTCCCCGGCAGAATCCCGACAACTCGATGTTAACCCGTATGCGGAATGCAATGTCGCAAATTCGACTTGCCCAACGCTTATTCGTACGCCAGCGCATCGATGGGATCTTTGCGGGCAGCGAGCCAGGCCGGGTAAAGCGCACCGCACAATGCTCCAGCGAAGGCGATTGCCGCCCCATTAGCAACCCATTGTGCCGTAATTTCGAAATGCTGGGTGGGGAATACGTGGCCGATCAGAACCTTGACTCCGTAAGTGCCCACAATTCCCAGAATCACGCCCGCAACCGCCATCACGGCCGTTTCCCGCATAACCATCCCTACGATGGTGCCCTTGGCTGCACCCATCGATTTGAGGATCCCGATCTCACGGGTGCGTTCCAGCACAGCCGTGTACATCGATTGGAAGATGACTAGAAAGCCAACCAGAACTGCGATGCAAGTGACCACCCTCAGAGCGATGTTGAAGCCCGGCAATCTGTCGGGAGTCATCGTCGTGTTCCACTCTTCCATAGTCAACGTCTTGTAGTCTTCCAAGCCCCTTGTAGTGTGAATCTCCTGGATGACGGCGTTCATGTTGTCCGGGTTATCACACTTGATGTAGAAGACCGAGGCCTTGCCCACCGCTCCCATCAGCTCGCCCATCCTTGCGATCGGCAGCAGTTTGCGACTGCCCTTGCCGTGCTCAACGATGCCCGAAATGCGAAATGGCTGATTCAGGATAGGAAGCGTCCCGCCCACCTTGTATCCTCCGTCGGCGCTGGCGGCAATGTCGTCAATAATCACGTCATCGGGTCCCTGGAACGGGCCGCCCGCCACAAAAACAAAAGGCTTCAACGCGTTGTAGCTGGGATAGTCAATGCCGAAAAGAACTTCGATTTTGCCTTCGGTTGTCAGATGCTGAATGACTGGCGAGACAACAGCGACATGGGGCAACACGCGGATGGCTTCAGCAAACTTGGCCGGGATAGGAGCGCCTCCAACCCCGTTCATGTAGCTGGCGTTAGAGGGCCAAAGCATCAGGTCCGCTCCAATCCCGTTGGTGCGCTGCTTCTGGTCGTTCAACATTCCCATGAAGACGCCGACGATCGACAGAATCATGATCACTTCAATGGCCACCGCGAGCACGCTGATGATAGACCGCACCGGCCGGTGGATCAGATTGGCGAAGATGAGCTTATTCATTCCCTGACCAGGTCTCCGTGGTGCAAAAATCCGAAAAAACTTCCTTTTTCAGGGTAACAGCCTGTGTCAGGAGTGAATGGCGGTGCGCCCGATGCGCTGCAGACCTATTGAATATTTAATCAATACTGGCGACGGCCTTAACGACTTAGGTTCATGAAAATAAAGGAAAATCCGGTTTCTATTTTGACGAGGAAGCTGTACCGGTTTATTGTGAATGTGGAAAACTTCTCGGGTTCTATACCTGTTTTCTGGGTCCTCGATGGGAAGCTTTGGCGAAGACCTGCGCATGGAGCGGTTGTCTCGCGGCATTGCGCTGGAACAAATCACCGCGGTTACCAAGATCAGCCAACATCACCTTGTTGCGCTGGAGCAGGATCGCTTTCGCCTCTTGCCCGGAGGCATTCTGAGCAAAGGAATTGTGCGTGGCTATACAGGCGCACTTGGCCTGGATCAGCGCGACTGGACGGAGCGTTTCCTGAAGGCGTATGTCGCGTCCGGCCAGGTGATGGACGACGACAGCAGCTGGATGGCGTTTGCTTCCAACGTTGGAAAAGCCCGTATCCTGCGCCATGATGCCGTCGAAGTGAGGCTGCGATGGCTTGGCGCTATCCTCTTGTTGCTGCTTGTTTGCGTGGCCGGATTCATCACCGTCCGCTATTTTGGTGTCCGCGCCGGATGGTGGTCGCACCTGATGCCCTGGCCGCACACGACTGCCCTGTCCCACGCAGCATCGTCCATAATGGACAGCACTGTGCCTCGGGTCGAATCCTGGCTCGGCCGGTAAGGTCGGCTCCCTCCGGCGCATTCCACCCGCCGAGTATTCCCCTTGACCCCCGGAGATTCCCCATTCGCTGAGAGTCTTTGCCGCCGCCCGCCTTCCGGCATTACCATGGAGAGACACACCTCAGGCCAGGACCTGCCGGTGCAGAGCTACCCGCTGATACACCTGGTGGGTGGGCAATGAGAGGGTTAGATTCCTCTCCGCTTTGCCTCTTACAAAAAATCACTGTGCACCTGCAGAATATCGTCACTTTAAAATCCCATTAACGGAGAGGAATCCTAAATTGAGCGACCGTTTCTTGTTTACTTCTGAGTCTGTTACCGAAGGCCACCCGGACAAGATTGCCGATCAGGTATCTGACGCAATCCTGGACGCATGCCTGGAGCAGGACCCCTACAGCCGCGTTGCTGCTGAAACCCTCACCGCGACAGGATTTGTGGTCATCGCCGGCGAAATCACCACCAAGGCCTACGTCGACTTTCAGAGCCTTGTGCGCGGCGTGGTTGCTTCCATCGGCTATGACAACGCCCTCTACGGCTTCGATTCCAACACCTGCGCGGTCATCTCCAGCATCAACAAGCAGTCCGGCGATATCGCGCAGGGCGTTGACACCGGCGGCGCCGGCGACCAAGGCATGATGTTCGGCTATGCGTCGAACGAAACGCCCGAGTTGATGCCGGCCCCCATTTCCCTGGCCCACAAACTGGCCCGGAAGCTCACCGAGGTCCGCAAGTCCGGCAAGCTCCCTTATCTGCGTCCCGACGGCAAGACCCAGGTCACGGTTGAGTACGACGAGAACAACAAGCCCTCCCGCATCGACGCTGTGGTTGTCTCCTCGCAACACTCTGAGACCGTCAGCAACGAGGACCTGCACGCCGACATCCTCAAGTATGTGATCCAGGCTGTGCTGCCCGCCGAATGGCTCGACGAACACACCAAGTACCACATCAACCCCACCGGACGCTTCGTCATCGGCGGTCCCATGGGCGACTCCGGCCTGACCGGCCGCAAGATCATCGTAGATACCTACGGTGGGGCGGGCCGTCACGGCGGCGGCGCGTTCTCTGGAAAGGATCCGACCAAGGTCGACCGCTCCGCAGCTTACATGGCACGCTACATCGCCAAGAACATCGTCGCTGCCGGCTTGGCCGAACGCGCCGAAGTCCAGCTTGCCTATGCAATTGGCGTAGCAGACCCGGTCAGTGTGCGCGTGGATACTTTCGGTACCGGCAAGGTGAGCGAAACCAAGCTGACCGAACTGGTTCGCAAGAACTTCTCGCTGACGCCGAAGGGCATTATCGAGAGCCTGAACCTGCGCCGGCCTATTTATCGCCAAACCGCCGCATACGGCCACTTCGGCCGCACCGAGCCCGACTTCACGTGGGAAGCTACCGACAAAGCTGCTGCCCTCGCGGAACAGGCCGGAATTGCCACCGCTGCAAAGTAACCCGGGCGTTCGGCGCCTAAATCAAAACGGGACCCATCCAAGGATGGGTCCCGTTTTTGTTGTTCGCAAACGTCGCCGGGGCCATTTTCGGATACATTCACCGTCCGCGGCGAAGCATGTAGACACGGATCGACGAGCCTGAACTGGGCGACCTCATCCAGCAATCGAAAGAACCGCCAGCTAATGGATTCCGGAGCCGCATACCACTCCGTATCTCATCCAGCCGAGCCGCTTCCGGCGCGAGGGTGGGAGATCAATACCGCAGATGTCTGGACCAAAGGGCCTTAAGCTACGGCCGGCGATCGCCGTTCGAGCGCGTAGATCAGGTCCTTGGCGTGCAGCTTCAGCTTTTTGAGCCGCACTTCTTCCAGCTGTTCATCTTCTGAGAGGTAGGGTTTCCCAATCAGTTCGTCAAGCCGCTGAGCGTAGCGATGATGTTCGGCCTGCAGGCGATCAATCTCTTCGTTCAGCGTCGGATCGAGTACTTCGTCCATCAAGCACCTCCGGTGGTCCTGATCAGATAATTGCTACAGAACACTTACATATACCCCCGCAACCACGCAACCCGCAAGATGCAAACAGCTCGAATTCGCATGAAAGTCATAAGAGGCTGTGGAATTCTGCGCCGAAATTGGTCAATTGTGCAGCGGGTGACTGGCGAATTTCAACGGTAACTCGCTGCTATGCAATTACCTGGCGCGCGTTTCGTGCAGCCTGAGCCGCAGCAGCAGCGCGTCTTCAACGGGATCGGTGTAATAGCGCGGTCTGCGCCCCGTTTCTTGGAATCCAAGAGTCGCATAGAAGGCCAGTGCCTGGGCATTGGAGCTCCGTACCTCCAGATGGACGTCAGTTGCACCCAATGCGCTCAGTTCGGCTGCCAAAGATTTGAAAAGGTATCGGCCCACCCCGCGGCGCTGGCCGGCAGCGGCAACCGCAATGGTTTCGAGCTCTGATTCGGGGGTCAGGAGAATGGCCACGGCAAAGCCCAGCACCGTTTCCGAGGAAAGGTCTTCGGCGACAAGGGCGATCCTTCGCGGCGTATCGTTACGCTCAATTGCCGACGTATAGACGGCTCGCGACCACTGCGGCGCGCCGTCGAGGCCGCTGGCGAGTCCGATTACGCGGTCGAGGTCCGAAGGCGTCATTCGGCGAATCCGCACTCCAGCCGCAAAAGACGGCGCAGGGTTGCTCATGCGCGTTTTGACCCCGCCGCCAGGGTATCGCCGAAGATTTCCGCATCGGAACGGCGCAGGTAATGGCCATCGAGTAACGCCAGGTCAACGTGGGCTCCTACAACCAGGCGGGCCTCACCCATGCGCAAGGCGTCTTTGGCTAATGGTGCGACAACTCGGACCAGTTGGGTGGCCGGCCACGCCGCAGCGATTCGCTCAGCCGCAGCATCGTCGCAAACCGCAACGCGCAACGGTGCAGGGTCAAATTCCGCCAATTCGCGGGCACCGGCCAACAGCTCGCGCGGGGACGCACCAATCCTCTCCACGCGAAGATAGACTTCGTCCCGATGAGCATCGAGAGCCGCGGAGAGCACGGCGGCCTTGCGCGACAACACATCGAGGCGAGACACCGCGACCACGGGAATCTCCGCGCCGGCTGCTCCCGCTTCTGCAAAGCCCTTGACCGCGGCGAGGCCTAAACGGACTCCGGTAAAGCTGCCCGGGCCGTTGACCACCACAATGCCGCCGACGTCCTTCAGAGCAACCTGGGCTTCGTTCAGGAGCCCTTCCACCGCAGTTATAAGGGATGTTGAATAGCTGCGACCTTCGAGCTCAATCTGACCCAGTACGTCGAGATCGCGCCCGGCCAGACGGCCCAGCGCGACGGAGCCGGTTGGCCCGCAGGTGTCGATGGCCAGAAGCAGTCTGCCGAAGTGGGCAGGTGCCGCTGGACTGCTGTGCCCACTTTCCATAACCATCCAGCATGACATACACGCAGCGACCCCGCCAGCAGCGAGCCCATTATGCAGGCTGATGCTGGCGGGGTCGGCAGGTAGTCGGGCCGGAGCCCGGGTCAGTCAGGCGGTAAGCCGCCTTTTAGTGATGGCCGCCAGCGTGGCCGCCGCCAGCGTGACCACCACCGCCACGGTATCCCGGAAGTGCATGTTCCCCGCCGCCTTCGTGGGGAGCCTGGCCCACGTGGCCCCGTCCATCGCGCGCTTCATTTGCCGAGAAGTGATTGAAGCGCTCAGAACCACGCTCAGGAATCGGTCCATGGTAGCCGTTTCGCGGATCGTAGCGGTTGTCCACGTGACCATAGAAATGGTCATGACCGTGGAACCAGGGACCTGCACCGATGAAGATTCCGCCCGTAAACCAGTCAGGGCCGTAGTACCCGTAGGGAGCGCAGTCATACGGCGCATAGTCGAAGTAGCCGTAAGGGCAAACCGGAGCGACACCTACGTCGACGGAAACCTGGGCCGGACCCATCGAGGGACCACCCACGAAAGCAAGGGCAAGCATTGGAATTGCAAGGAACTTACTTGAGATCATATTGTCTCCTTTGTTTTTCTTTGAGCCTGAAAAAG
>Ga0302278_10001700_pt1 | contig 26677 bp, 20 predicted proteins | sample III_Bog_N3_2_FD_194543 | JGI IMG/M metagenome (GOLD analysis project Ga0302278, IMG submission 194543) | Peat permafrost microbial communities from Stordalen Mire near Abisko, Sweden - III_Bog_N3_2 | ecosystem: Environmental > Terrestrial > Soil > Wetlands > Peat | place: Sweden: Abisko... | reverse complement strand
GACGATGGGCTTGGCGCCGGCCTCGAGCGCCTTGCGCAGCACGAAGCGCGTCTGCGCCTGCGGGCCTTCGGCGCTGTCCACGACGAGCAGCACGCCGTCGATCATGTTCATGATGCGCTCCACCTCGCCGCCGAAATCCGCATGGCCGGGGGTGTCCACAATGTTGATGTGGTAGTTCTTGTATTTGAAGGCGGCATTTTTGGCGCGGATGGTGATGCCCTTTTCCTTTTCGAGGTCCATCGAGTCCATCAGGCGTTCCTCGGACGATTCGTGCTGGTTGGCACGGAAGGTGCCGGATTGTTTGAGCAAACAATCGACCAAAGTAGTTTTGCCATGGTCAACGTGCGCGATGATGGCGATGTTGCGGATATGTTGCATATTGTAAATGTTCGGAATACTCACGTCGCTCAATCTACCAGACGTGACCAGTGGCACGAACGGGAAAGCGGCGGAATGGCCGGGTTGCGTATAATGGAGATTTGGGGCGAAAGGTCAAGCCTTGCGCCGGAATAAATTAGCCGGTCCAGGCCGGGCGGGGCCGGTGATTCGCGCCTAAACCGGCGTCCCCGACTTGGGTTTGACGGCGGGTGCCGGGACGGGCTTCGGGCTGCGGACGGATTCCCGCAGCCGGTACCCCAACAGGACGACCAGCACCGCCGCGAAGACGAGCGGCTGACGCACGTCGGCCTTCGCCTGCATGTAATAATGGACCACGCCCGCAATGGCGGCCACATAGGCGAGCCGGTGCAGCGCGCGCCAGCGTTTGCCGCCGAGCCGCTTGATCATGGCGTTGGTGGAGGTGACGGCCAGCGGCACCATCAGGATCAGCCCGGTGGCGCCGACGATCAGATACTTGCGCTTGATCATTTCCGACAGCGTGCCGGCGATGCTGCCCTGGCGGTCCAGATAGAAGAAGATCAGGAAGTGCAGCAGCGCGTAGAAGAAGGCGTACAGCCCCAGCATCCGCCGGAAGGCAATCAGCCAGTTCAACTCGGTGATTTTGCGCAGCGGGGTTACGGCCAGCGTCAGCAGCAGGCAGATCAACGCCATCAGGCCGGTGGTGAGGATGGCGAAATTCACCGGGTTGGCCCCGAGCCGGTGGTGCGCTGCGTCCCAGCCCAGCAACGCCATCGGCACGGCGGCGTTGACCAGCACCAGCAGCTTGGCGAAGCGAAGGTCGTTCTCGTTCATGCGTCAGAAGTTCGCGCGCAGATCCAGCCCGGCGTACAGGTGGCCCACCTGTTCCTCGTAGCCATTGAACATCAGCGTGGGCCGCCGGCCGGACTCGCCGATGCGCTGCTCGGTGGCCTGGCTCCAGCGCGGATGATCCACGTGCGGGTTCACGTTGGCATAGAAGCCGTATTCGCTCGGGGCGTAGTCGCTCCAGGTCGTGCGCGGCTGCGCGGCCACGAGCTTGATCTTGACGATGGACTTAATGCCCTTGAAACCATATTTCCACGGGACCACCAGCCGGAGGGGCGCGCCGTCCTGTGGCGGCAGTTCGCGGCCATAAATCCCGCTCGCCAGCAGCGTCAACGGATGCATCGCCTCGTCCAGCCGCAAACCCTCGAGGTACGGCCAGTTCAGCACATCAGAACGCTGGCCCGGCATGCGCTTCGGATCCAGCAAGGTTTCAAACGCCACGTACTGCGCCTCGCTCGTCGGCTCGACCACGGCCAGCAGCTTGGAGAGTGAAAAGCCCGCCCAGGGGATCACCATGGACCAGCCCTCGACGCAACGCATCCGGTAGATGCGCTCCTCCGGCGGACTGATCTTCAACAGCTCGTCGAGGCTGAAAACTTTCGGGTGGTTGACCAACCCTTCCACGGAAACCTGCCAGCCCTTGGTGTCGAAGTTGGCCGCCGCCGACGCCACGCCTTCCTTGTCGGTCGAGAATTCGTAGAAGTTATTGTAGTGCGTGATGTTCTCCAGCGAAGTCTCCGGCTCGGTCACGCGAAAGCCGCCGGTGTCGTTCGTTCCCGCCGGGGCCAGCCCGGCGATGCGGGCGGTCTTGACCGCGCCGGTGGCCGGATGGTTGAGTCGCCGGTAAACCAGACCCGTGGCGACGGCGCTGGCGGCGAGAATGCCGGTCTGGATGAATTTCCGCCGGTTGAAATAAACCGCCGGATCAGTGACCGCGTCGGCGGAATTTTTGTTGGGCGCTTTCAATGGTTATGCCTGACTTTAATCAACCCGTACAAGGTAGCGGGTTTCAGAAAATTTTCCACCGGCATTTACCGCCACCGCCCGACCCGGTCAATCCGCCTGGGCCGGCAGTCAAACCAGTTTTTTCAACCGCGGATCTACCGCGAGCTTCTTGACCAGCTCCTTGATCTTTTGCGCCTGGGATTTGTGCGCCAGCAAAACCGCGTCGTCCGTCTGTACGAGAATGGCGTCGCGCAAGCCGACCACCGCGATGGGCGTGCGGTTTTTGGTGCGCGCGTCGTAGATGATGTTGCGGGCCGCATCCACGTGGATGAAATCGGCCACGGCAGCGTTGCCTTCGGCGTCCTGCTTGACGTGCCGCGCGAGCGCCGGCCAGGCGCCAAGGTCGTCCCATTCAAACGCGCCGTCGGCCACGATGACATTCTGCGCCTTTTCCATCAGCGCAAAATCAATCGAGATTTTTTTGATGTCCGGATATTCCTTCGCCAGGACTTTCGCCAGCTTGGTGGGCTGGTTGGCGACCTTGAACCAGCGCTGGCAGGCGGCGAACATCTCCGGCTGATGCTTTTCCAGCCCGTTCGTGACGGTGATGAAACTCCAGACGAACATACCGGCATTCCAGCGATACTGCCCGCTGTTGACGTATTCCAGCGCCGTCTCGAAATTCGGCTTCTCCACGAACTGCTCAGCCTTGTAAAAAATCGTCTTGGTCTTCTTCGCGCCGGCCGGCGGCGGCAGTTCCGCACCGGTGCGGATATAGCCATAACCGGTGGCCGGTTCGCTGGGTTTGATGCCGATGGTGACAATCGCCTGGCCCTGCGCTGCCACGTCAAACGCATCGGACAAAACCTGCTGAAATTTCTTCGGATCGGGGATGACATGATCCGCCGGCAGCACGGCCATGACGCCGGTGGTGGAACGCGCGCCAACCAGCGCCGCGCCGAGCGTCACGGCGGCGCAGGTGTCGCGGCCGATCGGTTCGGCCACGACATTGTCCTTCGGCAGTTTCGGCAACTGCTTCCGCACCTCGGCGACTTGCGCGGCGTTGGTGATGACGAAAACATTTTTGGCCGGCACCATCGGCAGCACGCGCTCGACGGCCTCCTGCAAAAAGGATTTTTTGCCGAGCAGCGCGAGCAATTGCTTGGGCAGCTTCTCGCGGCTCAACGGCCAGAAACGCTCGCCGCGCCCGCCAGCCATGATGACGACAAAACGGTCTTTGATGTCAGTTTTCGTTTTCATAATTCTTTAGCCACAGATTTTCACAGATGAAACAGAGATTAAATTCAAAAGACCAAACGTTTATATTCCACGCGCTCACGACCAAAGTTGATGAGGTAGCCCAGCCTGGTTCCCATGCCGCGCAATTCATTCAACAACTGGGCTTCGTGGGCGGCTTGATAAACCGCGTCGGTCTTCAGCTCCACGATGATCTTTTCGGCCACCAGTAGGTCAGCGGCATAATCACCCACAATGACGCCCTTGAATTGAACCTGTATTTTCGGCTCAGGCTCCACCTTCACGCCGCGTGCCTGTAATTCAACCTGCATGGCACGTTGATAAACTTTTTCAAGAAACCCATAGCCGAGCACATTATGGACTTCAAAAGCGGCACCGATGAGTTGCTGCGTTATCGGCTGGAGCGAGAAATCTCTTTCCAACGTCTTTATCTGTGTTTCATCTGTGTCCATCTGTGGCTCAAATGGTTTTCACCGCGTCGGCCAATGATTTTACAAACGCACCGACGTTCGTAACTAGCTCCGGCGATTTTCCGTGCGTCGCGATCTGGTTCACGATGGCACTCCCGACGACACAACCGTCGGCTTCCACCGCCACCGCCTTGGCCTGCGCCGGATTCGAGATGCCGAAGCCGACGGCGATGGGTAGCTTCGTGTGCGCCCGGATCTTCGCTACTTGCGACGCGAGATTCGTAGCCACGCTCGTCTGCATGCCCGTCACGCCTTCGCGGGAGATGTAATAAATGAATCCGCTGCCGCGCGTTACGATTTTTTCCATGCGGTCTTCCGGCGTGGTCGGCGCGACGAGATAAATATGGCAGAGTCCGGCCTTTTGCATCAGCGCCTCGTAGTTGTCTGATTCTTCCGGCGGCAAATCCAGCACCAGCAAGCCGTCCACACCGGCCCGGGCGCAGTCGTTAATGAATTTTTCCAAGCCGACCTTGTGGATGAGATTGAAATAAATGTAGAGGACGATGGGAATTTGCGACTCCTGGCGGATCTGGGCAATGGCGGCGAGCAGTTTTGGCGGCGTCGTGCCGGATTCCAGCCCGCGCTGCGCCGCCAGCTGGTTCACCAGCCCGTCGGCGAGCGGATCGCTGAACGGCACGCCCAGCTCCAGCACGTCCACGCCCGCCTGATCAAAGGCAAGCGCGAGCTGGCGCGTGGCTTCGAGGTTCGGATCGCCCGCGCCGATATAGACGACCAGGGCCTTTTTGCCAGCGGTCTTCAACCGGGCGAACTTCTCGACAATGCGGTTCATGTGCGGCCAGTTTCGGGTTTCAAATTTGAAGTTTCAAGCGGCAAGTTGGCTCGGGCCGGCTGCCGCTGTTTATTGCGACTTGCACCATAAGGTGACGGGGCGCGGCGCTCACGCCGTCTCAACGACCAGAAACACAAATTACGTGGAAAAGGGTGTTTGAATTTCTAGCCACAGATAAAACAAAGATGAAACAGGGATTTTCCAAGCCCGTCAGGGCTGGCATATTTGTAGCATCGCCAGCCACAAACGCACAAAGCTCCGTCAGTAGCGACATCATCGGGTGTGTGGACCGAATTTGCCGCGCCTAACGGCGCTGGGGACGGCGCGACGCCAAAAACGGCAACTGGGACGGTTACGCTCCCCGTTCTTAAAGTTGGCCGCGGTGGGTTTCACGGCATCGGGTTTGCAGGATTTTTTAACCACGAAACAAACGAACAACACGAAAATTAAAAGCAGATTCATCTTATGTCCGCTTTCGTGTGTTTGGTGTATTTCGTGGTTAAATTTTGTTCCTGCGTTATTGGCCAAGGTTTAAATTGCAGCGCTGGCGGCCTAGTTTTAGTTTATTGAACAAACCCCTCCCCAGCCCTGCCTCGGAGGGGCGAGGGAGAAGATCTGACGACATGCGGGAACATCAAGTGGTTTGACCGCGCGCCGGATTTTCCGCATTATTCCCGCATGGCAAGCAGCTTCGGACAACTATTCCGCATCACCACGTGGGGCGAATCACACGGCGGCGGTGTGGGCGTGGTTGTGGACGGCTGCCCCCCGCGCCTCAAACTGTCCGAGGCGGACATCCAGCCCGACCTCGACCGCCGCCGGCCCGGCCAGTCCAAAATCGTCACCCCGCGCAAGGAATCCGACACCGTCCAAATCCTCTCCGGCATTTCCGAGCAGGGCCTGACGCTTGGCACCCCGATTTCGCTCTGGGTCAAAAACGAAGACCAGCGTTCCGAGGCTTACACGGAGATGAAAGACAAGTTCCGGCCCTCGCACGCGGATTACACGTACTTCGCCAAATACGGCGTCCGCGCCTGGCAGGGCGGCGGCCGGGCGAGCGCGCGCGAGACGGTGGGCCGTGTCGCCGCCGGGGCCATCGCCCGGAAAATCATGCGCGAACAGTTCGGCGTGGAGTTGCTCGCCTACGTCAAGCAGGTGCAGAAGCTCGTCGGCGAGGTGAACCCCGACACGGTGAAACTTTCCGAAGTCGAAGCCAATATCGTCCGCTGTCCCGACGCCAAGGCCGCCGTTAAAATGATCCGGCTCATTGAAAAAATGCGGCGCGAAGGCAACACCGTCGGCGGCGTCGTTGAGGGCATTGCGCGCGGCGTGCCGGCCGGCTGGGGCGAACCTGTGTTCGATAAATTGGAAGCCGACCTGGCCAAGGCCATGCTGAGCCTGCCCGCGTGCAAGGGTTTTGAAAGCGGCTCCGGCTTCGGCGGCATTGCGCTGACCGGCCGCGAACACAACGACGCCTTCCGCGCCAAATCGGGAAAAGTCTCCACCACCACGAACCGCTCCGGCGGCATTCAGGGCGGCATCTCGAACGGCCAGACCATTTTCTTCCGCACCGCGTTCAAGCCCGTCGCCACCGTCATGCACGAGCAGGACACGGTGAATGAACAATTGCACAACACCACGCTCAAAGGCCGGGGCCGCCACGATCCGTGCGTGCTGCCGCGCGCCGTGCCGATGGTCGAGGCCATGACCGCGCTCGTCCTCGTGGACCACGCGCTGCGGCAACGCGCGCAGTGCGGCTGACCGGCCGTCGCCGGGCTGGAAGCGGGATTGATTTTTTAACGCGGCGCGGGCAACCTGCCCGCCTCACCCGACAAATTTATGGCCGAAAAGAAATTGAATGAACTGCCGCCGGACCTGCGCCGGATGTTTGACAAGGGCCGGGAGGCCGCCCAGCACGAAAACTTTGACTACGCCACCACGCTGTTCTGTCAGGTGCTGGCCCGGGAGCCCGGGCTGTTCGAGGCCCGCAAGGCCCTGCGCCAGGCCCAGACCCGGCGCTCGGCCGGCGCCAGCACCGGCTTCTTCAAGAAGATGATGAGCAGCGCCGGCTCCTCCCCGCAGATCGCCAAGGCAAAAATGACCCTCGGCAAGAATCCCGCCGAGGCCATGGCCATCGCCGAGGAAGTCCTCAACGCCGACGCGAACAACCCCTTTGCCCACCGCATCATCGTGGATGCGGCGGAAGCCCTCGACCTGCCGCATACGGCCGTGCTTTCCTTGGAGACGATGGTGCGGCTCGCGCCCAAGGACAAGGCGCTGGTCGTCGAGTTTGCCAATGCCGTGGCCCAGAGCGGCGGCTCGGTGCAGGTCGCCGAGCAGTTTTTGGACGAACTCATCCGCACCACGCCCTACGACCCGGCCCTGCAGCAGGCGCAGAAGAATCTATCCGCCCACAAGGTCCTCGACGAGGGCGGCTACAACGCCCTCGCGGACGGCAAAGGCTCCTACCGCGACGTCCTCCGCAACAAGGACGAGGCCGTCTCGCTCGAACAGGAGAAGCGCGTTCAGAAATCCGAGGACGTCACCCAGCGCCTGATCGGCGAATACGAGGAGCGCCTCCAGCGCGAGCCGGACAACCTCAAGATGATCCGTTCCCTCGCCGAGTTATACACCCAGAAGAGCCGCTTTCCCGACGCTCTTGCCATGTATGAGCGCCTCAAACAGTCCGACATGGCCGGCGACGCCTCGCTCGACCGCGCCATCGCCGACACCACCGTCCGGCAGTTCGATTTCCAGATCGCCCAGCTCAATCCCTTTGACGAGGGCCACGCCGACCGCGTCGCCGCCCTCAACGCCGAGAAGCTCAACTACCGCCTGGTCGAATGCCAGAAACGCGCGGAGAAGTATCCCACCGACCTCGCCATCAAGTTCGAGCTTGGCCAGATGTATTTCCACGCCGGCAAGATCGGCGAGGCCATTGCCGAGTTCCAGAAGGCCCAGGGCAACCCCCACAAGCGGCTCCCGGCCATGAGTTATCTCGCGCAATGCTTTGCCAAGCGCAAGATGTACGACCTCGCGGCCAAGACCCTTCAGAACGCCATCAAGGAAAAGCCCGGCTTCGACGACGAGAAAAAGGATCTAACCTACCAGCTCGGCTGCGTACTCGAAAGCATGGGCAAGAAGGACGAAGCCATCGAACAATTCAAGATTCTCTACGAATCGGACATCAGCTACAAAGACGTCGCCGCCAAGGTGGACGCCTATTACGCGGGGCAGTGAATGGAGTGCCGGCCGGTCTCACGTCAGAGTGTTGCGCCTACCCCTCCGGCCTAGGACTGGGAATGCGCGTGGCAGACATCATTTTCGAAGGAGACGAGGTGACGAGTCTCATCACTTTAATTTCCCATTCCGCACTCCGCACTCCGCATTTGAAAATGACCCCCAACCGCCGGCGGTAGCAGCCTGTCGGCTCCAATTAATTTCCCCGCCCCGGAACCAGAATGAGCGGACTCACATCCGCTGCTACGGATCGCGGTTACCAGCCTACCCCAACGGGGTAATATCACTCGGCCCAGGTTTGCGTGACCCACGCTACCCTGGGTTGGCCATCCAAATTGTTTTCTACCCTGACGGGGTTGCATCGTTTCGTTGCGGACCTGATAAAACCCCGTTGGGGTTGTGACGAATTATGACACATTACCCAGGGTAGGCTCGCCGACTCGCCAACCATGGGCTGAAGGATGAAATCCCGTTGGGATTTTGATCTGGCAAAATTCAGGTATTTCCCTCCCCAGGTTGAATCTTCTCCGGTGGCTATCCCTCGATCTTCTAGCCCAATTAGTCAAACCGGCATCGTTGGTCATCAGCCGCCGCCGACTCGCGGCGTGAACTGCGGAACAGGGAGCGCCAAGCCGGTCGGCGACTTGGTCGGTGGCGAAACCATCATATTCATTCCCTCCGAGAGTGAATGTAATAAGTCACTTCAAAGCCTGCAATGGCTACCAACAGAAATGCCGCCGCTCCGATGCCTTCTAGCTGTGACGCCTTCAGCATTGCGAGCGGTGGGACAGCGCACCTCCTGCTGGTATGTTGAGAAGTAAATTGACCAAATGTCCACATTTGATATACATGTTTTTTATCTAATTATGAAAACAGATTTTGGAAAACTTCTGTACTCGGGCTTGGGCTTGTTGTTATTGATCGCTCCACTCCATGCACAACCTATCATCACCAGTCAGCCGGTCAGTCAGGCGGTGATTTTGGGCGGCAACGCCACCTTCAGCGTGATGGTCACCGGTGTTGGCCCGTTGAACTTCCAATGGCAGTTTAACGGCACCAACCTGCCGAACATCATCAGTACCGTAGCGGGTAATGGAACCCAAGGGTTTTCTGGTGATGGTGGGCCGGCAACTAATGCCGAATTGAATAATCCTCGCGACATGGTTATAGATGCAAACGGCAACCTGTTTATCGCGGACAACGCTGCCAGTCGTATCCGTAAGGTGGACACAAATGGCATTATCACGACGGTGGCAGGTAACGGCAACCAAAACTATCTTGGCGACGGCGGCGCGGCCACCAATGCCTGCTTAGCCCCAAACGATTTGACTGTGGATTCGACCGGCAATCTTATCATTGCGGACATTGACTTTTCCCGCATCCGTAAAATTGATACTAATGGTATCATCACGACGGTGGCAGGCAATGGCACAGCAAATTCATTTGGCAATTATTCCGGCGACGGAAGTGCGGCGACAAATGCCAGATTGAACGGACCTACCGGTGTGGTCTTGGACAGTTCCGGCAATTTGTATATTGCAGATTCTAACAACCATCGCGTCCGCAAAGTGAACACAAATGGCATCATCACGACGGTGGCGGGCAATGGCTCATTTAGTTATTCCGGCGATGGCGGTGCGGCCACCAACGCAAGTTTCGGAATTCCTTCCGGCGTGGCAATGGACACGTATGGCAACCTATTCATTGCCGATGTGGCCTACAATATAATCCGTAAAGTAGGCACGAATGGTGTTGTCACAACGGTCGCCGGAAATGGGTCGGGTGCTTATTCCGGCGACGGTGGACCTGCCACCAATGCCAGTCTGAGTGGTATTTACAGCGTGGCGGTGGATGGTTATGGCAATATTTTCATTCCTGATTATGGCAACAATCGCATTCGCAAAGTGGACAAGCTTGGTATCATCACGACGCTCGCGGGCGACGGCGAACAAGGACCTTTCGGCGATGGCGGCATTGCTACGCTTGCTCAGTTTAACCAACCAGTCAGCGTGCGTTTGGATTCGTACGGTAATTTATTAATCGCAGACAGGTTCAACCACCGCATTCGCAAAGTACTAAATAACCAAGGTCCCACTTTGCCACTTTTTCAGCCGACCATGGTAAACGCTGGCAACTACCAAGTGGTGATAACCAACGCTTCTGGCAGCGTCACGAGCAGCGTGGTGACATTGAATCTGCAATTGCCACCGCTCACGCCGTCGTTCACGGCCAGCAACGGCGTCGTTTCATTCAATTGGAGCGCGGTGTCCAACCAGATTTATCAACTACAATACGCCCCCACCCTCATGGCGCCCGTCTGGACAGATCTCGGCAGCCCCGTTACCGCCACCAGCAACACCGCAACCACCGCCGATGTGGTGGGCGCAGACAGTCAGCGTTTCTACCGCGTCCGACTCTGGCCGTGAATGATTCACTTTTGTCCGATTTGTAGGCCGGCTTTAGTTATGAAAGCATATTTTGGAAGACTTTTGGGCTTGGGCTTCGGCTGGTTGGTGCTGGTCGCTCCACTCCACCCACAACCCGTCATCACCAGCCAGCCGGTCAGTCAGGCGGTGATTTTGGGCGGCAACGCCACCTTCAACGTGATGGTCACCGGCGCCGGCCCGTAAAACTACTACCAATGGCGGCTCAACGGCACCCACCGCCGGCGGTAGCAGACTGACGTGAGTCGGCTCTAATTAATTTCCCCGCCCCGGAACCAGAATGAGCGGACTAATGTCCGCTGCTACGGATCGCGGTTACCAGCCTACCCCAACGGGGTAATATCACTCAGCCCAGGGTTGCGTGACCCACGCTACCCTGGGTTGGCCATCCAAAATGTTTTCAACCCTGACGGGGTTGCATTGAGAACGGTGATCACTGCGGTAATAGAAAAATGCCAAAATCCCCGGTGGGTGGCAAATTCGGTATTAAGCCGGAAACTCTCCCGTTTCAGCCCATCAAGGTCGCCGTTTTGTTTGGAAACGGCGGGCAGTGGTCAAATCCGCTTCTCGTCGCCGTCGAGCATGTCCACGAAGCACTGGATGTCGTCGCGGTGGCCGAGGCCGGCCTGCTCTTTGCGGAGTTTCAGGCGGGCGACGGCGCTGGGATCGTTCGCGAGCGGGCGGCTCAAGACATCCGCCCAGTGGGCGGCTTTCTCGGCGGGGGTGCGCTGGACGTTTTGCCGCACCCAGTCGCAGACCTGGCCGTCGGTCAGGGATTTTTTCACGACGGCGACGAATTGTTCATGCGTCACGCCGGCGGCCTTGAGCCAGAAGCCGTCAAAGGCTTTGCCGAGGTTTTCCTGGTAATCGGGATGCAACTGGCCGGCGAGGTGCAGGCGGATCTTGTCCACATAGCGCGGCAGGTAATGCCAGCCGTCCATGGTTTCGCGCGGGCTGCGGGGATAGATGGGGTCGCTCATAATATAATGCGGGGAATGGTTAAAGCGTTGAATCGGATTGTCAAATTTGAAATGCCGCGCATCTTCTCGGGGATGAAACGCATGAAATACGATTTTGACGTGGCGGTGATCGGCGGCGGGAGCGGCGGTTACGCGGCGGCGCGGTCGGCGGTGGCGGCCGGCCGGAAAACCGTGGTCATCGAGGGTGGCCGCGAGGTCGGGGGGCTGTGCATCCTGCGCGGTTGCATGCCGACGAAGGCGCTGCTCTATGCAGCCGAGGTGAAACACCTGGCCGAACACGCGGCGACGTGGGGCCTGCGCGCTGGAAAAGTTTCCTTCGACTTCACCCAAGTCATGGCGCGGAAAGCGGAGCAGATCAAAGATTTCGCCGGTTTCCGCGAGCAGCAGCTCAACGCGGGGAAGTTCAAATTCATCCGTGCCCAAGCGAGATTTCTGGATGCCCATACGGTGGCGCTCGCGAATTTAGCCGCCGCCGGCCCGCCCGCGCCCAAACCGGGCGGGAAACTGCTCACGGCCAAACATTTCATCATCGCCACCGGTTCCACAGTCTCACCGTCGCCGCTGCCGCAATTGGACGACGTCGGCTACCTCACCAGCGACGATGCGGTGGCGCTGAAACGTCTGCCGCGGTCGCTCATCATCCTCGGCGGCGGCGCGATCGCGTGCGAGTTCGCGCAAATCTTTGTGCGCTTCGGCGTGCAGGTCACGCTCATCCAGCGCAGCGAGCGGCTCTTGAAGGAATTTGACGCGGATGCGGGCGCGGTGGTGGCCACGGTGTTCCGGCGCGAAGGGATGCAGGTGTTCACCGGCACGCAACTGGTCGCCGCCGTGCGGCGCGGCAAGTTGAAAACCGTTTCGTTCCAGCACCAGGGCCAGCGGCAGACGGTGGCCGCGGAGGAAATCCTGTTCGCCCTTGGCCGCATGCCGAACACGGCGTCCTTGGGGTTGGAATACGCGGGCGTGACGACGAAGCACGGTCGGGTGGTGACGAACGACCGGATGCAGACCAGCACTCCGCACATCTTCGCGGCGGGCGATTGCACGGGGCCGCATGAGATCGTCCACATCGCCATTCAGCAGGGCGAGGCGGCGGTGCAGAATCTGGTCCACCCGCGGGAGCCGCGCCGGATGGATTACCGGCTGCTGCTCTCGGTGGTGTTCACCGACCCGCAGGTGGCCTGCGTGGGGCTGACGGAACAGGCCGCGACGGCGCGCGGCATCAAGTTCTTGGCCGCGAGTTATCCGTTCAATGATCACGGCAAGTCGCTGCTCATGGAGGCGAAGGATGGCTTTGTGAAGCTGCTGGCGAATCCCAAGACCGGTGAAATCATCGGCGGCGCCTGCGTCGGCCCGGCCGGCGGCGAGCTCATCCACGAGATCGTGACGGCGATGGCCAAGCGGATGACGGTGCACGAACTCGCGGCGGTGCCGCATTATCATCCGACGCTCGCGGAGATCTGGACCTACCCGGCGGAGGAACTGGCGGAAAAAATTAAATGCGTTTAGCCATCTACTGTTTCCATACCGCGGTGGGACGGCCGCCAAAGGTCGTGCCCCAGCCCGTGTTGCCCGGCAGGTAATAGACGGTCGTGTTAGTGGCACCGGCGAATATATTATTGCTCGTGTCGGGAGCATTGCCTTTGAAATAGATTTTCTTCAGGCTGGTGCAGTGAGCGAATGCAAAGTCTCCAATGCGTGTGACCTTGGCGGGAATGGTGAGGTTGGTCAAGCTGCTGCAAACAAAGAAAGCCCAGCTTTCGATGCGGGTGACGCTGTCGGGGATGGTGACACTGGTCAGGCTGCTACAGTCCGAAAATGCCTGGTCTAAAATTTCCGTGACACGATTGGGAATTGTGACGCTTTCCAGACTGGAGCATCCAGAAAACGCAAGATCCCCGATACTGGTCACGCTGTCGGGAATTTTCACACTCTCCAAGGTTTCACAATCAACAAATGCGCTGCCGATACATGTGACCGGGAAGCCATCGATGGTGTCGGGAATGATTACTGCGCCGCCGGAACCAGTGTATCCCAAAATATTGATCGAGCCGGCTTCGTTTTCATAAATGAATAGCGATCGAGCCGGAATCCGCGAGGAACTTACCACCCCAACCGATGACGCTGATCGCCGGTAGATCGAAGTATCTTCCCGCACCTCAATCTCCAGTGGATTGCTCACCGCGCGAACTTCCGAAGCCACCCGGGGATCCTCCGCGGATGGTTCATGGCGTGCCCGGACCGCGAACCGGATCCGGTGGGTGCCGGGAAGAATTTTCAACGGGGTGCCTCCGGCATCAATCCCCACAGCTTCTGTTCGCCATGGGTGCCCCACACTAACCGGCATTTGAATTTCTGGAAACTGATTGTTGCTTCCCTCTATTGGCAAGTTGAAGACGTTAGTGAGTTCGGGACCGGCGTACCACACGCCGTCCACTTCCAATTCCCCGGATCTTTGGTCGCTCGCGACCGCAAAGCGGTTGCTGCTGCGGTTAAGCATGGAGAGGTTCAAGGCGAAATCGTGTCCGAGTTTTGCCACATCACCACCGTCACCATATTGTAGGCGTACCATAATGCCATTCGTCTCAGCCCCCCAGTATAGGTTGGGTGTTTCCAGCGTGGAACCCTGCGCGGCCGCCAATCGCTTTAATGCTTCAAGCACTTCGGGACTCGCCGGCAGCGCGCCAATGTCGAGGTCATCTGTGTCCCACTGCGTTATCCAAGTCAGCCCCTTTTTTACAGCTCCGCCCCGGTTGCTTAAGAAAAGAATCAACTCTTCATCCTTTTTCAGAAAAAAAATGCCCCACTGGATTACATCCACTGCAAGTGCCGAGCCGGGTGCAGCGTGACCTTTGATTGCCTCCTCAACTTTTATATCTCCAAACTGATGTATCGCCGTTCCGAACGAAAATCCTCCCCGCACGTCTTCCGTAACCTTGCCGACCACCACCATTTCGCTTCGGGAAAGATAATAATCAAGCGTCGGGTCATCCAATTCCGCCGGGGCTGGGTCAAGTCCGTCAGGATTCATGCCGGTTTGACGCCTTTGCCTGGCTGTCTGGCCCGGTTTGAAATTGGTTCGCCATTCGCGAATATCCGCCACCTTGCCCGCTGCCCGGTTCATGAAGACCAATTCCATGGGGCCCACGGCTCTGACCTGCGCTGGCGGACCGATATAAGTGGGAGTGACCAGCCAGCTATCGCCATAAGGCTCGGCTTTCACCGTCCAGTTTTCTAGCGCACGCGGGCCCGCACCCAAACCCATCACTAGCTTCACGTAATCTTGCGCCTCCTGCGCCGTCTGAACATTGGAATATTCCCATAGTGCGGCCGTGAGCTTTGGGCAGTGCATGTAGGTGATATTGTTGCTTTGCGGCCCATCACCAACCCATTTCATTTCTCTGCGATCTAACAGGTCCCCACGCTCCCCCGTAACCAAACCGGCCGTCGAATACGTTTGATCTCCAATCGTATAATTGATTTCCCTAATGGTCCAGGTTGGCACAAATTTACGCATCAGGGCTTTGAGCTGGTCTTCGCCGGAATTGTGAGTTTCGGCGGCCACCAGCCTCTTTAATGATGCCAGCAACGCCGGGGTTGCTCGCATCGCTCCGAATTGAACATCCCGCACTTTCCAAATCGGCTTCCAATCGGTTTGTCCGCGCTCTTGATTCGTCCAAAGAAATAGCACGATTTCGCCATCCGGGTAGACCACATTCGGGCCCGGCCAGCCCCGGTCGTCACCGACTAATAGGGTGGCTGTTTGCGGATCGCCTTTGATCGTGGAATCCACCCTGAATTGTTCCGGGAAGTTGTATCGCCCATTGTCAGACAGTATCTCCCCAACGACCACCAAGTCGGATTGCCCCAGGTAGGAACGCAGGGCATCATCATCCGGCCGGACTCCTGCTGCTGAAGGTGAATCGTATTGCGCTGACACCACGGCGGGCAACAGTACCGAACATAGCAAACCGGCTAACTTCAAAGCTTGCCGAGGGTTCATGTCAACAGTTTGTCGGCCAAACTCGATTCCAAAGCAAGCGAATTTGATGATGGAAAAAATGCCGTGCCACCCTGCGCATTATCACCCGACCCTCGCGGAGATCTGGACCTACCCTGCGGAGGAACTGGCGGAACGGATTCGGCCGGTCGAATGATCGCAACCACTCCGCAAAGGAGATGTGTGATTTAATTCCGGCGGCGGAGCCTGATCAGCGTACCAAGTCCACCGAGGGCGGTCAACGCGAGCGCAGAAGGTTCCGGCGCTGCGTCCGGTGTCCAGGTTTGGCCGGGCAGGAGTGCCGGCCCCGTCACCTGACCGCCCGCGCCGGTCTGGACGGTGGCGCCGGAAAGCAGCATATCCTGAAAACTCGCACCGCCGTTGTCCGTAAGGGTGACCGACGTCAGGGTTTTGCCGGCATCCAGGCCAAAATCAAACCACTGGCGGTCGATCACATAGTTACCATCCGGATTTTGATACACATTCTGGGTGGTGGTGCCGTTAATCGTCGTGGTGTAACCGGATCCCGGATTGTTAAAATCGCGGATGTCCTGGTTGCCAAACAGGTTAAACGTCAGCAAGCTGCTGTCGCTGAAATTAAAACTGATCGAGGCATAACTGCCATTGCCGGCATCTTGTCCCCACCAAGTGTTGATTAGCGAGTAAAATCCGTAGGCGTTGGCAACATTCAGCGGAACTGTGAGCGTGGCACCGTCTCCGCCGCCCGCGTAGTATCCGTTCCAGACCTCATTATTCCCGCCGTCTTGTATGAAAGGCACATGCCCGAGATAGGTGGGAGCGCCGGCTGGAAAGCCGGTGGCGGCGCCGCTGGCTCCCAGACTGAAATTGCCGTAGGGAATCAGGTCAACGGTTTGAAAATCCTGCGCCGATGCCAGTTGAGCGAAGGCGAGCAGCATGGTCAGGGTAAGGCCGCTGAAGAGTTTGATTGATTTTGTGCTTATCATTTCCATTTGTTCCTGGCTTTTTTTTGATGGTTAAAATTTACTCTGGATTGTTTCAGCATCGGTTTCGAAACCGCCCCGCCGGCGAGCTTACTTCGACGGATTTTGATAAGAGTGAAGGATTAACTTAATCTTTTTGATTGAGGTGGGCGGACCTTCGCCGCGTTTCCATCCGCCGCTGGCGGAAATCTTGACTTACGCGGCGAAGAAACTGACGGAGCGGATTAAGCTACGGTAAGCGGCGCGGCGGCGGCGGGAACTTCGGCCAGCAGAGCGTGAATGACTTCGGCGGCGGTGTAGGAATCACAGCCCGGGGCGAGGAACTGAGCGACATTTGCGACATCATTGCCCGCGGTGACGAGCGGCTGGCCGGCTGGCTGGCCATTTTCCACCTGCGGCAGGCCGATGGTCGCGACGAGGCCGTTGCAGACGCATTCGCGGCCGACGGTTTCCTCCAGCGTGCCGCCTTTGCGGATAAAATCTTCCACCGGCTCGGCCGGGCAGCGGTAACCGGTCGCGCCATCGGGCTTGCGATAGGCGTGGCGCAGGAAACCGAGGTCGCAGTTCCGTTCACGCGCCGGGCTGGATTCGTCATCGGACAAGGTGCCGGGTAATTGCACGACTTTGAAGGGAAACCCCGTGGGCGAGGCGAGCGGATCCGTATACACGCGCAGCCGGCCGACGCGGCTGAGCTGGAACACCTGCTGTTTCAAGTCGGGGCGGATGCCGGATTCCTCGCAGAAAGCAAAGGCGGTGCCGACCTGGATGCCCGCCGCGCCGAGCTGCCGGGCGGCCGCGAGCCGGCCCGCGCCGCCGTAAGAACCGGCGAGCCAGAAAGGCAGGCCGAGTTCACGAATTTTGTCCAGATCCACGATGTCGCGCGGGCCATAGACGGGTTCGCCTTCGGCATTCAGTTGCAGCACGCCGCGGGGCGGGGCGTTGTGGCCCCCGGCGGTTTCGCCTTCGACGATGAAGCCATCCACTTGGCCGCTGGACTTGCGCGCGAGGGTCATCGCCAGCGTGGCCGAGGCGACGATGCCGAGAAAACGCGGCCGTGTAAGCTGCGGGGCGCGACCGCCGCAAAATTCGCCGGGGTTGAATGTGGCGTATAATTCCTCGCCCGGCCGGCCGCCTTCAACGTCGATTTTCAATTGCACGGTTTCTCCGCGGGCGAGCTGATCCAGGATGCCGGGAATGGCGCGCGGAATGCCCGCGCCCATTAGCACATAATCCACGCCGGCCAGCATCGCGCCGAACAGGGAAGGCAGCGTGGGGAACTGGATCTTTTCCAGGAAATTGATACCCACCGGCGCGGCGTGACCGGCCTTGGCGAGAAACACCTCCACGAAATTCGCCGCCACGGTCAGCGCCACATAATCCGGCCCCGGTGCCAGGCCAGGCAGCGGGGTGAGCTTGAAGGGCGCGGCGGCGGCTTTGCCCTCGGCGATGAAATAGTCGGAGAGAATTTTATCCGCGATGCCGGACACGGGGAAATGCGCGAGCGCATGGCGCATCTGGCCGTCGGCATCACCGGTTTGCAGGCGGCGGACGAGAATCGTGGCCAGCGCGGTGCCGGAAACCACGCCCAGCTGACCGGCGCACGAAACGGCGCGGGCCAGCCGCCAGTCGGAGACGCCGGCACCCATGCCGCCCTGGATGATTTGTGGATGTGACATGATAATACGGCCGATCAACAGCGCCCGGGCAACGGACGGAGGCGGTTGCGAACAGGATTGGCCAGACAGCGGAACTCGAAGCAGCACTGAGCAGGTATTCCAGCGGAAACAATCGCATTCACACGTTAGTTGCCCCTGACGCGAATGGCAAGCGTTCGTTTCGCGGCGGCATCGGCTCAACCGCCGGGCGCAAGAAGTATTGGCGCGACGTCGGCCGGTGTGAAACCGTGGAGCAGGATGGTTTTGTGCCGCGCGGTGTGGCCGCGCAGCAGTTCCACCCGGCCGCGCGAACAGTCCAAGGTTTCCGCGAGCAGTTTTAACAGGGCTTCGTTGGCGGCGGCCTCCACGGGGGGCGCGGTTACTTTAATCTTCAGTTCGTCACCGAGCGCCGGGCCGATTTCGTTCTTGGCGGCGCGCGGCTGAAGCTTCACAGCCAGCAAAGTGCCGCCGGACGTTTCGCGGAGGAAGGTCGCCAGCGGCACGGGCAGGGTCCGGGAGATATTACTTGTCGTCCGGGTTCACGAACTTGAACACCAGCGCCGCCAGGGCGCCGCCAGCAAGATCGCCCATGAGGTAAAGCCAGAGGTTGGCGGTTTTCTCGAGGTGCATCACGGTGATGCCGGTCGCGACGGCGGGATTGAAGGCGCCACCGGAAACACCGCCGAGCGCGAAGGCCATCACCATGACGGTAAAGCCGATGGCGAGGCCGTAGTTGGAGTTGCCCGCCGTGGCCTTGGCCGTGGCGACGTTCAGCACCACATAGGCGAGCGCAAATGTGCCGACCAGTTCGGCGACGAACGCGGGGCCGATCTTCAGCTCGGCCGGCGTGAGTGTGGGTTGACCCTTCAGATAAAGCGCCAGGGCCGCGGCCGCGAACGCGCCGACGATTTGCGCGATCCAATAGGCGGGCACGTCCACTGCCGGACAGCGGCCGCGCAGCCAGACGGCGAGCGTGACGGCGGGATTGTAATGGCCGCCGGAAACGTGGCCGCCGGCATAGACCATGATCATCAGTGCCGAACCGATGGCCAGCGGCGCCAGCGCGCCCGCGCCGGGATCAATGACCGTCATGCCCACGGTAAAGACAAGAAAGAACGTGCCGATGAATTCAACCAGGTATTTTTTCATAGAATGATTTGCCTCAAATGCGCCTAGGAAATTAGTCGAGCCGGAGCCGGTTTGCGAGTCAAAAAATCCACCAGCGACAGGTCCGCCGCGGCCGGCGATTTTTGCCCGCGTGCGCGGCTAAACCGCGAGTTTAGCCAATGCCAAGCAGTTCCACTTCAAAGATGAGCGTGGCGTTCGGCGGGATCGCGCCGGGATAACCATCGCGGCCGTAGGCAAGTTCCGGCGGGATGGTCAGCTTCACCTTGTCGCCGATTTTCATGGTGGCCACGCCCAGGTCCCAGCCGGCGATGACCTGGCCCGCGCCCAGCACGAACGCGAACGGATCGTCGCGGTCCACCGAGCTGTCGAACTTTTTGCCGTCCAGGAAGGTGCCGGTGTAATGGACCGTCACCGTGTCGCCCTTTTTCGCGGCGGAACCGTTGCCAGCGGCGAGCTTCTCGATCTTCAATTCAGGTTTTGCCATGCCGGATTTTCGTTATGAATTTGCTCCGCGTCAATCAAGGTTTGACTCAAAACTTGAAAATATAGGGTGCTTAGGCGATTTTAAGCCGTTTTGATGCCTTTTATAAAATCTCCGAATACTGGCAAATTGAAGCTGCCATCAGTTTGTTTTGCCCCACTTTGATATGATTCTGCCTCCAGCTGGTTTCTTTGCCCGGCGTTCAAAATTCCGGACCGCGGTTTTCTTGGCTGGCTTGGCGATTTTCCTGATCGCCAACGCCTACGCCGGCGTCAATGTGCTGACGTGGCACAACGACAATTTCCGCACCGGGCAGAACACAAATGAAACGGTTCTCACGCCGGCTAACGTGAACACCAACGCCTTTGGTTTGTTGTTCAGTTATCCGGTGGACGGCCAGGTTTATGCGCAACCGTTGTATGTTTCGGGCCTGACAATTCCCGGGCTGGGCACGCTTAATGTGGTTTTCGTCGCCACGCAGCACGACAGTGTTTATGCCTTCGACGCCGACGGCACCAACGGCTTGATCTGGCAGGTCAGCCTGGGAACTCCGGCGACCACCCCCAACAATGATTTTGGTAATCGCTACGGGCCTTACCACGACATTGACCCGGAGGTGGGCATCACCAGCACGCCGGTGATTGATCGGGCGTCAGGCACGATTTACGTGGATGCTTTTACGCATGAGGGCAGTTCCTATTTTCACCGCATTCACGCACTGAACATCGCCAACGGCGTCGAAATGCCTTTCAGTCCGGTGCTGGTAACGGCTTCCGTGCCGGGCAATGGCGTGGACAGCCTCAACGGCGTGGTAACCTTCAATCCGATGCAGGAACTTCAACGGCCGGCACTCACCTTGGCAGGCGGAAAATTGTATGTGGCTAGTGCGGGCTATGCAGATACCGATCCGTATCACGGCTGGGTGATCGGTTTCAATGCGGCGAATCTGGTGCAGTTGACCAACTATGTTTTCAACACCACGCCCAACAGCACCGTTGCCGCCTATGGCGTCAACGCCGGCGAAGGCGGCATTTGGATGAGCGGCAGCGGCCTGGGTGTGGATGCACAAACTAATCTTTTCGCCGTCATCGGCAATGGCAGTTTCAACATCAACACCGCCGGCATCACCGAATATGGCGACAGCGCCGTGCGCCTGGCCACCACGAACGGACTTACCGCCGCCGATTATTTCACGCCTTACAATCAGGCCACGCTGGCCACCAACGACACGGACTTCGGCTCCGGCGGGCCGCTGCTGTTGCCGGATTCCGTCGGCAGCGTCGCGCACCCGCACTTGCTGGTGGCCTGCGGGAAGGAAGGTACCATTTATCTCCTCGACCGGGACAACCTGGGCCACTTCAACCCAAGTGGGGACTCGCAGATCGTGCAGTCGCTGCCGGCGATTATCGGTGGCACCTGGAGTTCACCGGCATATTTCAACCAGCGCGTTTATTTTGCCGGATCGGGAGACGCGTTGAAATTTTTCGCGGTGAGCAACGGCTTGCTTTCCCTTTCGCCCGTGACGCAGTCGACGAACACCTTTGCGTGGCCCGGCGCCACGGCGGCGATTTCCGCCAACGGCACCAACCAAGCCATCGCCTGGGCGCTCGATGTGTCCGGCGCTGAAAACGGTGGCAGCGCCGTGCTGCACGCCTATAACGCCTACAATCTGGCAAGTGAACTTTACAACAGTGGTCAGGCCGGCACCCGCGACGTTCCCAATGTCGCCGTGAAATTCACCATCCCGACGGTCGCCAGCGGCAAGGTATATGTCGGGGCCACCAAGCAACTCGCCGTTTACGGCAACGGTTCCTTTCTGGCGCCGCCGGCCTTCAGCCCCGCCGGCGGTTATTTTACCAACTCCATTTCCGTCACCGTCACCGCCGCCACACTGGGTGCTACGATTTATTACACCCTCGACAACTCGACGCCCGGAACCAATTCGCCGGTTTACAGCGGACCGCTGACGCTGACCAACACCGCTTTGCTTCAGGTAAAAGTTTACAAAATTGGCTTTGTGCCGGGGCAAGTCGTCAGCGCCTTGTTCATCAACGCCGCGTCCACCAATTTTGCCGCCGGATTCGCGCGTCAGGAATTTTATCCGGGCGCGCTGCGGACGGATTTGGAAAATCCTGCCTACCCCGGGCAACCATCGTTTGTGAATTATCTTTCCGCCTTCGAAACCCCGAGCGGGCAGGGAACCAGTTATGCCGAACGTGTCAGCGGCTATTTTATTCCGCCGGTCACCACGAACTATGTCTTCTTTGTTTGCTCGGACGATGATTCGGATTTGTTTTTGAGCACCGATGCCACGATTGCCAACAAACATCTCATCGCGCAGGAAACGGTCTGGTCCAACCGCCGCGAATGGACCAGCAGCGCCGGCGGTAGCCCGGTGACCTCCAAACGCTCCGACCAGTTTGCCGGTACAACCTGGCCGGGCGGCAACCTCATTCATCTCCAAGCCGGCGTGACTTACTACCTCGAAGCCGACCATCATCAAGGCGGTGGTGGCGATGATTTTGCGACGACCTGCAAATATGCCACCGCTCCGGATCCAACGAACGGCACCGCCCCGGCGCTGACCGGCGCAAACCTTGGCGTCATGGCTTTCAATAACACCTTCATCACCGTTACGGCTCCGCCGCAGAATGCCGTCGGCATCCAAAATTCAACTGCGTCTTTTGGTGTCAGTGCCGCTTCCGGCTATCTCGGTGAGGCTTCCGCTGCGGGGCCGGCAATTCTCTGCCAGTGGCAGTCCGCACCGTCCGGCTCGCTCGACTTCACCAACCTTCCCGGCGCGAATAGTTTTACCTACACCACGCCGCCTTTGACGTTGGCGCAAAACGGCGAGCAGTTTCGCCTGACGCTCACCACCGCCGGCTTTGTCACCAACACGCCGTCCACCACGCTGACCGTGGTTCCCGACACCCATACCCCGGTGCCGGTGGCGGTCGCTGCCGTCAGCCCGGATGCGCACACGGTTGTCGTCCAATTTTCCGAGGCGCTGGACCCCGCCAGCGCCCAAACCGCGGCAAACTATTTTTTCACTCCCGGCATTCTGGTCGCCACATCCGCCGCGCTCGACGCCGGCGGCTCCAACGTGACTTTGACCTTCGGTTCGCCGTTGCCGCCGGGAATCAACCTCACGCTGTCCATCGCCGGGGTTAAAAATATTTTTGGCAACGCCGTCTTGCCCGGCACCGCCATCAGTTTTTCGTTCGGTCTGTCCGGCCTGCTCAATTATCCAGCAACCTTGCTGGCGGACAGCCCGCTGGCTTACTGGCGTTTGAATGAGACGAGCGGGACGGTCGCCTACGATGCCGCCGGCGCGTTCAACGGCACTTACGCTTCCGGCGCTACGCAAGGCGTGGCCGGCCCGCGTCCGCCGGCGTTCACCGGATTTGAAACCACCAATACCGGCACGGAATTTTACAACACCACGGCGAATTCGTATGTGACGGTACCGGCGTTGAACTTGCGCACCAATACCGTGACGATTCTTGCGTGGCTTTATCCCGTCGGCAGCCAGGTGGATTATTCCGGGCTGCTGATGACGCGCGCCGGCAGCACGCAGGCAGGCCTGGGTTATACCACGGCCAATCAAATCGGTTATACTTGGAATGGCAATACCACGTGGTCATTTCAATCCGGCTTGGTGCCGCCGCAAAATCAGTGGTCGCTTGTGGCGATGGTCGTTTCACCGGCGCAGGCCAGTCTTTATTTAATCAATTCCAACAGCCTGCAATCCGCCACCAACGCCATCGCCCACCAAAGCGAAATTTGGGATGGCACTGCGCAGATCGGTAACGACGCCTCCGGCAGCAACGGTGCACGCACCTTCAACGGCGTGATGGATGAAATAGCCGTGTTCAACAAATCGTTGCCGTTTTCCGCGCTAACCAATCTGTATCAGGCCGGCATCCAGGTCAGCTCCAGCATCACCAACGCCCCGGTGTTGCCGGTAAATCTTCAGTTCACCAGCATCACCACCGCCGCCGGACAGTTGATTCTCCAATGGAACGGTTCCGGCACGCTGGAGGAAGCCACCAATCTCTCCGGACCGTGGGTTGTGTCAACGAAGCAAGGCTCCCTGCAAAGCGCCTCGGATGCCGGCAATAAGTTCTATCGCCTGCTCCATTGATTTCGCTAAATGAAAAAGCGCGCAGCCAAGGCCGCGCGCCTTGCAATTCATTTCGATGATTACACGTTGTAGGTGCTGCTGCTGGTTGTGCCGCCGCGGCCGGTCCAGTTGGTGTGGAAAAATTTGCCGCGCGGCTGGTCCACGCGCTCGTAGGTGTGCGCGCCGAAATAGTCGCGCTGGGCCTGAAGCAAATTCGCCGGCAGTACGGCGCTGCGGTACTGGTCGAAGAACGATAGCGCGGTGCTGAAGGCGGGGACGGGAATGCCCTTTTTCGCCGCCGTCGCGACGATGTTCCGCCAGCCCTTCTGCGACCGTTTGATTTCGCCGCGAAAATAATCATCCAGCAAGAGGTTGGTGAGTTTGGGATTGCTGTCGTAGGCTTCCTTGATCTTGCCCAGAAAGCGCGAGCGGATGATGCAGCCGCCGCGCCACATCAGGGCGATTTCGCCATAATTGAGTTTCCAGCCGTATTCCTTCGCCGCCGCACGCATTAGCATGTAGCCCTGCGCGTAGCTGACTATCTTCGAGGCGTAGAGCGCGCTCATGATGTCGCCGATGAACGCCTTTTTCTTTTCCGGATTGGCGGCGATGCTCGTCAGCGTGGGGCGCGGGCCTTTCAATTTGCGCGCGGCTTTCACGCGCTCGTCCTTCAGCGCTGAAACGCAGCGGGCATAAACCGCCTCAGCCATGAGCGTGATGGGAATGCCGAGATCCTGCGAATTGATGACCGTCCACTTGCCCGTGCCCTTTTGGCCGGCGGTGTCGAGAATCTTGTCCACCAGCGGCGAACCGTCGGTGTCCTTGAACGCCAGGATATCGCGGCTGATTTCAATCAGGTAGCTGTCCAGTTCACCCTGGTTCCATTCGGCGAGCACATTGTGCATCTCGCCGGCACTCAGGCCGAGGCCGAGCTTCATGATCTGGTAGGCTTCCCCGATGAGCTGCATGTCGCCATATTCAATGCCGTTGTGGACCATCTTCACATAATGGCCCGCGCCGCCTTCGCCCACCCAGTCGCAGCAAGGTGCGCCGTCCACCTGTGCGGCGACGGACTGGAAAATGTTCTTCACCTGCGGCCACGCGGCTGGTGACCCGCCGGGCATGATGCTGGGGCCGTGACGCGCGCCTTCTTCGCCGCCGCTCACGCCGGTGCCGACGAAAAGCAGGCCCTTGGACTCGACGTATTTTACGCGGCGGTTGGTGTCATCGAACAGCGAGTTGCCGCCGTCGATGATGATGTCGCCGGGTTCGAGCAGCGGCAGCAGCTGTTCGATGAACTCGTCCACGGCGGCGCCGGCCTTGACGAGCATCATCACGCGGCGCGGCTTTTTTAATAACGAAACCATCTCTGCCAGCGAATGGGCGCCGATGACCTTGGTGCCTTTGGCCTCGTTCGCCAGAAAATGGTCCACCTTCTCGACCGTGCGGTTGAAAGCCACCACGGTGAACCCGTGGTCGTTCATGTTGAGAATCAGGTTCTGGCCCATGACGGCCAGCCCGATCAGGGCGATGTCAGCTTGTGGTTCCATAGTTTTTATTCAGCCAATCCTTTCCCGAACGATACAAAAGGCCGCCGGCTGCGCCAGCAGTTTTTGTCGAAATTATCTGCCGGACTCAGGCATGGTTGCCGAGCTGCAGCCGCGCATCGGATTCCAGCAACGCCTTGAGGCCCGGCCAGTTCGCGGTGTTCATGTCGTTGAACGCGTTCAGATACACAGCGACGATCTCGTGCGGATATTTGCCCAGCAGGATTTCCACGGCTGCCTTCAATTTGGCTTCGTCCACCCCCGCCGGCAAATCCTCCACCACGCCGTTTTCATTCGGAATCTCCAGCGCGTTCAGGAAATCCACCAGCATCGCGGCGTGTTTCTTCACCAGCCACGCGCGGATGAAAGCGCCCGCGGCCGTGTCCAGGTTGGGCTTGGTCAGCGCGGAGAGCATCGCGGTGTGGCGCGCATCGCGTGGCTGGCGTTCGAGAAACACCGGGCGCACGTGCTTCGCCTCGGCGACCGCAGCCAGTGCGGCTCGGTAAGCCGGCTTGTCCGATTCAAAGATGAAGGACAAAATGTCTTTCGCCAGTGCGGGCGACATGAAACCGAGGAGTTCGTGGGAGGTGAGCATGAAAAAAATTTCAATGGATTGGTTGGCAGGCGGGTGGGTGGGGTTTGTTTCTCAGACTACGGTCGTTACGGAAATTTTATGCTTCTTGGCGAGTTCTTCGCAGGCGGCGCGTTCGAGCAGGAGCGACTTGCCGGATTCCAGCGCAAGCACGGAAATTTTTGCCGCCGCGCAGGTCTCAAAAGTTTTCGCGCCGAGACAAGGGATGTCGAACCGCATGTCGTGTTCCGGCTTGGCAACCTTCACGGCCACCGCCCCGCCATCCTGGCCCGCCAGTTCGCCGCCCCGCGTGAGGCAGGCGTCGGTGCCCTCAAAGCCCTCCAAGGCCAGCACCGTGCCGTTTTTGACGACCACCAACTGCCCGATCTCCAACCGCGAAACCTCCCGGGCGATGCGGTAGCCAAACTCGACCTCCGCCCTCTGCGCCGGGGAAACTTTCGGCCCCAGCTCAAAGCCGGTCTGCGGCATCAGCGGCGCGAGCCACGGCGTCGCCGCGATGAGTTCCACGCCGTCTTTTTTTAGCTCGTCGGCAATGGCACCAAAGATGGTGTGGGCATTCTTTTCCTTCAGGCGCATCAGCACGCCCAGCGCGCGGAGGTCGGGACGCAGATCGAACAGATTCTTGGGCGCGACCTGCCCGGCCATGACGCATTGCTTCACGCCGCGGTCGGTGAAGGTGCCAATCATCTTGTTCAACTGGCCGACCTTGAGCCAGACGATGTCGTCCACCAGCGCGGCTAGCGCGGGGTCCGTCTCACCCTCGACGGCGGTGCAGACGATGCGGCGGACACCGGCGGCCCGGGCAAGGCGCGCGAATTCCAGCGGCAGCGAACGGCTGCCGGCGATCAGGCCAATGGCTTCGG
>Ga0302278_10001696_pt1 | contig 26690 bp, 20 predicted proteins | sample III_Bog_N3_2_FD_194543 | JGI IMG/M metagenome (GOLD analysis project Ga0302278, IMG submission 194543) | Peat permafrost microbial communities from Stordalen Mire near Abisko, Sweden - III_Bog_N3_2 | ecosystem: Environmental > Terrestrial > Soil > Wetlands > Peat | place: Sweden: Abisko... | reverse complement strand
CAAGGCTGCCCTCAGACGCCGGGCGGGCGCATCCGCGCCCTTGGCTTCGCGCGCATGGGCGCGCGGGGCCGCCGTCGCGGCCCGAGGACCGGCGATGTGTCAGTATCAGGGCTCGCCGGTATAATACTCATCAAGGCTGCCCTCAGACGCCGGGCGGGCGCATCCGCGCCCTTGGCTTCGCGCGCATGGGCGCGCGGGGCCGCCGTCGCGGCCCGAGGACCGGCGATGTGTCAGTATCAGGGCTCGCCGGTATAATACTCATCAAGGCTGCCCTCAGACGCCGGGCGGGCGCATCCGCGCCCTTGGCTTCGCGCGCATGGGCGCGCGGGGCCGCCGTCGCGGCCCGAGGACCGGCGATGTGTCAGTATCAGGGCTCGCCGGTATAATACTCATCAAGGCTGCCCTCAGACGCCGGGCGGGCGCATCCGCGCCCTTGGCTTCGCGCGCATGGGCGCGCGGGGCCGCCGTCGCGGCCCGAGGACCGGCGATGTGTCAGTATCAGGGCATTCGAGGGCTCCGCCCACACCCGCAAAGGGCCAGTCGGCCCTTTGAACCCGTGACATTGTCCCCATAACGTCATGAGGTTAAGGAGGCTGTGCCTTCTTGTGGGTGTGGTGCGGAGTCCCGCGAAAGCCAAAAAGAACGGCGCCCCCCTATCCTCTCCGTCGAAAGCACCGCCGCCAGTCCGCTCGCCCCACCGCCCCCGTCACCACCGCCAAGCCGCCAAACACACCAAGTCCCCCAAAGCACAACAGCACCAACGTTCCCATCCGCACCATCAACGCCGGATCCGCCAAAGCCGGCGCCAACAGAGTCTCGCCGCCCAGCACCCCCCCGACCATCCCTATGGTCGCCACCAGCATGCGTGGTCCGCGTCGGCGCAGGCGATCATCGATCCGCAAGAATCCTCGCCGTCCCAGCATCCACGCCAACAAACCAACATTCACCCAAGCCGAAACCGACGTCGCCAGTGCCAATCCGATCTGAGCCAACGGCCCCATCAGCACCAATTTGAGCCCAACATTGACCACCACCGCCACCAGCGCCAACTTGACCGGAGTCGCAGTGTCCTGGCGGGCATGAAAGCCTGGGACCAGACTCCGCACCAGGACAAAGGCCGGAAGCCCAACGGCATAAGCCATCAGCGTCGCCGCCGAAGCATCTGCGTCGGTGGCGGTAAAAGCGCCCCGCTGGAACAGCACCGTCATGATCGGGTGAGCGGCCGTCATAAAGGCCGCTGCCGCCGGCAAGGTGAGCAACAGTGACAACTCCAGGCATCGATTCTGGCTGTCGGCTGCGGCCTCCGGCTCGCCCCCCTTGAGCTGGCGCGCCATTTCCGGCAACAGCACAGTGCCGATGGCAATACCGATGACCCCCAACGGCAATTGATTAAGTCGATCCGCGTAATAGAGATACGACACCGCCCCTGTGGGCAAAAACGACGCGATCACGGTATCCATGAACAGATTGATCTGAACCAGCCCCGCGCCCAAGGCTGCGGGCCCTAAAACCCGCAGGAAATGCCGAACGCCGGGCGTCAATCGCGGCCACACCAGCCCCAGCGACATCTCGGCCCGTCGGGCATCCCACATCAGGTACAACAACTGAACCACCCCGGACGCCAGCACCCCCCAGGCCAACGCATAACCGGCATTGGGCAAAACCGGAGTCAAGCCGACCAGCGCGCCGATCATACACAGATTCATCAGAATCGGAGCCGCCGCTGCCGCCGAAAACCGCTTGAGGCTGTTCAACATGGCCCCCAGCAGCGCCACCACCGAAATCAACAGCAGGTAAGGAAAGGTGATGCGAGTGAACGTCACCGCCATTTCAAATTTGGCGGGGTCATGGGTGAAGCCCGGCGCGAAGACCACCATAAACCAAGGCATCACCAGCAAAGCCGCCGCCAACAAGACCAGTTGAGCCAGCAGCAAAATCGCCAACACCTCTTGAGCGAATACGCGGGCGGCTTCTCGGCCGTCCTTGACCAGACGCTCGGAAAAGACCGGGACGAACGCGGCATTGAACGCCCCTTCGGCGAACAGCGCCCGGAAGTGATTGGGCAAGCGAAACGCCACGAAAAAAGCATCCGCCACCGGCCCCGCCCCGAGCATCGCCGCGATCAGCACGTCGCGCACGAAACCGACAACGCGACTGACCAGCGTCAGCCCCCCCACCGAAAGGATATTACGCAGCAAGACCAGAATCCTGTCATATCGTTGGCAAATGCGCGTTAACAGATGCGCGGCAATTGTTCGCCCGACAACCAGTCGACGATGCGCCGCCCACCAAAAGCGGTTTGCATTTGGACAAAATGGTGAGCATCGGCATGCACGGTACCGATCACGGCGGCGTCCTGCCCCAAGGGATGGGCACGCATCACCGCCAACAGCGACTCGGCAGCCTCGGGCGCCACGATGGCCACAAGCTTGCCTTCATTCGCCACATAAAGCGGGTCCAAGCCAAGCAGTTCGCACGCCGCCGCCACCTGGGAGCGGAGCGGAATTTCGGTTTCCTCGATCATCATGCCAACGCCGGATTGCTGGGCGATCTCGTTCAAGGTCGTCGCCAGCCCGCCGCGCGTGGGATCACGGAGGCAATGAACATCTGGCACCGCCGCGACCATCTCCGCTACCAGTTCGTGCAATGCCGCACTATCCGACAGAATGGTGGTCTCGAAGGTCAAATTCTCCCGACACGACATGATGGCCACCCCATGGTCGCCCATGGTGCCGCTGACCAGAATAACATCTCCCGGCTGTGCCCGATCCCCAGAGGGCGCTACCCCAGGCCGAACCACGCCCACTCCGGCGGTGTTGATGAACACCCGATCAGCCTTGCCCCGCTCCACCACTTTGGTATCGCCGCTGACAATGGCCACCCCCGCCGCCCGCGCAGCCTTCGCCATACTGTCCACCACGCGCTTCAGATCGGCCAACGCCAATCCCTCTTCCAGGATGAAGCCAGCCGTGAGGTACAACGGCTGGGCTCCAGCCATAGCCAGATCATTGATGGTGCCATGGACCGCCAGGGATCCAATATCTCCGCCCGGAAAAAACAAGGGTGAAACAACATAACTGTCCGTGGTCAAAACCAAGGCATTGTCAGGACGAGCGACAACCGCTTGATCATTGCCCTGGGACAGCCATGGATTATCGAACGTAGCGGCAAACAGTTCTGCCACCAATTGAGCCGTAGCCTTACCGCCACTTCCATGGGTCAAATCAATCAGGCCATGCGCGAAGTCAAGCTTACGGGGAAATGGACGCCCGGCGCCTGCGGGTGGACGCTTGATCATGAGAGAACTCACCCTTATTGTCTTATCGTTGATCCGTTTTTACACCAAGACTTGATAGGGTTAACCTATTTTCTCATCATTGATCAGCAGAAAACCAGAACTTAATCGGCGATCAGCGTTCGATCCTGTTCATATAATCGGGCCGCCCACCAAAAAACCAAAACCGCCGAAACGAGCGTGATAACCGCCGAAAGAACCACCTGAAGCCACGACACCGGCGCCCCCGCAATCAGGCGAATAAACGTGGTCATCTGACCAAATACGGGCATGGAGGACATCCAAAGATGCGGCTCGGCGGGCGCCACTGCTGAAGCGATGCCTGGCAAAGCCGGCACCAACGGCAGCAAACCTAGGTAAATTTGCGCTTCCTTCAGGGTTCGGGCAATGGCCGCAACCACAAGCTGTACCATGACCGCAAGGACCATTACAGGAAGGCTCAGAACCAGGATCAACAAAAATGTTCCCGATCCTGGAGCCGCCTCACTGCCAAGGGCTCCCCCGGAGCACAGCCCCAACACCAACCGAAACGCCGCCAAATTAAAGATCACCGTGGCCAGGGTGAACAGAAAAGCCGCTCCGGCTTTCCCTAACAGCAATTCCCATCGCCGAATCGGCGCGGTCAACAAAGGCTCCAGAGTCCCGCGCTCGCGTTCACCCACCGTAGAATCGAGGGCTAAGTAAACCGCCCCCAGGAAGATCATAAAAATTAAGAGCGGTGGAATCAGATTATACAAAACCGATGACAGATCGAGTCGATGTCCTGTGTGGACACGTTCCACGGTCACGGGCTGAATTAAAGCCGGATCAAGACCGTGCGCCACCAATGATTGTCGCTCCAATTGCCGACCATAACTATTGATCAGCTCAGTGACTCGCCCAGCAATGGCCGTCTCGGTGACATTGTTGGCATCGAACAGCACACGCACGGTAAAAGGACCATGGGGAGTGGCATCGGCGGGAACATCCAGCACCACCCGCCCCCGTTTGCCGGGCCCTTGCGCCTCCCCTCCCCATGACGCCACCAGCTCCACTTGATTGAGGGCTAGAAACGAGGCCAGTTCAGGGACGCGGTCAAGACCCCGCGCCGCCACCGTAATCTCGTGGGTGATATGGACGCCGCGTTGGGATTCCGCTGAAAGCTGAAGAAGAAGCCCCACCACCAAAGGCCCGAGCAACGGATAAATCAGAGCCAGCGCAATGCTACGACGATCTCGCAGATGATCCACAACCTCTTTGCGCAGAACGACCCCACAGCGCCGCCACCAGGGCCAGACCGCCCCCTTGGGCATCAGATCGGACATGCGCTCCTCCCTTCGGCGTCGGTGTCGGCGCCGGCTGTCGCCAGCGTCCGCACGAACACCTCTTCCAGGTCATCGGAACCGGCCCAAGCCCGCAACCGTTCAGGCGTTCCCTCCGCAACCACTCGGCCCCGATTGATGATGACCAACCGATCACAGAGCATTCCGACTTCGGCCATAAGGTGGCTGGATAACAGGATGCAATGGCCCGCGTCGCGCATGGTCCGCAAAAGGTGACGCACCGCCCGGACACTCACCACGTCCAAACCATTGGTCGGCTCGTCCAGGATCAGATTGGCGGGCTCATGCACCAAAGCGCGCCCCAGCGCCACTTTCAATTCCTGGCCTCGAGAAAAGCCCCGAGCGCGACGATCGGCGAAGCCGTCCATCTCCAAAAGAGCCACCAACTGGTCAATCCGCCGCTCCAGCACCGGCCCCGATAGACCATGGAGATTACCGAAATAGCGAATATGCTCGCGCGCCGTCAATCGAGGATAAAGCCCTCGCACATCGGGCAAAGCCCCAACCCGTCGTTGCGCCTCGAGCCGATCCCGAACCACGTCGCGCCCATCCACCGCCACCCGACCGTCATCCGGTCGAATCAACCCAAACGCCACCCGAAAGGTGGTGGATTTGCCGGCACCATTGGGGCCGATCAGGCCGGTAATCTGGCCATCGCCCGCCGTGAGGGTCAGGCCACCAACGGCCTGAACTTTGCCGAATGCCTTGGAAAGGCCGGATATCTCGATCATGGCGACGGACTATATCGAGCCACCCGCTCGGGAGCCATAAGCTTCTCGGCTCTCGAAGCCGACGCGCATCGGGAATCGGTAAAGGGGGTGAAAACATCATGGCCTAGGTATAGGATGCGAAGGTCCGTACCAGCCGGCGACATTGTTATGACCGACTCGGATTCGCTATATCATCGACTTTTCTCCCACCCCTTGATGATCGAAGGGCTGGTGCGAGAGTTCGTGCCCGAGATTCTTGCCGTGGATGTCGACTTCTCTCGAATAGAACGGGTTCCAGCCAAATTCCACAGCGAGACAGGACGCCGTCGAGAAAGTGATGTGATTTGGCGGCTGCCAACCGGATCGGGTACCGACATCTTTTTGTATCTGCTTTTGGAGTTTCAATCCCACATCGATTGGTGGATGGCCGTTCGTATTCAAGTTTACAGCGGTCTACTCTGGCAGCATCTGATCACCGAAAAAACGCTAAAAGCCGGCGACCGATTGCCGCCGATTTTGCCCATCGTGCTGTACAATGCCGACCCTCGCTGGAACGCTCCCACTGAAACCAGCGCACTGATCGCACTGCCTGCGAACTCACCTTTATGGCCTTGGCAACCGCGAGTCCGTTATCATCTTCTGGACGAAGGGGCTTTTCCCGGCGAGGTTCTAGCTCGCCGGGAAAGTTTGGTGGCTCTGCTGTTCCGCTTGGAACATTACCAAGACCCGGATGAGCTGATTGGCCTGATCGACGAGGTGGTCGGTTGGTTCGCGCGCCATCCCGATGCTGGAACATTGAAGTCCCTTTTTACAGAGTTAATCAGACACGCCGCCAAAGTCACCAAGGCTTCAGGCGTCACCATTCCCGAAAACATGATGGAGGTTAAAACCATGTTGACACAACGGGCTAAGGAATGGAAAGAGCAGTGGCACGAAAAATGGAAAGAGCAGGCAATTGCCGAGGGAAAGGCCGAGGGAAAGGCCGAGGGAAAGGCCGAGGGAAAGGCCGAGGGAAAGGCCGAGGGAAAGGCCGAGGGAAAGGCCGAAGTCTTGCTGCGATTGCTGAATCGGCGATTTGGTCCTCTGGCTCCCGAGATCATGGCTTGCATCTGCTCTGCGGATAGTGACCGGCTCGATGACTGGACTGATCGCGTCCTCGATGCTCGCACTGTGGCCGATGTATTCTTAACAGAGCTGCCGCATTGATCGCTTATACAAAGAATAACTAAGGATTGGCTATCGTAAATGCAGGGCATTACTGGGGCTTATCCCGTCATCTGGGGCACTCTTGTTCTTACCCCGGAAATAGCGGTTGACAGCTTTGGTTAGTGGCTCTTATTGCCTATCCTTGTCATTAGGGTTCCGAGGGGTAGCAACTCTCGGCGACGAGGGATGGGGGCGTTAGCGTTTTCTTGTGCCCTCGCACTCGTTTCGAACACCCGAGGTTTTTCGCATGGATTTGCCGTTTGCCTTGTGTCTGGTTTCGCTCCTGATCGGCGCTGCTGCGCTTATCGCCCCTGTCGCGGGCCGCTCTTGGGCAAGCGTCGCGCTCTACGGATTGTGCCTGGGCGTTAGCAGCCTGCTCCTGGTGATAGGCCTCTGGAGTCTGGTGGCCATGGGAGGCGGGGCTGAGGCGCCGCTTTTGTGGTTGCCATTGGGCATCCCTGGACAGGGCGTTCATTTTCGGCTTGATGGCTTATCGGCGTTTTTCCTCATTGTCATCAACCTCGCGGCTTCGGCAGCGTCGTTATTCGCCATTGGTTCTGGTCGGCACGAGCACGCCCCTCACCGGGTCTTGCCCTTTTATCCCGTGTTCTTGGCCGGCATGAATCTGGTGGTGCTAGCCAATGACGTTTACGGTTTCCTGTTTTCGTGGGAAGTCATGTCGGTGGCCTCCTGGTTTTTGGTGATCGCGCATCATCGGCAACCTGAAAACCGCCGGGCCGGTTACGTTTATCTGATTATGGCTGCCCTCAGCACCCAAATGCTGCTGGTAACCTTTGGCTTGTTATCGGGTTTTGGCGCTCATTTGGACTTTGACGCGATCCGGGCAACGCCTCCGTCCCTCGACATCGCCCGTTTAGCACTCTTAGCCGTGGTCATTGGCACCGGAGCTAAAGCCGGGCTGGTGCCGCTCCATGTTTGGTTGCCCCTGGCTCACCCAGCCGCACCGAGTCACGTCTCGGGATTGATGAGCGGTATTATGACCAAGGTCGCGATTTACGGCCTAGTGCGAGTCACTTTCGATCTGCTGGGACCACCGGAATGGACCTGGGGCGCGGGTATCCTGCTTCTTGGCGGCACCACGGCCGTGACGGGCGTGCTTTATGCCCTGATGCAACACGACCTCAAGCGGCTGCTGGCCTATCATACTGTAGAGAATATCGGCATCATCGCCATCGGCCTAGGCTTGGCGCTGGCGTTCCGAGCTAATGGGTTTCAAATGGGAGCCGCCTTGGCACTGACGGCGGCACTGTTCCACGTCCTCAATCATTCACTCTTTAAAACTCTGCTGTTTCTGAGTGCTGGTGCGGTCTTGACGGCGACCGGCGAACGCGATCTGGATCGACTGGGCGGCTTGATTCGCGGTATGCCGATCACCGCCTTTTGCTTTTTGGTCGGTTCGGCGGCGATTTCAGCCTTGCCGCCGCTCAACGGCTTTGTCTCCGAGTGGCTGGCGCTCCAGGCCATCCTGATCAGCCCGGAGTTACCCCAATGGATTCTCAAGTTTCTGGTGCCGATGGTCGGGGCCGGACTGGCACTGTCGGCGGCACTGGCAGCAGCCTGTTTTGTCAAGGCCTTCGGCGCCGCGTTCCTGGGACGAGCGCGCACCGCTGCTGCCGAACGCGCTGTTGAGGTCGAACGCAGCTCGCTGGCCGCTATGCTGATCTTGGTTGCCGCCTGTGTGCTGGCTGGTGTCCTGCCCGGCTTGGTGGTTGATGCTCTGGCGCCGGTCACAACCCTGCTGGTTGGCAGCCATTTGCCAAATCAAATCACCCAACCCTGGCTCACACTGGTTGCCACCACCCCCGAACGCAGTTCCTACAATGGCTTGATCCTCATGGTGTTCATCGCCTTGTCGGCTTCATTGAGCGCCTTCGGGGTCCATCGCCTAGCCTCGCGACGGCGGCGGCGAGCGGGGGCCTGGGATTGCGGCTACCCCGAAACCAGTCCGGCCACGCAATACACCGCCGCCAGCTTTGCTCAACCAATTCGCCGGGTCTTCGCTTCGGTGCTCTTCTCGGCACGCGAAAAGATCGATATGCCAGCCCCCGGCGACTCCAGAGCGGCGCGCCTGACCCTGACTATCCGAGATCCGGTCTGGGCACTGCTGTACCGACCCGTGGCCGTGGCCGTAACCACCGCTGCCGAGATCATCAGCTCTGCGCTTTCTTTGTCGATCCGCCAGCATCTCGGCTTGGTCTATGGAACCTTGATCTTACTGTTGGTGGTGCTGGCGCTATGGCAATGATCCAAAGCCTGTTGGCTCAGGGCTTTCAAATGATGCTGGTGCTGGCGGTGGCCCCCCTGGTGATCGGGATTATCCGCAAGGTTAAAGCCCGGCTGTCCCGTCGAATCGGGCCCTCGATTTTCCAGCCCTATCGCGATCTGATTCGCCTGGCGCGCAAGGACACCGTGGTTGCCCACAATGCGTCCTGGCTGTTCCTGGTCGCGCCCTACATTGTGTTTGCGGCCATTTGGGTCGCGGCGGCGCTGGTGCCGACCTATGCCCTTGGGCTCATTTTTTCGTGGTCTGCCGATATTATCGTCATCGTCGGCCTGTTGGCATTGGCTCGCTTTTTCCTGGCGTTGGCTGGCCTTGACGTCGGAACGGCCTTTGGCGGCATTGGCACCAGCCGCGAGATGATGATCTCGTCGCTGGCCGAACCCGCCATGCTGATGATCGTCTTCACCTTGTCCCTCTTGGCCCAAAGCACCCAACTCTCTTCGATTGCCCATTATATGATGACGGCGGATGTCGGGCTGAGAGTCTCGTGCGGGTTGGCCTTGCTGGGCTTGGTAATGGTGACCATCGCCGAAAATGGACGGGTGCCGGTGGATAACCCGGCCACCCATCTGGAACTGACCATGGTCCACGAGGCGATGATTCTGGAATATTCGGGCCGCCACCTAGCCCTGATCGAGCTGGCCGCCGCACTCAAATTAACGCTTTACCTGTCGATGTTGACCTGCGTGTTCCTGCCCTGGGGCATCGCCCTGAACGGAGCCAAGCTGCCGGTACTGGGTCTGGGGGTTTTGATCTATTTGATCAAAATAACCGTAGCAAGTGCTGTTTTAGCCGCATTTGAAGTCACTGTTGCTAAAATGCGAGTCTTTCGTGTAGTGGATTTCTTAAACTTTGCCCTGATGCTGGGTCTACTCGCGACCCTGCTGTTATTCGTGTCGCGGAGTATCTGATGCTGGGTCAAAGTTTTCCCTTCGATATGGCCCATATGCTGGCTGGTGGCATGGTCACGGTCAGCTTTATGCTGCTGTTTCAAGATCGCCTGATTGCGCTGATCTGGTTCCTCGCCCTGCATGCGCTGGCGCTGGCGCTGGCGCTGGCATGGCAAGCCCACCGCCAAGCCGCCGACGACCTGTATGTGGCAGCGGCGCTGGCCCTGGTGGTCAAGGCGATCCTGATTCCGATGGGACTGCGCTGGCTGGTTCGGCATCTTCAGATTGAGCGAACCGTCGAAGCGGTGGTCGGCGTCGGGATGGCTATGCTGTTTGGAATCGGGCTGGTCGCGCTCTCTGTAATGGTCATGCTCCCGGCAGCAACCCACTCGCCACTGATGTGGGAAGACCTTTCCTTCGCACTGGCGGTAGTTATGCTCGGCCTGCTGATCATGATCACCCGGCGCAATGCCATGGCTCAGATCATCGGCTTACTGTCGGTGGACAATGGTGTAACACTGGCCGTTGTGGGCATTCGCGGGATGCCGCTGGTCATTGACCTTGGCGTTGCCTGCCTGCTGGTGGCGGCCATGGTCGTTTTTGCCATCTACTTCAAACACATCCACCAGAGATTCGATTCGGTTGATGTCCACGTCCTCGACCGCTTCCGGGGTGAGGAGTCATGAGCGCCCTTCAAACGCTGACCGACGCCGCCGCTGGCAATGTCGGCGCCATTGCGCTGTTGGTCCCGCTACTCGCGCCCTTGATTGCTGCCGGAGTCATGGCGCTGATTCCGTGTCACCGGGTTGCCGCAACGCTCAATCTCTTGTTTAGCCTGCTCGCATTCGGAGCGGCCCTAGTGCTGTTGAATGATCGCCCTCCCGGCGACATGCTGCTGCATCTGGACGACCTGAACGCCGCATTGATCACGCTGAATACCTTCGTCGCCTTCACCAGCGGCCTGTTCAGCGCCGGGTACATCGAGCATGAACGACAGATCGGGCGGATTGATCCCCTCACCGGCCGCCTCCATCATGTCATGTACCAAGCCTTGATGTTCGCCCTAAACTTGGCGGTGCTGGCCAATAATATCGCCCTAATGTGGTTCGGTATTGAGCTTGCGACTCTGACCGCTGTGATGATGGTCGGCATTTATCGGACACCCGCAGCCCTGGAAGCCGCGCTGAAATACTTTATCCTGGGCGGCGTTGGCGTGACTCTGGCTCTGTTTGGTACCATCCTGATTTACTTTGCAGCAGCGACGGACGCCAAAGGCGGGATGGAGGCAATGGCCTGGACCGCCCTGTTGATCCATGCCGATCACTTTGACCCAACCCTGCTGAATGTCGCCTTCATCTTTCTGTTGTTGGGCTACGGCACCAAGGCCGGTCTGGTGCCAATGCATGCCTGGCTGCCGGACGCCCATGCAGAGGGACCGACGCCGATCACCGCCGTCTTGTCCGGGTTACTGATCAATGTGTCTTTGTACATTATCTTGCGCTTCAAGATGATTCTGACGGCAACACCACACACACTGCCACCTGGCCCCCTGATGATCAGCTTTGGCCTAGTGTCAGTGCTGTTTGCTGCTTTGATGCTGTACCGTCAGCGCGATATCAAGCGTCTGTTCGCCTATTCTTCTATTGAACATATGGGCATTGCCACTCTGGCCTTTGGCATCGGGGGACCGCTAGCGACCTTTGCCGGCCTGCTGCATATGCTGATGCACAGCCTGACCAAGTCCGCGATCTTTTTCGCGGTCGGGCATATCACCCAAATCAAGGGCACCCAGCAATTGGCAGCAATTCGCGGTATCGGTGACAGCCACCCGGCACTGGGCTGGGGATTGGCATTCGCGGTATTGGCCATCGCCGGAATGCCGCCCTTCGGGGTGTTTATGAGCGAGTTTTTGTTAATCAACGCTGCCTTTGCCAAGACGCCGGCCTTGGCGCTGCTGCTGATCGTTGGCCTACTGGTTGCGTTGGGGGCGCTGTTGCTGCGACTCAACGAGGTGGTGTTCAGCGAAGGGGAGCGGATTCCTGGCGAGGTCCACCAGAACAATGGCCTGCTCCGCGCCAGCCGCTCCCTGCCATTGGTCACGCACCTGCTGCTGGTTCTGGCAGCGGGGCTTTATTTACCGGGACCGTTGGTTGCCTGGTTTCAACACGTCGCCGCCCGGTTGGGGTAAATCATGATCGCCTCTTATCACCCGACCCTGAGCGAATATCTGGCGCATAACCCCGGCGTCGAAGGCCACGGCCCCTGGCCGCGCGTCCATCTGGTCACAGATACGTGGCTGGCCCTCATCAGCCGCCTGCCCCTGTCCCGTTGGGATTTACTGGCGGAATGGGCCGATGGCGACAAGGTGATGGCGGCGATTCGCGACGACTCGGACGGGGCGGTTGCGGTTCTGAGCCTCACCACCCAGGATGGACGGTTTCCCTCCCTCTCCCACGGATGGCCGTCGGCAAGTCGACTGGAACGTACCATCGCGGATCTCTCGGGCCTCACCGCCGATTCCCTGGGCGATACTCGGCCTTGGCTCGACCATGGGACTTGGCCAGTACAACACCCGTTGGGAGCGGCTACAGCCCACAAACCGGGCGCATTACCCCTGCCCTACGCTTTCCTTCCAGTGGACAGCGAAGGAACCCACCAGATTCCCGTGGGTCCGGTCCATGCCGGGATCATCGAGCCTGGCCATTTCCGCTTCACCTGTTTTGGCGAAGCTGTGGTCCGGTTGGAAGACCGGCTTGGATACACCCACAAAGGTACCGAAACCCTGATGGCTGGCGCCGATCTCGAACGGGCGGCACGACTCGCCGGGCGGATATCGGGAGACAGTACCGTGGCCTACGCACTAGCCTTTGCTCGGGCCGTGGAGGCTGCAACCGGAACCGTCATTCCTCCCCGCGCCCATTGGGTGCGGGCGGTCATGGCCGAAATGGAGCGAATCGCCAACCATTTTGGTGACATTGGCGCCATCTGTAACGACGTTGCCTTCAGCTTGATGCACGCTCATTGCGGCTGGCTGCGCGAACGGGTTCTTCAAGCCGCCGCCGCCTGTTTCGGCCATCGCTTGATGATGGATCGGGTGGTGCCGGGAGGGGTGAGTTGCGATCTGGACGATGCTGGCACCCAACGACTGCGCGATCTGGTCCGTCAGTTACGACCACGCTTTGAAGAGCTGGTGACTTTGTATGACAGCACGCCCTCGCTCCAAAGCCGGATGCTCACCGCTGGCGTGGTTCAGCCTGAATGGGTTCGCCAATGGGGGACCGGCGGCTTTGTCGGACGGGCCACGGGCCGCAGCTTCGACGCTCGCCGGAGTCCCGGTTATGAGCCCTACTCTCAACTCGACTTCACGGTTCCGGTTCGGAACGAAGGCGATGTGAACGCCCGCGTGATGATTCGAATCGACGAGGTTCACCAAAGCCTCTCTCTGATCGAACGCCTGCTTCAGGCGATGCCGCCCGGCCCCATCCACACCGCGATTGTCTCCGCCGATGCCCCGAACTCTGAAAATCGACACGGTGAAGGCGTGGCGTTGGTGGAAGGATTTCGGGGCGATGTGTTCGTATCGGTGCGCCTCAATGCCAATGGCACCATCGCCCGCTGTCATCTGCGCGATCCGTCATGGTTTCAGTGGCCGTTGTTGATGGCCGCCATCAAAGACTGCGTTGTTGCCGATTTCCCCTTATGTAACAAGTCATTCAACTGTTCTTACTCGGGCCCTGATCTGTAATGCGGTGCGCTGGCCAGAAGGAAGCGCCCCGGTTTTCAGAGGTTCACCGCCAAGGTTCCGTTTGTGAAGCGCCTATTAGGGTGAAGCCAACGTCATGCTGAAGCTGTTGCTGGGAAGCCTGCTGCGACGACCGCCGACGCTTCGGACGCCGGTCGTAGATCCAAGCGCCCAAGAAGCCCTGGAGCGTCGTCTTGAAACCCGCGAACGCCCGTGCCTGGGCCGCAGCTTGGCCATTCGCCAAGTCGACGCGGGCTCATGTAACGGCTGTGAGCTGGAAATTCACGCCCTGAACAACGTGGTCTATGACCTGGAACGCTTCGGAATTCGCTTCGTCGCCTCCCCCCGTCATGCCGACGCCCTTCTTGTCACTGGCCCGGTAACGACCAATATGCGCGAAGCCTTGAAGCGCACCTATGACGCCACCCCTGATCCCAAATGGGTGGTGGCTGTTGGCGATTGCGCCGTCGATGGCGGCGTGTTTCGGGGCAGTTATGCCGTTACCGATGGCGTTGCGAACACGATCCCGGTGGATCTCCATCTGCCTGGCTGTCCACCTGCGCCGGAGCCGTTGTTGTCGGGATTGCTGGCACTGCTGGAAGCCGGAGCGGAGAAGACGCGGGATTGAGGGAGGTGTTGTGCCAACGGAATCCCGGTTTCCAAAGGCCCCAGGCCTTTAGTGGGTCCAGGGCAACGCCCTGGGGGAATCGGGGATCTCCCCATTGCTCGGCACGACCCCAGCGCCCTAAAGATCGCCGCGCATCACCCGCTGAATCAAGCTGTCATCACGAGGCAACGGGCGCGGTCGGGGCGGGTCCAGCCAGATCAACAGCAAAAGAAACACCCCAACCATCGTAATAACGATCATGGCCGGTGCCAACCCCCGTCAAGAAACCGAATTGCGGATAACCTGACCGCGCGCCGCCAAGCTCTCGCACAACTCGGCTACCTTAAGCACCGGAAGATTCAAGGCATCGGCAATTTGGGCCGGGTAAACCGTCTCGCTCTGGTGGCGCAGGAAGTATTCCTGGATCTCGGCCCTCGCCTGGTGGTCGGAAACCATCCGCACCGGCACGGCTCTTGCGTTACCGCCCCCCAGTGCCACGCCACCTTTGCCTTGGATCGCCGCCGTCAACGCCTCGACCGCCCCCCGCAAGGCTTGCAGCTCCGACAGAATCAGCGCCGCTTGGCGGGGAGACACGCCATCGCCGCCCCCATCGATGGAACCACCCTGAACTGCGGCTGTCGAGTCCTCCGCCACCTCGGCAAGAGCCGCCTGCACCGAACGCTCTGATGACGCTGCAACCGCTTCGGCTCTCGGAGCATCGCCAAGAACCACAATCTCCGGGGGCCGTTCCGGGATTGGCACCGCCACCACGGCTCCGGTCCCACGCGGATCTGGAGCCAATTCGAACGGCGGAACCATCGGCTCTCCCGAAGCCTTGGTTCCGCTCGGAACGGCCTCAACGCCTTCGGGCGGCCAGCGCAAGGACCGCATATCCGGCCAGTGCCCTTTGCCTGCCCCGCCGCCTTTATCCGCCACCGCCCCCTCCTTCGGCCCGAGCCGTTGACGCCACGGTGTCCATCAGCCATCACTCCGCCGCGCGCAAGCGCACTATAATCCCCTCCGACAGCAAATTTCAAACCCACCCGCCGGTCAGATGCGCCCCGAAACTCTTTATCCCCTCTTTCGCCCCATCGGCGCCCTCAAGGGCGTCGGGCCGCGCTTCGCTCTATTGCTAGAGCGACTGACTGGGCCTCATGTGGTGGACTTATTGTGGCATCTGCCGATCAGCGTGATCGATCGCCGATTTGCCCCCAAAATCGCCGAGGCACCTGCGGGCCAAGTGGCAACACTGACGGTGCGGGTCGACGGTCACGCCCCGCCGGTTCTGCCGCGCCAACCCTACAAGGTCCATTGCACTGACGAAACCGGGGTTCTGGACCTCGTATTCTTTCACGCCCGTGCCGAATCTCTGCTCCGGCAATTGCCAGTGGGGCAAAAGGTGGTGGTCAGCGGCAAGGTGGAACGGTTCCACGACACCCCCCAAATGACTCACCCGGACGCCATCGCCCCGGTTGAAGCCCGCGATCAGGTCGAAACCGTCGAGCCCGTTTATCCTCTGACCACCGGCCTGACCCCCAGAACCCTGCGCCGAGCCATCCGGGCGGCGCTGGAGTCCACACCAGAGCTACCGGAATGGCTGGATCCGGCCTATCAGCGACGCGAAGGCTGGCCAGATTGGCGCACCGCTCTGCGGACGGTTCACACCCCCGAAAATACGGACGCCCTCTCGCCCACCACAGCAGCCCGGCAACGACTGGCCTTCGACGAACTCCTGGCCAACCAATTGGCGCTGGCCCTACTCCGCCTCAGCCAGCGGCGCCAACCGGGACGGGTCATTGCCGGCGATGGTCAATTGCGCCGGCTGGTACGGGCGGCCCTTCCCTTTCAATTGACCGCCTGTCAGGAACAGGCCCTGGGCGAAATCAACCAGGACATGGCTGACGAACGGCGCATGTTGCGTTTGCTTCAGGGGGATGTCGGCAGCGGAAAAACCATCGTCGCCCTTCTGGCCATGCTCAACGCCGTCGAATGCGGCCACCAAGCTGTGTTGATGGCCCCTACCGAGTTGCTGGCCCGCCAGCACCTCCAATCCCTGGCGCCGTTGGCGGCCAGTGCCGGGCTCGAGGTGGCATCCCTCAGCGGACGAGACAAAGGCAAAACCCGTGCGGCCACACTGGACCGCCTCGCGACCGGGGAAATCCGACTCCTGGTTGGAACCCACGCCTTGTTTCAGGACGATGTCACCTTTGCCGATCTGGGCTTGGTGGTGATCGACGAACAGCACCGCTTCGGCGTCCATCAACGACTTCAACTTTCCACCAAAGGCCAGGCCGTGGACGTGCTGGTGATGTCTGCAACACCCATCCCGCGCACCCTGACCATGACCGCTTATGGTGATCTTGAGGTCTCGCGCCTGGGCGAAAAACCCCCAGGCCGCCGCCCCATCGACACCCGGACCATCGCCCTGGATCGGCTGGACGAAGTGATCGCGGCGATTCAACGGCGGATCACGGACGGGGCTCAGGTCTATTGGGTCTGTCCCCTGGTGGATGAATCCGAAGTGGTCGATCTGGCTGCCGCCACCGAGCGTTACGCCATTCTGAAGGACCGGCTGGGCGACCGAGTGGGGCTGGTTCACGGTCGAATGAAAGGGCCAGACAAAGACGCCACCATGACCGCTTTTGCCGAAGGCCAGCTGGATCTGTTGGTGGCAACCACCGTGATTGAGGTGGGCGTCAATGTGCCCAACGCCACGGTCATGGTGGTGGAACATGCCGAACGCTTCGGTCTGGCTCAACTTCACCAGTTGCGCGGACGGATTGGCCGGGGAGACCAAGCGTCCACCTGCCTGTTGCTGTATGAAGGGCCGCTGAATGAAACCGCCAAGGCCCGGTTGCGCATCCTTCGCGAGACCGAAGACGGCTTTCAGATCGCCGAAGAGGATTTGCGCCTGCGAGGGGCTGGCGAATTGCTGGGCACCCGACAAAGCGGCCTGCCCGGCTTCCGTCTGGCCGATCTGGCTGAACACAGCGAGTTGCTAGCCGCCGCTCGGGATGACGCCCACCTGATCATCGATCGCGACCCGGCCCTTGAAACACCACGCGGCCAAGCCTTACGCACCCTGCTTTATCTCTTTGAAAGAGATGCCGCCGCCCGCTATCTGCGATCCGGGTAGTCGGCGTCGACTCCAAGCATAACGCCCAATTTTCAAGGAGGGCGCGCCGCCCCATGGGCGCCAGAGCCCCCGGTTCAGCCCTCGCACCAAGAGCTTTTTTGCAGAAACCCAAAGCGATTCCATCGGTATTTGCGAGCAATTCACATCCATCACGCTCCATAAGAGTTGCGCCCGACTCGAGACTTTGGGGACAATGGCCTTTACAGTTGATTGGCTGAAAAACTTTGCAATAATGGGCAACCGTTCGGACATGTGTCCGGCGCCGTTTTTTGTTCGCTTGGGAGAGATCTGCCATGGTGAAAGCCCGCCTTTTCAGCGCCGTCGGCGCCATCGTTCTTCTGGCCGCTGGCGGCCTGGCGGTGGTTTCAGCCGATGCCGCCGAAGGCAAGGAGCCGCCGTCCTGCGCTGCCATCTCGTTCCGGGCCCTGGCCGCAGGCGCCCCCGATGGCGAACAGGATGCCGGTCTTTACAGGTCTCGTTTCGTTAAGATCGAACTCAAAGCCACCATCAAGGGCGGCATCGCCGATAGCTACTTCATGATGATCAACGGCAAGCGCCCCGACTCGCTGGCCGGCGGCGTGCCCAAAGGCACCGAGGGCTGCCTCAAGTCCAAGCATGTTTCGGTCCCGGTCACGTCCCAAGGCACCACCTGCACCGGCGACCGCTTCCGCGTGGTGATCGAACGCACCGGCGATCACAAGACCGCAATGCTGTTCGGTTTGCATGGCAATGACTGGTTGTTCTGCACTGCGGCCAAGCTCTAAGGACTGGCGACCTTACGCCACACCCCATCGCGGGGATCCCGATTGGGCCGCGATGGTTATGAGCCAATATCGGCAGATGGCGCATTCGGCGGTTGCTCCCGGACGAACCCGCCCCCTATGATGACCCGCCGCCGTCAGTATTGGACCGGGTAGGTTCGATACCGAAGGGTGGTTTGTCCTGACCCGCCCCGTCGGCCCTCGCGCCGACCGGCCAGCCCGTTTTGTCCCAACGATGCTCCAGTTCATTCGCGGTGCCGTCGGTACCTGGGTCGTCAAGATCCTGTTCGCAGTCCTGATCGCCAGTTTCGCGATCTGGGGAATCGGCGATATTTTCCGCAGTCACGGGCCGACCACCACCGTCGCCGAGATCGGGCCGATCAAGATTCCAGCCTCTGAGCTGGAGCACGAATTCCAGCAGCAGATGGATCGTCTGCGCCGGATGTTCGGCGGTCAGTTCGATATGGAACAAGCCAAGCGATTCGGCTTGGTGGACCAAACAGTTGGCGAAATTGTGCAGCGGTCGCTCCTTGACCTAGCGGCCAAGGATGCCGGACTGATGGTCGGCGACGACTTGGTGCGCCAACGGATTCACCAGCTCCCCGGCTTCCGTAACGAGCAAGGCCAGTTCGACTCGGAACGGCTACTGCGAGCCCTGAGCGCCAATGGCCTGAGTGAAGGCACGTTCGGCGAGATGATCCGGGAGGAAACCGGCCGCCAGTTGGTCTCTAATGCCGTTACGGCGGGAGCTTTCGCGCCTGGGCCGCTGGTGGAGATTCTGTACCGCTACCACCAGGAACGGCGAGTGGCCGAAACCCTGACGCTCGCCAACGCCGCCATGCCCGATCCGGGCGCCGCCGACGATGCGGCTCTGACCCGCATTTATGAAGACAAGATAACCCGCTTCACCGCTCCCGAGTACCGCGCGCTGACCGTGGGAACTGTCACACTGGATGCCCTCGCTAAGACCGTCGATGTCAGCGAGGATGAACTCAAAACCGCTTATGATGCCCGCGCCGACGAGTTCCAGTTGCCCGAACGCCGGAGCTTCCAGCAGGTTTTAGTGGACAGCGAAGAGAAAGCCCGCAAGATCGCCGAAGCCGCCCGAGCCGCTCACAATGATCTGACCGCCGCCGCCAAAACCGAAGGCGCGAGTGTCGGCGAGTTGGGGCCGGCCTCTGAGACCGAAGTACCCGAAATCGGTGTTTCGATCTTTGCCCTTGAGCCCAACATCATTCCCGATCCATTCAAGTCCGACCTGGGATGGCATGTGGTCAAAGTCACCAAGATTGAGCCTGCCCGAGTCCGCAAGCTGGACGAGGTCCACGCCGACGTGGAGTCGCAGGTGCGTAAGGACCGCGCCGCCGATGCCATGCCGACCTTGATCAACAGCATTGAGGACGCCTTGGCCGGGGGCGCCACACTGGAAGAAGCCGCCGCTAAATTCAAATTCACCCTCACCAAACTGGACATGGTGGACGCCACGGGCGCTAAACCCGATGGCAGCCGGGTCGCCGAGTCGCCTGATCTTGTCCATACCCTCCAAACGGCTTTTGAACTGGCCCAGGGCGCCCACAGCCCGGTCACCGAGGGAGCTGACAACGGGGCGTTTGTGGTGCGCGTGGACGGGATCACCCCTTCCCACCCCCGCCCTCTGGCCGAAGTCCGGGATCAGGTCACGGACGTCTGGAAGGCCGAGCAACAGGCTAAAGCCGCCGTTGCCAAGGCCGAGGACATCGAAAACCGCTTGAAGGCCGGCGAGGCCATTGACACTGTAGCCAAAGCCACTGGGGCCGTTCTCGCCACCACGCCGCCCATCACGCGAGACTCCGGCCAAGACGCCAAGCTTCCGGCGGATATCGTTAAGGCCCTGTTCGCCCTAACGCCCGGCGGCGAGACCAAAGGCGCCACCCCGGATGGCCAAGTCGTCGTCAAGTTGAAGGACATTCTCCCCGCCGATCCCAAGGCGGCGGACGCCCCCCTTAACACCGTCCGCGATACCGCGCTGAAAGGCATCTCGGGTGATCTGATGGATGAGTTTGGAGACGCTTTGCGCCTTCAATATCCGGTTCGGGTCAACCGCGAGCGCATCCAATCCATGTTCTCCAGCAACTGAGCCGCCGGCATTCGGAGACTCCGCGTGAACGTTCAGCCTGATTTTGCCACTTTCACGGCCCGTTACGCCGCCCGTCAGCCGTCGGTGATCTGGACCAGCCTGGTCAACGACTTGGAAACGCCGGTTTCGGCGATGCTCAAGCTCGCCGATGGCCGGCGGCACGCCTTCCTTCTGGAGTCGGTGGAGGGCGGCGAGAAGCTTGGCCGTTACTCCCTGATCGGACTCAAACCCGATCTGATCTGGCGCTGCCGGGAAGGGCGATCCGAGATCAATCGGAGTGCCCTGGCCGATCCTCAACGCTTCGAGGCCCAAACGGATGAGCCTTTGGCCGCCGTGCGGGCCCTTCTCGACGAATGCCGGATCACCCTGCCCGAAACCCTGCCGCCCATGGCCGCCGGCCTTTACGGCTATCTGGGATACGACATGGTGCGGCTAATGGAACGGCTGCCCGACACCAACCCCGACTCGCTGGGTATCCCCGATGCGGTGCTGATGCGGCCAACAGTGATGGTGATCTTCGACAACATCAAAAGCACGGTCACGGTGGTGACGCCGATTTGGCCAACGCCGGGGATTTCGGCGGACGCTGCCTTTGATCTTGCCCGAGCCCGCCTCAACGAGGTGTTGGCCGATCTGGAGCGCAGCGTTCCCTATCGACGCGGCGATATCGGAAACGAAGCGGCGGCGATCGCGACCCCAGAGCCCGTCTCAAATACCACTGCCGCCGAATATCACGCCATGGTTGATCGCGCCAAGGAGTATATTCGCGCTGGTGACATCTTTCAGATCGTTCCCTCCCAGCGATTCACCATCCCCTTTACTCTGGCGCCCTTTGCCCTGTACCGATCACTGCGACGTCTGAATCCGTCACCGTTCCTCTTTTATTTAGCGGTTGATGACTTCCACCTAATCGGCTCCAGCCCTGAAATCCTGGTTCGCTCTCGTCAGGGCAAGGTCACGATTCGCCCGATTGCTGGCACCCGTCCGCGCGGCGCGACCCCAGCCGAAGACTTGGCCTTAGAACAGGAACTCCTCGCCGACCCCAAGGAACTGGCCGAACATCTGATGCTCCTGGACCTTGGCCGCAACGACGTCGGTCGGGTGACCAAGGTTGGAACCGTGCGCGTCACCGAGCGAATGGTGATCGAACGCTACTCCCACGTCATGCACATCGTCTCCAATGTCGAAGGTGATCTGGATGCCGAGCGTTTCACCGCTCTGGACGCCCTCGCCGCTGGCTTCCCCGCCGGTACGGTTTCCGGCGCGCCCAAGGTTCGGGCCATGGAGATCATCGACGAATTGGAAAAGGCCCGGCGAGGGTTTTACGGGGGATGCGTCGGCTATTTCTCGGCCAACGGCGATATGGACACCTGCATCGCCTTACGCACCGGCTTAGTCAAGGATGGAACGCTCTACGTCCAGACCGGCGGCGGTGTGGTGGCCGACAGCGACCCGGAGGCCGAGTATCAGGAGAGCCTCAACAAAGCCAAAGCCCTGTTCCGCGCCGCAGAAGACACGGTTCGCTTTGCCCACGGAAGGGGACGAAACGGATAGCGTCCTACCCCGGAGAATCGGCCCACACAATCACCAAGGACGGAAGCAACAGCGGTATCCTGAAGGGGGCCGACGATGCTGGAAGACCTATTCACCGATACCGAACGAACCCTATGCGTAGATAGCCGGATCAACGGGCCAACCGAGCCCTACGCACCTTTGTTTTTCTACCATGTGCCCAAAACCGGCGGCTTGAGCTTTTACGTCGCGCTTCGCAGCGCGATCAGCTTTGCCGGCAAATATGAAGACCGATTAGGGGCCCTGGTCACCGACGCCACCATTCATCGAATCGATGAAGCGGTTCCCCATCGCCGGCTGTTCCAGGCTTCTTATGCCTTGATCGCCTCTCATCACGCTTTTGGTTTCCACCGGAAATTTCGCCAATCCTTCCGACTCACCACCATCGTCCGGGATCCTCTTGGGCGCGTCCGTTCGGAATACACCTATACTAGCATGCGCCGGCAGCAGCCGGTCACCGCGTCTGGTTTCCAGACCTGTTTTCGGGCCGAAGAGACGATCAACCGCGCTGTCAAGCAACTGGCTGGTCATAGCAGACTCGATCAGCCTGCCCCGCCTGACCTTTACCTTCGCGCCATCGATCATTTGGAACACCATTTTCATTCTTATGTGACGCACCATACCATTTCCCGACTCATCAGTTTTTACCTATCGTTATACCGGCTTCCCAATGTGGTGATGGAGCGTATCAACACCACCAGCCCGGCCTATCGTTTGGATGCCAGCCCCTGGCGGGACGAAATCGAGACCCTGAACCAACAAGATCTCAAACTGTACGACTTCGTCCGCACCCAACCACGCCTGCCCTCCCCGGCCACAACGACAGCACGCCAAAACCACCCGACAACCGTCATCGTCAATGAGACCGGCAATGTCGAACAATCCGAAGTTCTGGTGATCGGCGTCGGCACCGAGCAACTTGCCGCCTTCATCCGTCAGAATCAGGGTCAAGCTTCCGGCTTGGTGATCCCGGTCGAAGCCTTGGCCTGTAGCTCGGCCTTCATCCCGTAACCGGCCTCTCTCATGACCGACTCCGACTCCCTCTATCACCGCCTGTTCTCTCACCCGCTGATGGTGGAGGGGTTGATACGCGAGTTCGTGCCCGACGCCATGGCGGTCGGGATCGATTTCACCCGCATGGAACGGGTCAACGCCAAATTCCATGGCCGCCGGGGCAAAAGACGAGACGGCGATGTGATCTGGCGCCTACCGACCCACGATGGCTCGGATATTTATCTCTACATCCTGTTGGAATTCCAATCGACCATCGACCGCTGGATGGCGGTGCGGATGCTGGTCTATGTCGGCTTGCTGTGGCAGCAGATCATCAAGGAACAGAAACGATCGCGCCATGACCGCTTACCGCCGGTGCTGTCCATCGTCCTTTATAATGGGGATCGGCCCTGGAATGCCCCAACCGAACTGACGGACCTGATCGCCCTGCCGACAGACTCGACGCTCTGGCGTTGGCAGCCAAGACTTCGCTACCATCTGTTGGATGAGGGCGCTTTTTCTCGGGAAGACTTGGCGCGACGGGAGAGCCTGACAGCATTGCTGTTCCGGCTGGAACATTGCCACGAAACCACCGAGCTGATGGGCCTGATCGATCAGGCTACGCTCTGGTTTCGACACCATCCCGATTACGAAACCTTGCGGACCTTGTTCACCGAGATTGTCCAGCAGGCGGCCCAAGGCTTAAGAGATCAAGGCGCAACACTCGCTATTCCCGAAAATATAGGGGGAGTTAAAACCATGTTGCAGACACGAGTCCAAGAATGGGTCGAGCGGTGGAAGGCCGAAGCCAGAGCCGAAGGGCTGGCTGAAGGAAAGGCTGAGGGGAAGGCCGAAGGGAAGGCTGAAGGGAAGGCCGAGGGTGAAACCGAAGGAAAAGCCAATATACTCCTTCGGCAATTAAGACGGCGCTTTGGCCCTCTGTCCTCCGAAATCGAGCATCGCATCCGCACCGCTCAAAGTGACCAGCTCGAGGAGTGGGCTGAACGGCTCGTCGACGGCATTCCTCTGAACGAGATCATCCCTCTTGACCGAACGCACTGACGCCAAGGTCAAACAGCGGGAACGGGAGCAGAAGAAGCCGTTCGGCACGGCACTACAGTTACCCGATCCCATTTTGACCACAGAAGACCGATTGCCCCCACATAAGCGCACGGATAGCATGTACCAAACGATAAAAATAGACCTCATACAAGACTATCGCTAGGTCATTCCCCATACCATCGCCCTGAATATTAATGACCCCTGAATTATTTGTGATCTGAGGGCTCAGTGGCCCTGTCGAAGACTGAATAATTGTAGGCTTTGAGTTTCCCTGATCAATGATACCATCGGGCCTTGATAGTGACTCACCAAGGCTGCCCTCAGACGCCGGGCGGGCGCATCCGCGCCCTTGGCTTCGCGCGCATGGGCGCGCGGGGCCGCCGTCGCGGCCCAATACCGGCGATGTGTCAGTATTAGGGCCACGGCTCGGAATCGAGGTTAACGCTCATCTTAACTGGAGGAGCGTGAGCAGGAAAGCTGTGCTCCAACCGGCTGATTTTCTTTTTGTTTTGACGCTGCCCTTGGACTTGTCGGCACGTACGAGGCCGAGGGCGAAGCGGCGCACGACGGCCATGTTCTTAGCCCCGGATCCAGCTCGATAACGGGACAAGTCGTCGTTGAAATCGACATCGAGGAGCCAGTGCATGCTTTCCACGCCCCAATGCCCCCTGGAGGCGTGGGCGAGCCGCTCGATATCAAGAGGGGCCGATGAGATGTAGAGCCGTTCTTCGCAGGTGCATCTATCTTTGAACTCAGTTCTATTGACGACCTTGAGGATCGTTTTGATGTGCTTAAACTTCGGCTGTCCTGGATAGTTTTTCTCTGATTCCATCCAATCAATAACACATGATGCTGTAAAGATGCGCGTCTCTATGCGACCATGGCCTTTTTCGACGGTCTCTTTTCTGATAACCTCATCGTTCGGAGCCGTGCGGAAATATTCCGTGATCTCAGTTTCTAGTATCGATTGGTTCCCTTTCACAGCCAGCAGAAAATCGGCCTTGTGGGCGACAATCCTGTCGGCGATCTCGACCTGGCACCCCATGGCGTCGATCGTCACCAGCGCACCTTCAAGCTGGCCGGTTTCGGCCAAGTGGTCGAGCAGTTCAGGAATAGCGGTGATTTCATTGGTTTTTTCGGGAACGCTGAGTTGCGCCAGCGTCAACCGGGCATTGGTTGCGTAGGCGCTGAGTGTATGAAGAGCCTTCAGTCCTTTGGCCTTGTCGTGGGTACGGCGCGAGGTCTTGCCATCAATGGCGATCAAATCATGTCGGCCGGGCCACAGCGCCTTGATCCAATCTTCGAAACAGCGGCCGAAAAGAATCGGATCAACCCGATTGACTAGAGCGCGCAGCCAACGCTCGCACGGAACATCAAAATGAAAGGGCGAAAATTGTCGAAGAAAATCAAGGTGGTATTTGCCCCAAGCGGCAATGTCATCAAAGTCGTCACATCCACAAATCGTGGCACAGGTCAGAAGGAGTAGCACCTCCGAGAGCGGATACATAACCCGCCAAGGCTCACGATTATCATCAAGCCGGGAAAAATGCTCCAGTAGCAGCGCCACCCGCATCCGGGGCATCTCGTTGTCGGCAAGCAGGTCGGCGGGATCGGTCATCGGGACGCTCCAATGCGAATCGGTCCGTCGAACAAATCACATCCGCCCCGTCAAGGCAATTATCGCCGTTAACCTGACTTCCCCACCGTGGGGGTAAAATGGGTTGAATTTTTCCATAGAATTATTTCCAATCAGGTGCGGCACTTGGCGCTATGCGAAGGGAGACGCTCATGCTCGCGACGGCGCCTGACGTGATCGGAAACGGCTCCAGTGGAGAGAGCTGCTAATGCAAGCACGGATTGCCCTTGCCATCAATCTTCTACTCTGCGGCGCGTTGCTGACGTGGTCGGCCTGCGCCAGCGCGGATACCCGCATCGAGAAGCGTTCGGAGAGCCCGTGCAGCCCGCCGATCGTCAACAACGCGGGGCAGGTGTCGATCAAGTGTCCGGGATTCGATAAAGAAGCCTTGCTGTATCTCGAAAATCAGCTTTCCCAGCAGTTCCGCCTATTGAATGAGAAACTCCATAGCATTGATGATTCCAGTCGGACGGTTCGAAATCAAAATGATCTTATCGACATCTTGCGGAAACAGGCCCATGACTGGGAACAGCGGTATAGTGAGCTGTCAGCACGACTGGCGGACAGCCCGGATGACAGCGAGAAGGCCACGCAGGCGCACGCGCTGATTCGACAAGGCGAGTTCGACAAGGCTGAAGCAATCCTGCAAGAACTGGCGACCAAGCAAGAGGCCCAGGTTGCGCGGGCGGCGGCAACCCAATATGATCTGGGTGATCTCGCTATGCTGCGGTTCGCTCCGACGGCTGCGTTGCTTCATTATGACAAGGCATTCCGCTACGAGCCGGACAATCCGCTCTATGCCGATGGCTACGCAACAGCAGCCTATGGCGAGCGAAATTACGCAGAGGCAGAGAAGGGGTGGACAACGGCCCTGCAACGCCAACGCGACCTCGCCGCCCATGACCCCGGCGCCTATCGGCCCAAGGTCGCCACGACGCTGAACACTCTCGGCAGCCTCTATCGCAACACTGGCCGCCTTGCCGACGCCGAAAAGGCCGACACCGAGGCGCTCTCGATCTTCCGCGACCTCGCCGCCCATGACCCCGGCGCCTATCGGCCCAAGGTCGCCACGACGCTGAACACTCTCGGCAGCCTCTATCGCAACACTGGCCGCCTTGCCGACGCCGAAAAGGCCGACACCGAGGCACTCTTGATCTTCCGCGACCTCGCCGCCCATGACCCCGACGCCTATCGGCCCGATCTCGCCATGACGCTGAACACTCTCGGCATCCTCTATCGCGAGACCGGCCGCCTCGCCGACGCCGAAAAGGCCGACACCGAGGCACTCTCGATCTTCCGCGACCTCGCCGCCCAGAATTCCGGCGCCTATCGGCCAGATC
>Ga0302278_10001693_pt1 | contig 26739 bp, 17 predicted proteins | sample III_Bog_N3_2_FD_194543 | JGI IMG/M metagenome (GOLD analysis project Ga0302278, IMG submission 194543) | Peat permafrost microbial communities from Stordalen Mire near Abisko, Sweden - III_Bog_N3_2 | ecosystem: Environmental > Terrestrial > Soil > Wetlands > Peat | place: Sweden: Abisko... | reverse complement strand
CGGAAAAGCCAGGTTTAAACTCCCCCGCAGGTAATGTTTCTGCGGCATATTGAGCCGATAGATCGAGGATTTGCTGTCGAAGTTGTGTCGCTCTATCTGTCATAGGCTCGATGGCTCAGGATACACGATGCGACCCCTGCGGCATAGTGTATTGTAGGAACGAGAGATCGACATTCCATAATAGAAGTGCGTTTGCGTGCCGGGGAGAATCGGCACAATGTCAATCTAAGAGGCTGAAATGAAAGCGGTTATTCTGGCTGGTGGACTGGGGACACGCCTCAGTGAAGAGACAGGCTCGCGCCCTAAGCCGATGGTGGAGATTGGTGGCCGCCCGATCCTCTGGCACATACTGAAAATCTACTCGCAGCACGGAATCAATGACTTTATTATTTGTTGTGGTTACAAGGGTTATTTGATCAAGGAGTATTTCGCGAATTACTTCATGCATATGTCCGATGTGACCTTCGATCTGCGCGAAAACAGGATGCAAGTCCACCAGAGCGTAGCGGAACCTTGGCAAGTTACGCTTGTAGATACGGGTGATAACTCAGGCACGGGCGGACGCTTGAAAAGAGTCGCGCCTTATTTGGCCGGAGAAGACGCCTTCTGCATGACATACGGGGATGGCGTGAGCGACTTGAATATCTCGGCAACGATCGATTTTCACACCAAACACGGCAAGGCCGTCACGGTGACCGCGGTGCAGCCACCAGCCCGATTTGGCAGTCTGGACGTTGACGGAACGACCATTCTAGAATTCCAGGAAAAGCCCAAAGGCGAGGGAGGGTGGGTCAATGGTGGTTTCTTTGTTCTTTCTCCATCGGTCATAAGCGAGATACACGACGAACGCTGGATGTTTGAAAAGGAGCCCATGCAAAGCTTGACCTCAAAGCGGCAAGTGGAAGCCTTTTTTCATAACGGCTTTTGGCAACCCATGGACACCTTGCGTGACAAGTACAGATTGGAAGAACTTTGGGCCAGCGGGAGTGCGCCGTGGAAGACTTGGTAAGTCCGTGGAAAGGCCGGCGCGTTTTTCTGACCGGACACACCGGCTTTAAGGGAGGTTGGTTAGCGCTTTGGCTTGCCAGCCGGGGAGCACATGTCCGGGGCTATGCACTGGCCCCAGCAACCGAGCCCAACTTGTTTACGGTGGCATCCATAGCTGACGCCGTTGAAGACATCCGCGGCGACATTCGAGATGACTCCAGGCTAGAAAGAGCCCTGATCGAATTCGCTCCAGAGGTCGTCTTTCATCTCGCGGCGCAGCCCTTGGTGCGGCGCTCCTATGCGGATCCGCTGGGAACCTATGCAACAAACGTGATGGGCACGGCGCATGTCCTTGAGGCTGTTCGTAACTCTCCTGCTGTCCGCGCTGTCGTTTGCGTAACTACCGACAAGTGTTACGAAAACAAGGAATGGGTTTGGCCCTATCGGGAGACGGACCCGCTGGGCGGATACGATCCATACTCCTCCAGCAAGGCTTGTGCGGAAATTGTAACGGCGGCGTATCGCAGTTCATTCTTCCCAGTGGCTCGTCTCAGCGAACACCACGTAGCCGTGGCAACGGCTCGCGCCGGCAATGTGATTGGTGGAGGCGACTGGTCCGAGGATAGGCTCGTACCCGACCTGATTCGCGGTTTCCAGAACAAACAGCCTGTGCGCATCCGGCGTCCAAAGGCTCTTCGTCCCTGGCAGCATGTGTTGGAACCCCTGCATGGGTACGTTATGTTGGCGGAACAGCTACTCGTCGGACACGCAAACTTCGCCACCGCGTACAACTTCGGCCCCGGCAGCGACGAGATATGGACCGTAGAGAAGGTTGCCAATCACATGGTTGCGACGTGGGGCGGCGATGCGAGGTGGATATGTGACCCCGACCCGGGAGTCCACGAAGCAGGTACCCTGCAACTGGATGTGAGCAAAGCTCGGTCAGAGCTCTTCTGGAAACCGCTTTTGAGTACCGAAACCGCGCTCGATTGGGTGGTCGAATGGTACCGGCTCTGGCAGCAGGGCGCGGACATGCGGTCTTTCACACTTACGCAGATTGCCGCATACGAAGAGCTCTTGCCATAAGTCCCCTTCAGCTCTAAATGGAATGACGGGCCGCGCCATGGAGAACCTCCGGGTGCATCATCGAGCGGCACAGGGGCGATTTGGGTGTTCGTACGCTCGGCTGTGCCGGCTTGTTTCCCGACATGGTCTTTTCGCAACTTACCTGGCGTGAGTCGCTGAGCGACATTAAAGTATGCCTGGAAGCCAATCAAGCCAAGCTGTTTCACGTGGGTATTGCCACGTTGGGGGCCTGCCACTCTCTTTCCTCCATCCTGCAAGGGTGGTTACCCAAATCCAGCTATTTAAGCACGCTCAACGCCGCTGCGCCCAACGCGAATTGCGAGAACATCTGGGACCAGTCGACTATGCCGCGCAACGCGGACGCTCTAAATGTCTTTTCCGGGACTACGATTGTATCTCCAGGATACAGTCGCAGCTTTTCGAAATCGTCGGACCACAGTCCCCTGCTTCGATCGCGGCTGATAACTTCGCCGTTTGCACGAATGATGAATTCATGTGCGCGATCTCCATCCCTGTTGGCTCCCCCGGCATAGTGAAGGTACGTCACAACACGTGCCCCACGCGCGTAAAGGAACGAATTCTGGTCATATACCGCGCCTACAACATTGACGGTGGCTGGGAGCGGTGGAACCAGGAAGGCGTCTCCATTCTCCAAAGTCAGATCGGGAATTTGGTCTGTGCCGTTGTTCTGCGGCTCGAACCTGAGGACAATACGCCCCGTTGCGCGAATCTGGCGCAGGTTGTTTACAAGACTCTGTCCACCGATCTGTGCTGCGGCGCCACTTGCCAAATCCTGGGGCGAACTCACTGCGGACGCGGTCAATGCAAGGTTGCTTCTCTGGATTTGCATGCTCAGGCTCTGCACGTATTCATCGATTCTTGCCTGTTGCACCACGCGAGTCGCCTCTCGCGTAAAATCTGACCCGAACAGATAGGCATTCGCCGTAAGCCCACCCGCGCGCTCAATCAGATGGCGCAATGACTCTCCTGGCTGAGCTGTGTATATCCCCGAGTGGGCAAATTCACCGTCCAACCTGACCTGCTTAGTCTGATGTCCGATGGGGACCCTGAAATCGGCCTGAGAAAAGATCGAAACTACATCTCCAGGCTGTAGTTCCAGATCCTGGGATGCATCGTGCTGCATAACCAGCTTGCCCAGATCAAACGGGATCACAATGGCCTTCAGCGTTTCAGGGTCAAGACGCTCGATGACTGCATAATCCCAGTCGATTTCCGGCGCGAGTTCCTTGATTTCGGTTCGCTGTGCAGGGGCGGAAACCCGAGCAGCCGCCGCTGCTGCCTGCGCGGCCGCCAGAGAGGAACCGCCCGCACGTTGTTGGGCGCTGAGGTTCTGGGTGAGGTTCTGGGTGAGGTTCTGGCTCGTTTGCTGGTCAGCCTGAGTCGATGCATCCACTTCTTCCGGAGCAGGCAATCCGAGCCGCGCCCGCTTCCACCAGTAATTCCGCGTAATCAACGAATCTTTGTCAGGGATCAGATCGCTGACGTGCATGCCGGCGTGCCACGCGAACCTTCCAGGGTTGGATGTGTTGCCTCTGAGAGTGACAGTCTTCTGGTACTTGGGCGCGATGGAATAAACGCGCACCAGGTCGCCATCAGCCACCGGAGTGGCCAGTCCCGCGGGATCGTAAGCCACTTCCATCGCATGGCGGTCTTGATGATTCTCAATTCGCTCGATCGAGACCCGTGCTTCCGCTGCAACGGAAGATACGCCCCCCGCATTGGCGATGAGGCTAGCAAGCGATTCGTTCGCGAGCAATTCATAGATAGCGGGGTCTCTGATACTGCCCGTTAAAGCGGCTTGAGGACCGACAGGGGGAATGAAGATAACATCGCCCGACTGGAGCTTTACATCCATCGACTTATCACCATGGATAAGCAAGTCATATAAGTCAAAATCGGTTATAACCGCACTTCCACGACGCAGTTGGATATGGCGCATGGAACCCTGAACCGAAGGCCCGCCGCTGGTGAAGATCGCGTCGACAAGACTACTAAGAGAACTTACTGTATAGACTCCGGGCCGGCGCGCTTCGCCCGAAACATAAACCTGGATGGCGCGAATCTGACCAACATCCACGGTTAGATCGAAGTTATGGTAAACACGTCCTACAGCACTCCGCAAATGTGCTTCGAGTTCAGAAAAAGGCAAGCCTGCTACATGGACCGGACCAACCTGCGAAAGGAAGATATCGCCGGAACGGTCCACACGCACGTTGGCTTGGAAACCCAGTTGCCCCCAGACTCGGATGCGAAGTTCATCGCCGGGCCCCACGACGTAATCGGGTGGCACAGGAGCCATGTCAACCGGTGCGAAAGTCGACGGGACGCCTTTGAAAAGGCTGGCTCCGTAGATGGCCAGACTCTCTCCAGTGGTCGATGTTATAAATTTCTGGAATTCGGTCGGTTGCTCAGGCGGCAGCACCGCTTGTTGCGTCTGATTGCGCGTATTCGGCTGACGGGACAACTGCTCCGTATCCGAATAATTGCCATTTGCCGGAGACGGTGTCGACCGCAGTTGAGGAGTCAATCCCGGATCGAAGTCTCCTTGATTGCGTCCTGGATTCTGCCCTGTACACGGCGAAGCGCTCGCTAACAAGGAGTCGGAGCAATCCTGCGTGCTTGGACTCGGCGTAGCTCCCGGATTGATGCTCTGTGAGTAAGCTGCCGTGGCAACCGACCCTATCAGGGCAAGAAAGCCAATCTCCGCAAATCTACAAAGCCGCCGGGCGCGCCGATCAAAGGCAGAACGGAGACTGCAACCACCGACATCCATTCCGCGCTGATAAAGACTCATATGAGTTGAGTTTACCACGCGCCATCGGCCGTCTTTCAGACTGCAATCGCGCACCTGGAGAAGCAGTCAAATGCCCGCAAGCACACTATCTATTGTCACTATTCTTGAGAGGGCATCTGGTAGACACGGCGGTGCCTTTCCTTCGGAATCGCCAATTCCGGGCCGTACTGGAAACTGAAAAGAAAGCTCCCGGCCTTGCCTCTCAATTATTAACTAAATAATTATTAAGTGAATGACTATGGTAACGATTACCTAATTATTGAAGGTTGCGAAAGGGAAGCTTCACGCGTCCCGACTCACCTTCTAACTTCTAGCGGGCTCGCGAGAACACAGAACGAGGCTAAAGAATCAAAGACATACAACGATGTGATTGCAATCACTGCCAACTCTCCAGCATTGTTGCTAATCGGAAACACATATCTTGGTGTTTCTAAGCTTGTGAAACTCAATAGTGACTCTTTTATAAATAGAGCTCTTAGGTCACTAGGTACCAACAATTTCAATTACATTGTTTTACCAATTTTTCTCCGCCACTTGCCTGCAATCTGCTAGACTGGCGCTAAATGCTCTGTCATCGAATTCAATTCGCGGGGCGGACGGTATTCCGTTTTGCGTTCTCCCTCGACTCGTAGAAGGTGATAAAGGGAATGGCTCCTATAAAACACGACTCAGGTCGAGTCTTCAGCAGAGTGAAACCGCTAACGCCAACCAGAGCGTAAAAGCATTTTGAGCTTTTCCCGGCTTTCTGACCAGATCGTAAGTGTTCTTCTGTGGAGGGTCTTTGTGAGCACCGAGTCTTATCTGTCCAAAGCTTCTGAGCTTCGAAAGATGAATCGACCCTCGCTGGAAAACTCTTCCGAACACAGCGGAATCTTTGGAGGTTTGCCAACTGTTCGAAAGGCCCGAGAGATCTCAAGTTCAACAAACTTTGTGCTGAGGAGGGATCTGAGCCCCTGGTCTCGATCGAATGCAAAGCGGGTATTCGATTGTGTTTGCGTCTTGTCGATGATGCCTGTCATCATCCCGGTATTTCTCGCCGTTGGCTTGGCGGTGCGGCTTACATCCTCAGGCCCCGTTCTCTTCCTCCAACAGCGCATGGGCCGGTACGGTCGAATCTTCACCATTTTGAAATTCCGAACCATGACCCATTGCTCGGATAGCGAGCATCAGCCGGTAACGACCTCCGGCAACCAGTGCTTCACGTCAGTGGGGCCATTTCTCCGCCGTTGGAAGCTAGATGAGTTACCTCAATTGTTCAACGTACTTGCCGGACACATGAGCCTCGTGGGCCCCCGTCCCAAGTTGCCTGAACATGCAATTTCCAACCTTCCCTGCCGTGCCGGGATCACTGGCGCCGCCACAATCGCTTTCGCTCGTGAGGAAGCGATCCTGGACCGTGTACCCCGGAATCATTTGAAGTCTTTCTATCACTCTGTGGTTCTGCCGGCCAAACACCAACTCGATGCGGATTACATGGCGCACGCCACGTTTGTTTCCGATCTCAAGCTCATTCTGGACAGCGTGTTGCGCCACTGGGACAGCGCGATCCTGGAGAACCTTCTTGAAGACTGGTCGTTTGAACAAAGGAATAGTATTCCCTTGCACAGCATGACAGAATCCGAGCACCCCTTTTCACACGCGCAAAAGTTACCCCAGATGGACAGGCCCGCATCCACTGGGGAAGTCAGGGCGTACTGACTGGCCCCGCTTGGAAACCGCTCCGGCGAGAAGCAATGCCGAAGCATCTGCAGCGCAATCCCCCGCCTGTTGAATAACTGGCGATTGGCCATTTTTTCGCTTGTGCCCAATTCCGGAAGATTGACCCAATTCGAGAATCAAGCGCACCAACTATAGGGCTGATTGTCTCCTATTTGCATTCTCTTATTCTGTTGCAACTGCCCGCGCAATTCCCGGCCCTCAAGAACCGCCCCAGCCCCCTCCGCCGGGCGTTTCTATCCGTATTACAGCCCCTGCGTCGACATGCCGGCTGCATTTCCCTGGCAGTCGCGTCTCTTCGGAAGTGCCGGCCTCCACGACCCATGCTGCTCCTGCCGCTCCCTCTCCACCACCCTGAAGTCCATACGGCCGAAATCGTCTGCGCTCAGCCAGTAACGTCAGTTGCACCGGGGCCAGCATTTCGACTTCGCGGATCAGACCATCGCCTCCGCGGAACTGCCCTGAGCCACCCGATCCATCGCGGTAGGCATAACGCCGCACGCGCAATGGATAGGCGTATTCGAGAGCTTCAATGGGTGTATTCAGCGAATTAGTCATATGAGTCTGGACACCCGAGATGCCGTCGATTCCCTGGCGCGCACCCATCCCGCCAGCCGCAGTCTCGTAGTAGGTAAAGGGATCCCCAGAGCGCGGGTCAACTCCTCCAATCGTCAGGTTGCTCATTGTGCCCGCACTGGCCGCTGGAATCCGGTCGGGGATAGCTTTTGCCAGGGCGCGAAGCAATACGTCCACAATGCGCTGAGATGTCTCCACGTTGCCTCCGGCCACCGCTGCGGGCGGTAAAGCGTTGACGATGCTTCCTGACGGCGCATCCAGAGTAAGTGGTCGCAAGACTCCCGCAGTGGCCGGCGCATCCTCCGGGAGCATGCACCGCAGCACGTAAAAACAAGCTGACAACGTAATAGCCCGGACCGCATTCACGCTTCCCGCAACTTGAGGAGACGATCCCGCAAAATCCACGCGGATGCCGCCGGCTTCTGGATCAAGTTCGATGCGCACAGCAATCTTCCGCGGAAGATCCGTCACTCCATCGTCATCCATCCAGTCTTCGGCGCTGAATTCTCCAGCCGGCATGGATCGCAATTGCGCCCGCACCAGCCGCTCTGAATAATCGAGCAGTTCCTCAATCAGCGCATGCAGCCTCCGCTCTCCATATTTCACCGCGATTTCGAGAATCCTCCGCTCGCCAACGCGACAAGCGCCAATCTGCGACTGAAGATCGCCCTCGCGCTCCCTGGGAGTTCGCACGTTCAATAAGATCAGGTCCAACATCTCGCGGTCGAGCTTGCCGCCGCGCACAATCCGCACCGGGGGAATGCGGATCCCTTCCTGAAAGATCTCTTCCGCCGGTCCCATGGATCCTGCAAATCTTCCGCCCACATCGGCATGGTGGGCACGATTCGATACATAGAAGGCCGGCCGTTCTTCACAAGGCAGGAACACCGGAAGCACCATGGTGATGTCAGGCAAATGCGTTCCGCCGGCATAGGGGTCGTTGAGGATGGCAATATCGCCTGGCTCAAAGTCTATTGCGGCCACCGCGGCCTGCACCGACATGGGCATGGAGCCAAGATGCACCGGCATGTGGTCGCCCATGGTGATCACTCTTGCCTGACCATCGAAAATGGCACAAGAATAGTCGCGTCGTTCCTTGATGTTGGGAGACAGCGCAGTGCGACGCAGTGCCGCGCCCATCTCTTCGGCGATGGAATGCACCGCGCTCTGAAAGATTGCCAGCTCTATAGGATCAGTTTCCTGCGGCCTCATGCGTTTGCTCCGCGCGCAATCGAAATGACAATATTTCCAAAGCCATCCACCTGCGCCCTGTCACCCGGCGGCAGCACTGTGGCGGCGGTGTATTCGGTAATCATCGCCGGTCCCGAAATCACGTCGCCCGGCACAAGTCCATCGCGACGATAGAAACGAGACTTGAGAAACCGCCCATCGAAGAACACATCCCGCTGCGCATAGCAGGCGAGAGAGCCATCCCCTGGCACCGGTTCTCGCCGCATTGGTGCAAACGGTTCACCCTCTGCGATCATGCGCAGGCGCAGGTTTACGATCTCCACCGGTCGATCTTCATCGGAGAATCCGTATCTTAGTTTGTGGAGCTGGTGGAACGCTTCAATGGAGTCCTGCGGAGACTTCTCGTCCCAACCCACATTCAGTTCATAACCCTGGCGCGCATAGCGCAGGTCCAGGGTTCGCCGCGCCACACCGTCAAGGCCCTCCGCGGCAAACTCTGCCCGGCCGCGCTCGTCCAACTCGGCAAAGTAGTTCCCGAGCTTTTCCATCTCACGCCCCGGCAGCATCACGGTGCGGGAGTAATCCCTCACTGTATCGGCAAGCAGAATGCCCACTGCGGAGAGCGCCCCCGGTGCAGCAGGAATCAACACAGTAGGAACCCGCAGTGCCCTGGCCAGCGAGCAGGCATGCAACGGCCCACCCCCTCCGAATGCCACAAGTGTGAACTCACGCGGGTCGTGGCCTCGCTCAATGGAGATGACGCGAATCGCCTTCTCCATCTCCGACTCAACAACCCGAAGAATCCCGGCGGCGAACTCTTCAACAGACTTCAGCGGCCCCTTCTGTTCGCGCAGAATTCGCTCAGCCCGCTCGCGGTCCAGCTTTACCTCTCCACCAAGAAAGCTGTCCGGATCCAACCGCCCCAACAAAAAATTCGCGTCAGTGACTGTGGGCCTTGTTCCGCGCCCGAAGCAAATTGGTCCCGGCTCCGCTCCCGCCGATTCCGGCCCCACGCGTAACATTCCACCGGTATCGAAGCGGGCAATCGATCCTCCACCGGCGCCGGCCGTATGAATGTCAAGCATAGGCACGCCAATAGGCACGCCGGCTACAACAGACTCGCGCGTCAACCGCGCGCCGCCTGCTTCGGCATCCACCAGAAATACATCCGTAGACGTGCCGCCCATGTCGAACCCGATGATCCGCTCGAAGCCTGCCATCTGCGCCACTCGGCAGGCGCCTACAACGCCTCCAGCCGGCCCAGACAACACCGTCCGCACAGGCTCCCGCGCCGCAACCCTCGCTGGAAGAATGCCCCCCGAAGATTGCATCACATCGACGCGCCCGCCCGCATGTTCGACGGCCACGCGCTGTTCCAACCTATCGAGGTAGCTTTCGATCCGAGGTGACAAGTATGCATTAACGACAGTCGTCGAAGCCCGCTCATACTCCCTGAACTCAGGCAAGATCCGGTGCGATGCGCAGACAGGAACTCCAAGCTTCAGTAATGCAGCCTCAACCCGCTGCTCAGTTTCAGGGTTTGCGAACGCGAACAGCAGAGAGATAGCCACCGCCTCCGCTCCACTGGCGCGCACCTTGTCCATCAGGGCAGCCAGGTCCTCATCTGAAGGGGCCAGCAGAATCTTGCCTTCCGCGCTCACCCGTTCCGGAACACCGAAGCGCAATTCCCTGGGAATCAGGCACACCGGTACTGGAGCAAACCAGTCATAAAGCCGGCTCCGCGCCTGGCGGCCGATAGCAATTGTGTCCTCGAAGCCCGCTGTCGTCACAAACGCAACGCGCGCCCCAGTCCGCTCCAGCATGGTGTTCGTACCGACGGTTGTCCCGTGGCGCACATCGATTGCACGCCCTGCGCCAATCTGTTGCAGGCAGTTGAGTACCGCCTGCGACGGGTCGCTGGGCGTGGAAAACAGCTTCAGTACCTGGAGCTGACCATCCGCCAGGTAAACACAGTCCGTAAATGTTCCGCCGGTATCGATCGCTACGCGCAATTGGGCCTTCTCTCACATGCCTGGAACTCCAAATCGCCAGGATGCCTCAAGAGTTCCCGCACAACTGCGTCTAGAGGATTCCTACGGGAAAATCTCCGCATCCCGCAGCGTTGAACCTGCGCGGTCCTTGTCGGAAACAATGGCGTCATTGGGGTTGATTGGCCATGGAATCGCAAGCTCCGGATCGTTCCATACGATGGTTCGTTCGCCGGCCGGTGAGTAATAGTCGGTTACCTTGTATGCGAATCCTACATCGTCGGTGAGTGCTAGAAACGCGTGCCCGAAACCTTCCGGAATCCATAGCATCTCGCCGGATTCCGCGCTCAGCTCGACGGCACAATGCTTGGCAAACGTCGGCGAAGTACGTCGCAGATCCACGGCAACATCGAGAACCGCGCCGTGAGTTATCCGCACCAGTTTTCCCTGCGGCTGAGTTATCTGATAATGGATCCCGCGCAGCACATTCTTCTTCGAAAGCGAGAAGTTATCCTGCAGCCACACGCTTGGCAACCCGGCCTCTTCTATCTTCCGCTGATTAAATGTCTCGCAGAATGCTCCGCGAGAGTCGCGAAAGATTGCCGCCGTCAGCACCAGCACTCCAGGCAACGATGTCTTTGTAGTCTTCATGATTGTCTCAATTTCGATGAATAGCCTGGCTCGCGCAGCAAGGCAAGCAGGTACTGCCCGTATCCGCTCTTGATCACTGGCTGCGCAAGTGCCTCCAGTTGTTCCGCCGTGATGAATTCCTGCCGGTAGGCGATCTCCTCCGGGCAGGCTATGCTTAGTCCCTGGCGGCGTTCGATGGTATGGACAAACAACCCGGCTTCAAGCAATGATTCATGCGTCCCGGTATCCAGCCATGCCATGCCGCGGCTCATAATCTCCACGTTCAACTTCCCTGCTTCCAGATAGCGCCGGTTGAGATCCGTGATCTCCAACTCACCCCGTGCGGACGGCTTCAGCGATGAGGCCAGGCTGACCACCTCGCTATCGTAGAAATACAGTCCCGTCACCGCATAACGCGACTTCGGAACACTGGGCTTCTCTTCCAGGCTGATCGCGCGTCCCGATTTGTCGAATTCCACCACTCCATACCGCTGCGGATCTTCAACCCGATAAGCGAAAACTGTCGCGCCCTGTTCGAGTTTCGCGGCCGACTGAAGCTGGCCGGAGAAACCCTGTCCATAGAAGATGTTATCCCCCAGCACCAGTGCGCTCGGGTCATCGGCAATGAAATCCTTGCCGATGATGAAGGCTTGCGCCAATCCGTCCGGGCTGGGCTGCACAGCATAACGGATATCGATGCCCCAGCGCTTGCCATCGCCAAGCAACTCCACAAACCGTCCCGTATCCTGAGGCGTGGAAATGATCAGAATGTCGCGCAACCCAGCCAGCATCAGCGTGCTCAGCGGGTAGTAAATCATCGGCTTGTTATAGACCGGCAAAAGCTGCTTCGATACCACGTGAGTTACGGGATAAAGACGCGTGCCCGAACCTCCCGCAAGGATAATTCCCTTCATAGCGCGACTCGCTCCGTATAGTTCTTGTTGATCCACTCCAGGTACGCGCCAGTGCGAACACTCTCAATCCAGGCGGAATGGTCGAGATACCAGCGAACCGTCTTGCGTAGCCCGCTTTCAAACTCTGCCGCGGGCCGCCACCCCAATTCGCTGGATATTTTTGCAGCATCGATGGCATAGCGGCGATCGTGACCGGGCCGATCTTTGACATACGCGATCAAATCCCTGCGCGAACCGCCCGCCGCATGGGGACGCATCTCATCAACCAGATCGCAGATCGTATTCACCACATCGATATTTGCGCGCTCGCTGTTACCGCCGATGTTATAGGTCTCACCCACGCGGCCATTCTCCAGCACAGCTCGAATCGCCGAGCAATGGTCTTCCACAAAGAGCCAGTCCCGCACGTTCATGCCGTCGCCGTAAACAGGCAATGGCTTGGATTCAAGCGCATTGAGAATCATCAGCGGAATCAGTTTTTCCGGAAACTGAAACGGCCCGTAATTGTTGGAGCAGTTCGTCGTCAGAACCGGAAAACCCCAGGTGTGGCGATATGCCCGAACCAGGTGGTCCGAAGCCGCCTTCGACGCCGCATAAGGGCTATTGGGAGCGTAGGCTGTGGTTTCCGAGAAAGCCGGATCATTCGGCCCAAGCGTCCCGTACACCTCGTCCGTCGATACGTGTAGAAACCGAAACGCGTGCCGATCCGCTTCGCTCAGCGCAGACCAGTAGGCCTTCGCCTGTTCCAGAAGCACAAATGTGCCCTGAACATTCGTGGTGATAAATGCTTGCGGAGAAGCGATCGACCGATCGACATGGCTCTCGGCGGCAAAATGCACAATAGCCCTGGGCCGATGTCTTTTCAGCAGTGAACCCACAAACGCAGCATCGCCGATATCGCCGCGGACCAGCAGATGCCTTGCATCCCCCTCAAGCGTGGAGAGATTCTTCGGATTGCCTGCGTACGTCAACAGGTCCAGATTGACCACGGATCTCCCCGTGGTTCCCACCCAACTCAAAACAAAATTTGAACCGATGAACCCTGCCCCGCCCGTGACGAGGATTGAATCTTCCATATATACTCCAAGCCACCAGTATAGGACATGGGTACGGACAGCCCAGAGTGCATTCCAGCGCTGCTATCTCCTTCGCAAAGCCGGAGCTTGTCGATAGGATTATCCGGGTTAGGCTGCCATCGATTTCACGCGCTGTCCGCCACCCGTCGACCCTTTTCTAAACGAGAATCGAGCCCCAAGCGCGCCCGTCTCCATCCTGATCCAAGTGTCCCGCGCAGCCCCGGTTCCCTTACATGCGGCACTGGAATCGAATACCTATACCCCTTTCCAAACCCAATTCAGCTTTCGCCGCCAAAGGAAGTTCAACAGAAAAGACAAATTTTCGATATAGTAAAGAGTCAGCTACGTCCCATTCGAGGCCAGACCTGCCCGGCAGGCCTATTCATTCATGACCTGGACGATTTCCGCACCGGAGATCGCGACGTGTTTGTGTATCTCCACTACGCAATGCAGTCTGCAACGAAATAGTTCACTGAGAAGGTTGCCATGGATACATCGGATTATCCTCTCCGCACACCAAACCCGCAGGGGCTTTATCATCCACGGAATGAACACGATGCCTGCGGGATGGGGCTCGTCGCGAGCATTCGCGGCGATAAGAGCCACGAGATTATTCGAAAGGGACTTGAGGTCCTCATCAACCTCACCCATCGCGGAGCCGCGGGTTGCGACCCGGAGACTGGCGACGGCGCCGGCATCCTGATTCAGATTCCGCACGTCTTTTTCGCTCGCGAGTGTGGCGAACTGGGAATGCGCCTGCCTGAATCTGGCAGTTATGGCGTAGGCATGTGTTTTTTGCCGGTAGAAAAGCACAACCGCCTACAGTGCGAAGGTGTGTTCGAACGTATTGCGCAGGAAGAGGGCCTGGCCGTGCTCGGCTGGCGCGATACGCCGGTCAACGGAGACGCCATTGGCCGTGAAGCGCGTGCTTCCCAACCCTATATTGAGCAACTGTTTGTAGGCCGGCCGAAAGGCCTGGAAGAGGAAGCCTTCGAGCGCCTGCTTTACCGGGTTCGCCGCCGCACGGAAAACGAGATCGCCTCCTCTGAAATCGAAGACAAGGAGACTTTCTACATCCCCTCGCTCTCCTGTCGAACCATCATCTACAAGGGCCTGATGCTGGCGCCCCAGATTGAGAAGTTCTACTTCGAACTCGCCAACCCGCTCGTCACCAGCGCGCTCTGCCTGGTTCACCAGCGCTTTTCCACCAACACCTTCCCCAGTTGGAAGCTTGCGCACCCGTACCGCTATGTGGCCCACAACGGCGAAATCAACACCATCCGCGGCAACGTCAGTTGGATGAACGCCCGCCAGTCAGTCCTGGCCAGCGACCTTCACAACGGCCAGATCGATAAACTCTATCCTGTGATCACGCCCGATGGCAGCGACTCCGGTTCGCTCGACAACGCGGTCGAGTTCCTTTACCAGTCCGGCCGCTCTTTGCCGCACGTCATGGCCATGCTCATTCCCGAAGCCTGGTCGGGCAATCCCGACATGGATGAGGAGAAGCGCGCCTTCTACGAGTACCACGCCTCGCTCATGGAGCCATGGGACGGCCCGGCAGCCATCGCGTTCACCGACGGAAAAGTCATTGGCGCCACCCTCGACCGCAACGGCCTCAGGCCCGGCCGCTACATCGTCACCAAGGACGATCTCGTCGTCCTGGCTTCTGAAGCCGGCGTGCTCGACGTGCCCGCTGAAGACATCCGCAAGAAGGGCCGCCTGCAGCCCGGCCGCATGTTCCTCGTCGATACCGTCCAGAAACGCATCATCTCCGACACGGAGATCAAGAAGCAGCTCGCCGCCCGTCAGCCCTACGCAGCATGGCTCAAGGAACAGCAGGTGCTGATCGATCAACTGCCAGAACCTTCGCGTGTCATCGCTTCGAATCCTGAGACACTGCTGCGCCGCCAGCGTGCCTACGGCTACAGCGAAGAAGACCTGAGAATATTACTGGGCCCCATGGGCGCAACGGGCGCGGAACCGATCGGCTCCATGGGCACGGACGTTCCGCTGGCCTGTCTCTCCGACCGTCCTCAGCCGCTGTTCAATTACTTCAAGCAACTCTTCGCGCAGGTGACCAATCCGCCCATCGATCCCATCCGTGAAGAATTGGTCATGTCGCTCATCAGCTACATCGGAACAGAGCGCAACATCCTGGACGAAGCGCCGGAAAACTGCCATACGCTCAAGCTCCCCCATCCCATCCTGACCAACCGGGATCTTGAAAAACTGCGCCGCATCTCTTCCGGCGACCTGCTCGCCACTACGCTGCCAGCGCTCTTCCGCGCCGCCGACGGCGAAAAAGGCCTCAAGCACGCGCTCGACGATCTAAGCGCCCGCTCCGCGCACGCTGTGCATTCCGGTTACACGCTGCTGATTCTTTCCGATCGCGGCGTCGATCCCACCTATGCGCCCATCCCCAGCCTTCTTGCCATGGCTGCCGTACACAATCGCCTGGTCCGCGAGAAGACCCGCACCCAGGTCGCGCTCATCATCGAAAGCGGTGAGCCGCGCGAAGTGATGCACTTCGCCCTGTTGATCGGATACGGCGCCAGCGCCATCAACCCCTATCTCGCCATCGAAACGCTGCACGACCTCAAGCGGCGCGGGCTGTTGCCCGAAAAAATCACCGGCGAATACGCCGAGAAGAACTTCATCAAGGCCATCAACAAGGGCCTGCTCAAGACCTTCTCGAAGATGGGCATAAGTACGCTGCAGAGTTATCGCGGCGCTCAGGTCTTTGAAGCCGTAGGCCTCAACAAAGCCCTCGTCGACGCATACTTCTCCAACACCGCGTCCCGCATCGAAGGCGTTGGACTCGATGTCCTCGCCCGCGAAGCCCTGCTCAAGCACGCCTACGCCTTCCAGCCGCTCACCGACTCAGAAACCGACCTCGTCGTTGGCGGCCAGTATCAATACCGAGAAGGCGGCGAGTATCACCTGCTCAATCCGCAGACCATCAGCAAGCTGCAACACAGCGTGCGCCAGAACAACCCGGCCACCTTCCAGGAATACACCGATCTCCTCGACGATCGGAACCGCACTCTCTGTACCCTGCGCGGCCTGCTCAAACTGAAGTATTCCGACGAGCCCATTCCAATCGAAGAAGTGGAGCCAGCGAAGGAAATCGTCAAGCGCTTCACGACCGGCGCCATGAGCTACGGGTCCATCAGCAAAGAGGCGCATGAGACTCTGGCCATCGCCATGAATCGCATCGGCGGCATGTCCAACACCGGCGAGGGCGGCGAAGACGAAGAGCGCTTCACGCGCGACGAGAATGGCGATCTGCGCCGCAGCGCCGTCAAGCAGGTAGCCAGCGGACGCTTCGGCGTTACCACCAACTACCTAGTCAATGCCGACGAACTCCAGATCAAGATGGCTCAGGGCGCCAAGCCGGGTGAAGGCGGCCAGTTGCCCGGACACAAAGTAGATGAGGTCATCGCCAAGACGCGTCACTCCATCCCCGGCGTTGGACTCATTTCGCCGCCGCCGCACCACGACATTTACTCCATCGAAGATCTGGCCCAGCTCATCTACGACCTGAAGAACGTCAACCCGCAGGCGCGCATCGCCGTCAAGCTGGTCTCTGAAGTCGGCGTCGGAACGGTTGCCGCAGGCGTTTCGAAAGCCCATGCCGATGTCGTGCTCATTTCCGGCGACACAGGCGGCACCGGTGCTTCGCCGCTCAGTTCCATCAAGCACGCAGGACTTCCCTGGGAACTCGGCCTCGCGGAGACACAACAAGTGCTGTTGCTCAACGATCTGCGGAGCCGCATCAAGGTGCAGACCGACGGCAAACTCCAGACCGGCCGTGATGTTGTTATCGCCGCGCTGCTCGGCGCAGAGGAGTTCGGCTTCGCCACCACGCCGCTCATCGCCATGGGCTGCATCATGATGCGCAAGTGCCATCTGAACACCTGCTCGGTCGGCATCGCAACTCAGGACCCAGTGTTACGCGCCCGCTTCACCGGCCAGCCCGAGCACGTCATCAACTTCTTCTTCTTCCTTGCCGAGCAGGTACGCCAGCACATGGCCAAACTCGGCTTCCGCACTGTCGATGAAATGGTAGGCCGCGTGGACCGGATCGATGCCGCCGTCGCCGACCTGCATTGGAAGGCCAAGGGCATCGATCTGTCCTCTATCCTCTACACCCCGACCCTGCCATCGCGCGTAGCCCGCCGCAAGATGCAAGCGCAGGATCACGGCCTCGATCAGGCTCTCGATCACGCACTGATCGCCAAAGCCACTCCGGCACTTGAATCGAAGACTCCCGTTACCGGAAGCTTCGCCATTCGCAACGTGCATCGCACAGTGGGCGCCATGCTGGGCGGCGATATCGCCCGGCGCTACGGATCAGCCGGACTCCCCGACGGCACCATCCACTTCAAGTTCACCGGCTCAGCCGGACAAAGCTTCGGCGCATTCGTTCCCAACGGCGTCACGCTCGAACTCGAGGGCGATGCCAACGACTATGTCGGCAAAGGCCTTTCCGGTGGCCGCATCATTGCTTATCCGCCCAAGACCTCCAGCTTCCTTCCCGAAGAAAGCATCCTCGTCGGCAACGTTGTACTCTACGGCGCAACTACAGGCGAAGCGTTCCTCAACGGCATCGCCGGCGAGCGATTTGCCGTGCGTAACTCCGGGGCTACAGCGGTCGTTGAAGGCGTCGGCGATCATGGCTGCGAATACATGACCAACGGCACCGTCATCGTTCTCGGAACCACAGGCCGCAACTTCGCAGCCGGCATGAGCGGCGGCATCGCCTATGTCTACGACGATCAGGGCGACTTCGAAGCACGGCGGTGCAACAAGGCCAGCGTCGATCTCGAGCCGCTCGTGTTAGCTGAAGACGTAGACCGCGTCCGTGGCCTCCTCGAGCGTCATCGCGACCTTACAGGCAGCCCGCGCGCCGCCTGGATTCTCGAGCATTGGGCCGACGCGCAGCCGCGGTTCATCAAGATCTTCCCGCACGAATACAAGCGCGTTCTCGGACTCACTCGCACCGAAGCAGTCTCTGGAGCGTCCCATATTTCTCCCATTATTTCGTCGCCCAGCGTGGCGGCCGCAGAGGTGCAGCATGGGTAAGGATACCGGCTTTCTTGAAATTCCACGCGAACAGCCTCAACGCCGCAAGGTGGAAGACCGCGTCCGCGACTGGTTTGAAATCTATCAAACATTCCCCGAAGAAAAGCAGCGCGACCAGGGCGCTCGCTGCATGGATTGCGGAGTTCCCTTCTTTCACACCGGCTGCCCGGTGAACAATCTAATTCCCGACTGGAACGACCTCGTCTATCACGGCCGCTGGGAGGCCGCCATCCGTCGTCTTCACGCCACCAACAACTTTCCGGAATTCACCGGCCGCATCTGCCCAGCTCCGTGTGAAGCCTCTTGCGTCCTCGGCATCGATCAGCCTCCCGTCTCCATCAAGCTCATCGAGCGCTCCATCGTCGAGCGCGGTTGGGAAGAAGGCTGGATTCATCCCGAGCCACCCGAGCACAACACCGGTAAACGTGTTGCCGTAGTCGGCAGCGGTCCTGCAGGACTGGCCGCAGCGCAGCAGCTTCGCCGCGCCGGCCACTCCGTAACCGTCTATGAAAAGAACGACCGCATCGGCGGCCTGCTGCGTTACGGCATTCCCAATTTCAAGCTCGAAAAGAACGTCCTCGATCGCCGCATCGAGCAGATGCGCGCCGAGGGTGTCACCTTCATCACCAACGCCCACGTAGGCGTCAATGTTCCCGCTGAAACCCTCACCGACCACTACGACGCCATCCTGCTGGCCGGCGGCGCTGAGCAGCCGCGGAACCTGAACATCCCCGGCCGCGAACTCAAAGGCATCCACTTCGCCATGGAGTTCCTGCCCCAGCAAAACCGCCGCTGCGAAGGCGACTCGGAAGATCAGTTCCTCTCCGATCCATCGCAGGCCATCACCGCCCACGGCAAGCGCGTCGTCATCATCGGCGGCGGCGACACCGGCGCAGACTGCCTCGGCACCAGCCATCGTCAGGGCCCCATCAGCGTTCACCAGTTTGAAATCATGCCCAAGCCCCCTGAGACCCGCGCCGCATCCACCCCGTGGCCCCTCTGGCCACTGCAACTACGCACCGAAGGCGCGCACGAAGAAGGCGGCATTCGCGACTGGAGCATCAACAGCATCAAGTTCACCGGCGACGAAAACGGCAACGTCAAGCAGCTCCATCTCGTCCGCGTCGGCCCGCCGCCCAGGTTCGAACCGATCCCCGGTTCCGAGCATGTCATGGAAGTCGATCTTGTCCTGCTGGCCATGGGCTTCCTCGGCCCCGTCCGCAACGGCATGATCGAACAGCTCGGCCTGACCCTCGACAACCGTGGCAACGTGGCCGCCAACGCAGATTACATGACTTCCGTCGACGGTATCTTCGCCGCCGGAGACATGCGCCGCGGCCAGTCCCTTGTCGTCTGGGCCATCTCCGAAGGCCGCAAAGCCGCCGCCTCCATCGACAAATACCTCACCGCACAGGAAGAGCCGCTCTCGCTTCGCCAGCCAGCACTGGCATAACCTGTCGCGACCGGAAAAGCATCGACTCTGCACATAAGGACAAGGAAGGAACAGAACAGTTCCATCCTCGCCCATGCGCTGTCCGCAGCCCTTCCGCCGGACACGCATGTGCCACATCCTGCGGCTCAGCCATAAATTATAGAGAGTGTATTGGTTGCCATCAGGGATTCGAACACATTGATATATATATATATAGCACTTAACTCACAAACATCATGACTACCCGCAAAACTACCCGCACGCCAATCGCTGGGTTGAGACCGCGATAGGATTCCTGATTCGGGAGCCGTGAACTGCTGTAGGACAGCCTAAAGAGCAATCCTACGTTCGCTCACCGGGCGCAGAAAAGCCCCACCATCACGATGCCGGAGCTGGGCCAAGGTCTTGGGAGCGCGATGCTGATCGACCATGCGTCATAGAGAGGATCGTGCGCACGCCGATATCGCGCTTGGCCAGCTCCAGTTAAGTATGGCCATCGGGGTCGGCACCTTGCGACACCGGGACTGCCGTCTGCTCAAACCGGCGGTAAAGGTCAGCCCGCTGAACTTCCCGACGGCGAATTGTGCGTCCCAGATGCACAGTTCCCTCCCCTGCCCCCATTGCTTTGGCATACTCGCGTAGATCAGCGGCCTGGGCCAGTTAGAAGGCTATCAGTTCGTCAACCAGGTTTTCAATATCTGCGGCCCGAGTGGCATCACTCATTGGGACTCCGGTTTGAGGGCTGAGAACAATGGGGATTGAAGGGTGGTTTGGGTCTCTTCCTGAAGTATAAGGTTGTCGCCCACAAACGAAGCGGTTCCCAACAGCGGAGTCCCCAAGATTCGATGCCCTGGGGCCTCAGCTCTACGCAGTCTTTGGAATGGAAGCTCACGCTTCAAATGCGGGAAGTCTAGCACGTTTTGCTCTATGGTGGCTGTGACTCTGCCAGGATACGGCGACCTGCTGCGGGTCGTCTTCTCCGCCACCGCGATCAGCGTCAGCAGCGCCATAGTGGCCGGCCTTGGGCTTTCATTTGTCCTGCACAGGATTTTCGCCCGCTGGGTAGAGAACGACTCCTCCGATGTGATCACGCTGGTGGCAGGCAATCTGCTCCTGGCCGCGGCCTCAGACAGAGCATGCCTTTTTCCCAAGCCCCACGCCTCTCAGATCGATCCCATGTCCGCGCTGCGGGTGGCATCTTGTCTGGATAATCTCGGGTTGAGTAGCCGTTCTAAAAAATCTTCGGTGCCGCAGTGAATAGCCCGCGGAAACTGGACCGGTATGCCCAGATCAGGAAAACTTCAAGCACGGTGCAGACCAGTCCCGTAATGCTACCTGATACGTGAAACAGGATGTGGAATAGTAGGATATTTACCAGGATCGGCCCTAGTAGCACCAGTCCTAGCGGGACAAAGCGACCCACAAGAAGCAGCAATCCGCCGATCAGCATGATAAGCGCCACAAACGTGGTGTAGTTGTGCGCCACCATCAAGGTCAAGAAGGTAGTGGCATCGGCTGGCATTCCGCCCATCTTGCCGAGCTTCAGGATGCTGACCAGACCCGCAGCGGCAAACACAAAGCCTAGCAGAATGCGGGTAATAACAATGGCAATCTTCATGGCGCAGCTCCAAAAATGCGGTTGAGATGCGATGAGAATACCCGAGGTTGCGCCGCACTGGCAAACAATTCCCGCAGTTCCATTCCACCGCGGAAAAGGGCAGCCCGGGAAACTTCACACCTTGCGGACTGCGCTGCTGTACAACTCAAAGTCTCTTTCTCCCTCAATGTAACGAGCGGCCAACACCAAGTGCAGAGGTGTCGGCTCACTCCCAGCAGCGCGATCTGTCTGGATTGACGCGATCATCTGCGACGAACGTCTTTCGTGCTCTTCCTCGGCAATTTCCAGCGGCGACATTCCGGCCAGTTCCCGGCGTTCCCGAACCCTGCGCCGGCACTTCAGCAGCGAATCTTCAACCCGCTCTCGCATGTCCGCATGCAGATCGTCAGTGTCCCCAGCGAAGTTCTCTGCCGACGCACCGTACATCGCAGGTTCCTGCCGCCGGTCGTTCTGGGCATCCGCATGCGACGGTCCGCCCAATAACACGCCATCGAGCCACGCCCGCAGACGCTTCGCCCGTTCTGCGGCCTCGGAAAAAGCTCGCTGTTCCTGAACAGATTGTTCAGGGTCCGCTGGGGAACGGTCCGTCATCTCATTCATTGTGCACCAGTGCCGTGGTAGCTGCGCTTGTACGCAGTTGAGCCCATCAAGATGAAGTAGGGGCGGCACCTGCGTCCTGTTTGTTCAATAGCGAATGCAGAAGGGCGCCACAGCCTCATGGCGCGATTGTCAACCCCAGTTGACACTGCGGTCCGTCCCGAGGGCGTGCGCCTCAGGGAGCCAGTGTGCGGCCCTGTACAACCTGGAAGAGGGAGCAGGTGCACAGTGATCGCGGAGGTCTGGCATGAGCGTGTCAACCTCCACTACGATCGAATCGGAACAGTCTGGCACCGTCTCGGTGACACCGAAGCTTGCAACCGCCGGACTCGGGACCGGTGAGTTGAAGAGGATGGCTACTCGGTTGAACGCCAGTGCTGCCTTTGAGCTGTCGCCCCTTCGGCTCGGCACGCGCCCAACTTTCTGTTACCGTGCCCACGCCGCGTTTCACGTAAACTCAATTCCCGCATCCTGCCCATCAATCTCTCCAACCAACCTACAGCCTGCGCACGAATCCCGCTTTAGAATCGCGTCGCCTCGTGTCGGACATTGAAACGATTCGCCGTTGAAACGCACTAATCGTGTAGATGATCCTGCTCGCCCGGATCGCACGCCCTTGCACCACCGCCGCCCTGGCAGCTCTTCGCAACAGCATCAGAAAGGAAAGACCATGGCACGTTCTGAAACCAATCGAGTCCGCTTAGAAGATAGCGAGCGCTTCCACACCGCAGCCACCAAACGGATCGAGGGCGCACAGCCGGATGAAATTCTGCACCTGATCCTCGCCCTGCGCCCATCCCCGGCCGCGCCACCTCTGCCTGAAATGGACTATTGGTCCACCCCGCGCACTCCCGCCGAGCGCGGGGCCGTGCAGGCCCTCGCCGACCAGCAGCACGCCGCCCAGGAAGACGTCGACGCCGTCATCGCCTTCGCAGAAGAACAAGGCCTGCGCGTCGTCGCCGTGCATCTCGACCGCGCCACCGTTGAGTTCGCCGGCTCAGTCGCTCAGGTCAACCATGCCTTCGGCATCACCCTTAGCGTCTTCCGGTCGCCCAGTGAAACCTATCGCAGCCACGAAGGCCCGCTCTATCTGCCCCGCGCCCTCGCCGAGATCGTCCAGGCCGTCTACGGTCTTGACAATCGCCGCATGGCCTTCCGCATGGGCACCCCCAACCTCAGCCCCAACTTCACCGTCACCCCACTCACCCCGCCTGACGTCGCCGGACTCTACGGATTCCCCGCCATCCCCGCCTCCATCGCCAACCAAACCATCGCCATCTTCGAGTTCGGCGGCGGCTACACCCTCCCCGACGTAGACGCCTTCTACGCCGGCCTCAATCCGTCGCTGCCAAGCCCCAAGCTCGTCACCCCACCCATCCAACTGCTCGGTGCCACCAACTCCCCCGGAACCAGTGCCTTGCCCAAACGTGACGACAACGAGGTCCTGCTCGATATCGACGTCGCCGGCTCCGTCGCCTCCGGTGCGACCATCGCCATGTACTTCGCCCCCTTCAGCGAAATCGGCTGGGTGACTGCTCTCGATACAGCTATCATTCCCTCCGCCTCCGAACCCAAACCCTCCGTCATCTCCATCAGTTGGGGATGCCCCGAAGAGTTCTGGAGCGTCGCCCAGGCCAACAATCTCAGCACCAAACTCAAAGCAGCAGCAGCCAAATCAATCACCATCTTCTCCGCCTCAGGCGACAACGGCAGCGAAGCCACCATCGAGGACGGCCTCGCCCACGTCAACTGGCCCTGCATCGATCCTTGGGTCACCGCCGTCGGTGGTACCCGCATCGGCGACGTCTCCGGTTCCTCCTTTGAAGAACTCACCTGGACTCCCACCGGCGGCGGCATCAGCACCAAGAAAGACTCGATCGGCAACCTCGTCTACCCGCTGCCCAGCTGGCAGCACGGCGCCGGCGTCCCTCCCTCCGTCAACGACGGCACCACCCGCGGCCGTGGCATCCCCGATATTGCCGCCTTCGCCGACGGCTACACTATCATTCGCTACGGCAAAAAGGATGGCCTCGGCGGCACCAGCGAAGCCGCGCCCCTCTATGCCGGCCTAGTCGCCGTCCTCAACGCCATCCACGGCTCCAACATCGGCTACCTCAACCCCACACTCTACAAACTCGCCGAAACCCCCGGCGACAGCATCTTCAACGACATCGACGACGGCGCCAGCAACGCCTTCACCTTCATCCTCCCTCCACCCCTACCGCCCACCAAAATCACCTCGCCCGGCTACACTTCAGTCGCCGGCTGGGACGCCTGCACCGGCTGGGGCAGCCTCCACGCCAGCCGCTTTTCTGCCCACCTCAACAAGAAGCCCATCCTCGCCACCGCCATCGCCAACAATGGCAGTTTCGGCAACGCCTGCATCGCCTCCATCGTTGACCTGCCGCTCACCATCAACAACAACGGCTTTGCGCCGCTGGCCATCACCGCCATCACCTCCGCCCTCGATGACTTCCTTGCCCCCGCCGTCAGCGCCTTCCCGCTGCTCGTCGCCATCGGCGACTCCATTGAGGTCACCATTCGCTTCCAGCCCGTCAGCAGCGGCAACAAAGCCGGTGAAATCAAGATCGCCAGCAACGATCCCGCCAGCCCGCATATCGTCAAAGTATCTGGCAAAGCCGTCACACCCTCGCTCGAATTGGCCATCGCCGCCGCCGGCTCCTTTGGCAACGCCAGCCTGGGCAGCTACGTCGATCTCCCGCTGCTCATGAATAACAACGGAAGCTGTACTCTCTCCATCACCAAGATCTCATCCAGCCTGGATGATTTCCTCGCGCCGGATGTCTCCCTCTACCCCCTCACCGTCGCCCCCGGAACCACCCTGCCGGTGCCCATCCGCTTCGCACCCGTCAGCTTCGGCTCCAAATCCGGCACTATCATCATCGAGAGCAACAACCCCGGCGGCGATCGCCACATGAAGGTCACCGGCACTTGCCCCCCACCCCAGATCAAGGTCACCGGCTCCTCCATCTTTGGCACCGTCCCCTGCGGCGCCACCGAACAGCGCACCCTCACCCTCTGCAACACCGGCGATTCCAGCCTCGACGTTGGTACTGTCGCCCTCGCCCACGCCGACCGGCCCTTCCGCCTCATTAACAACCCCTTCCCCGCCACTCTTCAGCCGGGCTCCTCCATGGGCCTCGTCCTCGCCTTCCAAAGCGACGAGAGCGGCACCTTCAGCTGCGACCTCACGATCCCCAGCAACGACCCCACAACCCCCCTTAAACTCGTGGACGTCGTCGCCCATACACAATGCTGCGAACCCTGCTGCGAGCCCTGCCACGAACCCAAACCCTGCCACTGCGGCTGTCAAAAGCCGCAACCCCGCTGCCCGGAGCACAGCCACTGACAGGCAGCCGGAATCGCGTTCTGGTTGGCCCAGGAGGTGACCGCGACATTGTGGTTCAAGTGCTCCGAGCCACCTTCGACGTAGCCGCGCCTGCGCCAACGAGACTGACCGGTCATTCAGACCTGGGCGCCGCTCTTCGGCGGGGCATGCCACCCGCTCCAGTGTTGATGATGAGGTCCTCAACCGAATGTGCAGCTACGTGGACGCCTCCCCTCCGAAGCCGCAAACTTCGCCACCGAGGTGGGGCAGATCTTTAAATCCCCCTTGCGACATCGATCCTTTGTCCGCGCTGAGGATCGACAAGGGCGACAGTCGGAAAGCCACCTTCGATTGACGACACCGAACGTGCCTTGTTCGTTGTGGCGTTGTTCGTCAAGTGGGAGGCAGTCCCACCTTATGGCATCTTGTCTGGATAGCCGACAATCCGGGAGCTTCAGTGTCGAAGCACCTCCACTCCTGGCTTGGGGTAGTCATGTTGAAACGGACCCAGGAGGCCAACGAGCAGATGTTTGAACGCTGCCCACTGGCCTCCAGGTACTGTGCTCGTGTGAATCCGATTCAATCAATGGGCTGCAAGGAGCGCAGGAGCCTGCATCTTCTCAACATAGCTCACCAGGTTATGAATCCGGATGTCGGTTAGGCGCGGATAGTTTCTGTCCAGGGAACGAAACGCTGGGAACCAGTCCGGCATCAAGGCCGCTCCATGTGCAGGCTGGTATTCAACATCCGTGAGAATCCGTTTCACGCGAACAAAAGGAAATCTGCCGTTGTTCCGCGCTGACAGAAGCGTCAGGTCAATAGACTTCTCTCTGAGAGCCGAGACGGCCGACCCGTCTCCCTTGCCGTTGGCTCCATGACAAGTCGCGCAGTAGGCGGCATGGGTAGAGCTTTCTCATTGGTTCGATACCTGAAGGCTACCCCAACCCCACTCCATTATGGAATGTTCGGATCCTGGGAGGCTCCGTTCGACGCCTGGGCGATGCCGATGGCGCGTGCTTTTCACCCGACGGGGGGTCCGTGGACTACTTTAAGGAAGAACGTGACAATTATTTCGGCATCTACCGCGTGCGGAGCGATGGGACGGGAGCAAACAAACTGACCTCAGTTACAGGCAACGTCACAGATATAGTCTGGTCGCCTGACGGCGGCGTCATCCGGCTCACTGTGGACGACAAGATCTGGGAGATGTCGTCGGATGGATCGAATCTCCATCAGTTGATCCCTGGCTGGCGCCCCTCATCCGCGCGCTGCTGCGGACAATGGACTCCGGATGGGAGATTCTTCCTATTCCTGTCCGGGGAATCGGTCCGGGATACAGTAGAAATGGTCCCGAAGGGTGGCGAGATCTGGGCTCTCGATGAGCGGCGCGGGATGTTCCGGCGCCCACCCGCCGAGCCGATTCAATTGACTTCGGGCCCAATCAGCTGGGGCACACCGATCCCAAGCAAAGACGGAAGCAAGATCTTCGCCGAGGGCACCATCCTGCGTGGCGAGGCTTCCCGTTTCGACGCGAAGAGCAAACAGCTCCAACCTTTTCTTGGGGGCATTTCAGCCCAGTGGTTTCGTCAACTTGACTTGGCCCCTTTCGATGGCTTGATCTGGCCCCACCTGAAGGCATGTGATTTGTTATTCCGTGCTGGCCTTGGCGGAAGGAG
>Ga0302278_10001689_pt1 | contig 26776 bp, 22 predicted proteins | sample III_Bog_N3_2_FD_194543 | JGI IMG/M metagenome (GOLD analysis project Ga0302278, IMG submission 194543) | Peat permafrost microbial communities from Stordalen Mire near Abisko, Sweden - III_Bog_N3_2 | ecosystem: Environmental > Terrestrial > Soil > Wetlands > Peat | place: Sweden: Abisko... | reverse complement strand
TGATCCTTGGTGGCGCGGATACGGACGCCAGTGATCATTCGCGGCCATTCGGATTCGGGAAGGGCAAGGGCTGTATCCAGTGCCTCCTCCAATCTGTCGGCGCGTGGCTGGGGAATGCGGGGTCGGGCGAATTTTCCTCCCTTCGCTGCTTCTCCAGCGAGGTGCAGAAGATTGTCATTGGAGAGTACATGAAAAGCCGGGCGATCCCAGAGCCTCGCCTCGCTGTCGCGCCAGTGCCAGATGGCCCGAAGAATAGCCCATCCGCGCGGTGGCAATGCGGCGTAACCGGTGATGCGCCAGAGATTTTCCTCATCGCGCTGACGAGTCTCTCGGGTTCCCCTGACCATCCTGTCCCGGGACTGGCGGTACCATTCCATCCGTCCAAGTTCACCGAGCCGCGCCTCAAGAATATCGGCAAGCTGTGGCATGAAGCGCACATCGTTGAGCGCGTATTCCACCATCTGATCGGAAAGTGGGCGCTGCGCCCAATTGGCCTTGCGAGAGGCCTTTGAAAGGGTGATCCCAAAATATTTCTCCACAAGGGCGGCAAGTCCTAGCTGCGGTTCACCGCTGAGCCGTGCGGCGATCATGGTGTCGAAGATATCATCATCGGGGAATTCACCCGAACGTCTCAGTAGGCGCAGGTCGTAGTCGGCGTCATGAAAGAGAATCGTTTTTCCCTTCAGAGCCTCGAAGAAATCCGTCAACGGGAGCCCGGCCAGAGGGTCGATCAATTCCAGATCCTGCGCCCAGCCACTTTGAGGATCCTGTCCCCAGCCGCTTTGGATGAGGCAAAGCTTCTCAAAGTAGCAATGCAGACTGTCGGCTTCCGTGTCGAGTGCGACCCGCTTCTCCCCCGCAAGGCGGGAGAGATACTCACGAAAGGCGGATTCCCCGGCGATCAAGGCTCCGCGATGAAGGTTGCCTCGGTCGCGAGCTCTCCGGCATGGCGGGCACGGGGCTCGCGTACCTCGGTATTACCATCGGTGGGAATGGTGACGAAGGGACCACCGGCAAGCGGGGCGACTTCGGTGAAGGCCAGATCCGGCACATCGCTGGGGAGACCCTCGAGCGGGAAATCTTTTCGAAGAGGATGGTAGGGATATCCCTCCCACATCAGGATACGGCGAAGATCGGGGTGATTCTTGAAGCGAATGCCCATAAGATCCCAGACTTCACGCTCATGCCAGTTGGCCGTTGGCCAGATATCGCAGACAGTTGCAACTTCGGCGATATCCTCTGGTGTAGAGATCTTGAAACGGAGATGGGTTTTCTTCTCCAGCGAGTAGAGTTCGTAGACTACCTCGAAACGGGGATCGGTGCCGAAATTATCCACGGCGCTGATATCCAGCAGCAAGTCGTAAGCCAGAACATCCCGGGCGTAGAAGCAGAGATCCCGGATGCGGGAGGCATCGAAGGTCAGGGTTGTTTCGCCGCGGAATTCCTTTCGAGTAAACGTGTCGGAGGCGAACTCCTTTTCAATTTTTGAAGCGTCGTCGGCTGCGCTCATCGGATCGATTCCAGCAAGGCTCTCTTCTGATCAAGGAAGGAATGTTCGGTCATCAGCTTCTCCTGAAGTCTCATGAGGCCATCAAGCAGGGCCTCGGGACGGGGAGGACATCCCGAAATGTAAACATCAACGGGAATGATCTGGTCAACGCCCTGAAGGGTTGCATAGCTCCGGTACATGCCGCCCGAAGAGGCGCAGGCACCCATGGCGATCACCCATTTCGGTTCGGGCATCTGCTCGTAAATGCGTCTTACGGAGAGAGCCATCTTGTAGGTCACCGTTCCGGCCACGATCATGACGTCGGCCTGACGGGGAGAGAAACGCATCACTTCCGCGCCGAATCGGGAGATATCGAAGCGGGAGGAAGAGGCTGCCATCAATTCAATGGCACAACAGGCGAGACCCATCGGCATGGGCCAGAGAGCGTTCTTTCTGATCCAGTTGATAGCAGCATCCAGTTTCGTGACGATGATGTTGCCTTCAATCTTGGAATCATACGCCATCGGTGCTGTGACCTGGGTGGCGTGCGGATGAGGAGGTGGCAGGATAGCCGTTGACATAAGGGGGAGCCTAGTGTGCGGGATGGTAAATAGCCATCCATTTGTTGCGATCAAAATGGTCCGCTGCCAAGGCGCGACGAGGGCGCGATACCGTTGCGTATCGCAACCGAAGAGCAACGAAGGCACCGGGCCATTTTCATCGCAACCCTCCGGGCCGGGTGACTTTTGGCGTTTTTGAACGGCACCTTGCTCCCGCAAGGCAGTGTCGTCCCTTCGGGATCCTTTCTTCGAAAGGCTTCTCCGCGCCTCTTCCCAGAGGCTTGGTTCCGCGTTGCTTGCTCGGGCAGTATCGCAACGGATACTGCCGCTTCGCTCGCGCCTTGAAAAACGCCAAAATTCACTCCGGCAAATGGATATCTATTTACCATCCCGCACACTAAACAGAGGGCGCAACGGACAAGTTGAAAATGAGGGTCTTTCTCTGAAAAACCGGATAACAAGGAGGAATATGAGCACAATCACCCATCTTTGGAGCCGTCTATCCTCTGAAAAGTGGGAGGATACGTGGATTGAACGGCTCCGATTTGCGGGAGAACAGTCCCTTGTCATCAAGAAATTCCCTGCCTCCCGCTCCATTCGTCTCGATCTCTACACAGACGCCGCAACGGCAAAAAAGCTGAAACTGGCCTTTGGGGGCAGCTACCGCCCCTTCGATGCTGCTGGATGGCAGCCTCCGGCCTCGAAAATCAGCGATCCGCTCAAGGTTGCGGGGGTTTTACGCGTCTATCGCGATAAGAAGCTTTTTCAGAAAGAGCGTAATAGTGGCAAGGGGCGGGCTCTTTTTATTCCCAGCGGCATGGCCTTCGGCACGGGCGATCATGCCACGACAGCACGCTGCCTCCAGTTGCTCGTCGAGGCTTCGGCTCCGTTTCGGGAATCGGGTGCCAAGTGGTCTCTCCTGGATCTGGGCTGCGGCTCCGGCATTCTGGCGCTTGCCGCCGAACTCCTCGGAGCCACGAAGTTGCTGGGGGTTGATTTTGACGACCGATGCGTCCGCATTTCCAAAGAGAATGCCCTGCTCAACAAACTTCCTCTTGCCAAGTTCAGGAAGGCCGATGTCCTGCGGTGGAAACCTCCGGGCACGGCAGGTTATGACATCGTTGCTGCAAATCTCTACTCCACCATCCTGACGGCATCGGCAGGAATGATCGTGGAGGCGATCAAGCCGGGTGGGGTGCTGATCCTCTCTGGCATTCTGGCAGTAGAAACTCCGGCAATCCAAAAAACCTTTTCTCTCTTCGGGATAAAACACAGTAAAACGCTGCAACGCGGCAAATGGGCTGCGCAACTCTTTGTAAAAAATGCTGCCTAAACCGGTGGTGTTCATCTTGAGAGGCCTTGCGTGGGGTGTCGGTCTGCTACTTGTCCTGATCGCTGGGGCGTGGACCTTCGGCGCCCTGTGGTTTGATGTTCCCCCGCCGTTTGGTCGCCCGGCTGCCTGGTGCTATCTCCTTGGAGCACTTGCCGCCCTGATTTTTCTGCGTTCCAAGAAGCTGGCTTGCGCCGCGGTGCTGGGGAGCGCGCTGTTGGTTGTTCTCTGGTGGTTCACCCTGCAGCCTTCCAATGACCGCGACTGGGAGCCGGATGTGGCGCTGCAGCCCTGGGCGGAGGTGAATAGTAATCTCGTGACGCTGCACAATGTTCGCAACAGCGAGTATCACACGGGAAAAGAGGTTCAGCCCCATTGGGAGACACGGACTGTGAATCTCTCGGATCTCACTGGCATCGATGTGGCCCTCAACTACTGGGGATCATCATGGATGGCGCATCCCATCGTGAGTTTTCAATTCAGGAATGCCGCACCCCTTGCTTTCTCGATCGAGATCCGCAGGGAAAAGGGGGAAACTTATTCGGCGCTCGGTGGCCTCTATCGTCACTATGAACTCATGTATATTGTCGCCGACGAAAGGGATGTCATCCGGGTGAGGACAAACTACCGGAAGGGTGAAGAGGTCTATCTCTATCGAACCAGCATTTCGCCGGCAGAGGCCAGGGAGCGCTTTCTGGAATATATCAGCTCGATGAACGATCTTCGCTCACATCCCCGCTGGTACAACGCCCTCACGGCCAACTGCACCACGGCGATCCGTTCCCAACGATCCATCACCGCCAGGACTCCCTGGGATTTGCGCATCCTTCTGAACGGCCGGCTTGATGAGCTCTTTTTTCAGCGGGGACTGTTGTTCAACGACGGTCTTTCCTTTTCGGAACTCAGACGTCTCGCGTTGATCAATAAGGCGGCGCAGGCGGCGGATCAGTCGCCTGATTTTTCACAGCTCATCCGCGAGGGACGACCCGGCTTTGGGGGACGCTGAGCAGCCTAGCAGCTACTGGGAGGCTTCGTTGAGTTTGAGGATGCGGGCCACCTCGGCAAAAGCCTTCGGGTTCTGATGGGCGCCGTGTCCACTGGGAACGATGCATTCCGAGACAGCCCCGTCCATGTGGGAGCTCCAGTAGGGGACGACACCATCGGAGGAGTTCGGGGAATCACCCCTGCCCCGGTCGCCGATAATCGTGTGGTACGGGATGCCGGGAGTGATCGGGATCGAGTTGACATTGCGGACAAACCGGTTGTTCGGTGCAAGGGTGTCGATGCTGTTGGGCGCGCGCCGCAGCCGCAGATCACTTGATTGGAAGGTGCCGTAACGGAAGGCTTCGTTGCCTACGTAGAGCAGGGAACGTGGGGTGCGGATCAGGCTGGAACCGATCCGTCCAAGCAGGTTGCTGGCAATGTCGCTTCCTCTCAGCGGGGAAGAAATGAAGATGACCCGCCCTACATCGCGGCGGCTTGGGAAGATCAGCGACTGCTCCAGAATTTTCCGACTGGAGGGTTGGAGATTCATCTTCTCGGGAGATCGGCCAAACTGAAGCTGCCAGAGCTTTTTGTCCGAGGTGTCCGTGATGAGCAGGCGGCTGATGCACCCTCCCATGCTGTGGCCGATGACCACCATCGGCGCATGGAGCGGAAATTGTTGCTCCGCGCGATCCAGTTCCCGCCTGAGAATCGCGGCGGAGTAAGGGTAGGGCAATCCTGACGGGTAGCTGAAAAACCAGAATTGGTAGTGCTTCCGAATCTCGGGGTCGGCGCGAAGGTTGATGATCATCGGAGCCCAGGTGGTGGGGGAGTCCATGAGGCCGTGGATCACCAGGACGACGGTCTTGTTCGGATTATACGGCTCCAACCGAACCAGGCGGGCGGTATCTGAATAGCGTTCAGGGAAAAACATCCGCGCGATCTTCGGGGCTTTGGAGGCGGTTTCGTTGAGCAACACCGCCATCGGAACAGTGAAATTGGCGGCTAGGGGGAAAGTTCTTCCGTCGAGGGAGACAGTCTCGTGATCCAGAGGATCAAGGAACTCGATCACGCACCGGTCACCCTTGAAATTGAGAACGGCGGTGACGCCATGGTATACCCTGCGGAGCCCGAAATTCGCCTGCCAGCCCGGGTTGATATCCTTGCCAATCGCGACGATGGGGGCACCCACTCCCGGCCGCGCCGCGCTCTCTCTCACATAGGCACCGTTGATGTCGAATTGGTCCGCCGGGATGAAGGTGTAAAGCTCCGGATTCCATTGCGGGCGGGGATCGGGTTGATGGGATAGCTCAATAACCCCTTCCTGTGTCGGGACGGAGAGCGGCTGCTCCCACGGAGAGAGTTTAGCATCTCGGAGGATTCCAAGAACTCGCGCCGTGGCGAAATTATAGTTGTCCTGGGCGACAGGATCATTCGGATTGGCATGGAGTTGTTCTAGGGCGGAACGGGCTGCAAGCAGGTTTTTCCCAAGGGCATCCACTGGCCTGCTACGCATGGAGCGCATCGCGGCGATGAGCAGCGCACGGGTGTTTTTGGTCGCAGTGGAGGTGAGGGGCGTTCCCAAAATCGGACGGAAACTTGGTCGGCGTTCCCTTGCGGAGAAATCCGAGGCGCATGCTGTCAGCAACAGGGAGGCGCCGAGAAGGAGGGCAACAGCGATGCGAGAAGTGGATGGCCGAGTCATGGTTTGTTAAAACAAGAGCGAGGTGAAGAGGACAAGCAGGAATGCCAATGGGAAGCCCCATCGGCAGTGAAGATCCATCTCGCGGGCGAATCGGCGCATAACGGCAAGCTTGCCGAACTGCGATGGCAGGGGCTAGAACTAATCCCATGAACGGCCAGAGCCACAGATTTTTTTTCTACGCACTTTTTCTCTTCACTGGAGTGTTGTTCGCCTCATCCGCTTCCGCGCAACAGGCTGCTGACGACGCTGGTTTTGTAGCGCCACATACGCAGAAGCCAACGGTTGAGACGACGGTCATTGAGAAGCCCGCTCCCTTCGACATCACCGGGATTGTTGCGCAGGCCTTTAATATGAAGAAGCCGCTTCAGATGATCAGCCCGCTTGCGCCAGCCAAGGATGGAGATGGTCATGATAATGTGAGCTGGGATCCCGACAAGCCCGAGAAACCGAAGGGGATTATCCTGTTCGGCATCCAGTGGTGATGATGGTATTTCCTCGGCCCGTGCTGAGAGCGCAGCACGCAGAGTTGACCTGATGAAAGCCTTTGTCATCAATCTGGAAAGCGCCCCCGAACGATGGGCTCATATGCAGCAGGTTTTCGAAGGAACACCCTTTCACGTTGAGCGTGTGCCTGCCATTCCCGGTAAGGAGCTTCAGCTGCCGATCCCGGAATTCGACGAGGCGCGTTTCCGTGCCATGCATGGCCGTGGCGTGAACATCTTTGAGGTTGCCTGCTACCTGAGCCATCTCAAGGCGATCCGTACCTTTCTGGAAACTTCCGAGAGCCACGCCCTGTTCTGCGAGGACGATCTGCATCCGAACGCTGATGTGGATGTGCTGCTGACCAGCCTGATGAAGACCTCGTTTGCCTGGAATGTCGCGCGCCTGACCGGGCTTTCGGAGGGGACGCCTTGGCAGGTTGCTTCGCTCGCAGGTGGCTATGCGCTCAATGTCCAGATGGGCAGGCTCAAAGGGTGCGGGGCCTACATTCTGGATCGCAAGGCTGCCCAGGCCTTTGTCACGGGGCTCCTGCCGATGTGGCTGCCATGGGATCATGCCGCCGATCGCGAATGGCCGCTTGGATTGAAAGCCGTCTCAGTCTCTCCGTTTCCGATTTCGCAGACAGAGGAAGAGTTTGTGAGTGCCATTCAGGGGAATTCCCAGCCACGCCTTTCCGCGCGGGATCGGTGGCGCACGACCTATCCCTACCAGATTCGGAATGAATTCGCACGCTGGTTACATCGGGGAATGCATGCGCTGAATCTCAAGCTGCGTTTCCTGGGAAGCCGCGCCATCTAAGGGAAGCCATGAGCAGGTTTTTAAGCCGCTGGGGAATTTGGATACTGCTGGCCTTTGCCCTGATCTATTACGAGCAATATTACCGCGCAGGACTTTACCCTGCCGCCGAGGGTGGGGTCGAGGGAATGACAGCTATCCGCCTGTTGGAGGGGAAGCGACCGATCGTCGACACCTTCCTGGGATACAATCTCCTTTGGTTCTACCCGGTGGTCTGGCTCTTCAAACTCTTCGGCCCCAGCTACACGGTGCTCCGACTCTTCTTCTTCACCCTCTGTACCCTGACGGGTCTCCTGTCGTTCCGGCTCGTACGCCTTTGCACGGGAAGTGCCGCCGCAGCTTTCCTTGCGGGATTACTGGTGCTGGTGATTCCCGGTCAGATGTTTCGCAACTACATGGCCTTCATCGTGGTGCTGAACATGTCAGCTTTCATTCCGGCCTTGGTTCTTCCTGCGCGCAATAATTGCAGCCGACTGCTTTGGATGGCAGCCAGCGGTGTCACCCTCGCGATCGCCTGGCTGATCCGTGTCGATGTTGGTTTTTTTCTCACCCTCATCTGGCTCGGACTTGTGGTCATTTTTCCTCTGAGGGATTTAGCCGGGGAGGGCCGGCTTATTCGTCATCTTGGGACCGTGGCACTTGGTGCCCTGCTTGCCCTGCTCTGCTTCACGGCGCTTCATCTCCCGTTTTATCTGGATGCCGCTAGGCGCGGATTCGCACCGCAATTTCTCGCGCAGTATTCGGACTACCCCCGCATGATCAACTTTCAGGCGAAGCGTCTAGTGACGACCGCCAAAGACGTATTGCTGCCCAAGCCTGTTCAGTCACTCCCTGTCTCGGCGCCAGCTCCCGAATCTAAAGCCACGGTGATGCCCGTTTCCACGAATACCAGCGTGGTCGTACCTGTCACTACGCCGGCATCTACGCAGGTTCAGGTAAAGAATGCCACACTGGCCCGACGCTCTTTCACGGCAGCTTCTGCACGTGACACGATGCTCGCGATCAACCTGTATCTTCCGGTTGTTACAGCCATCCTCCTCGGGCTGGGTGCTCTGGCAGGATGGCTGCTTGCTCTCTGGCGCCGGAACGAGGAACTCCGTACGCGCGCACTCCTCCTAGCGACCGCTCTGGGATGTTCGCTCACCCTCTTCCCTCAATATTTTTTCTGGAGACCCGACATGGTGCATCTGAGCGAGTTCATGGTGCCGATGACAGTCACCCTGGTGATTGCCTGCACCCTGTCACTCAGTGCCTGGGGTGGTGCGGGAAAGCTTCGGCGCGTTTTCCTCGGAGTCACTCTTGCCGTTTCCATGGCAACGCTGATCTTTTACTACATCAATGCCTGCCAGTCACAGTCGAGCGGTGGTATCGCTGCAAGCCTGCACAAGCGATACGAATTTCACGCAGCCAACGGAGTGAATGTGAAACTCACGCAGCACGAACTTCAGGATGCCTCAGCCCTCTTCCGCATCATTTCGGCAACCACCTCCCCCGGAGATTATCTTGTCTGCTATCCCTACAATCCGGAGATCAACTTCATGACGGATCGCCCGTCCTACGAATACAATTTCTACATCGATAACGCCATGGTGCCTTCGGCTCGATTTTATCAGGAGACCGTCGAGAAAATTAAGAAATACCATCCAGCCGCCTTTGTCATCACCGACTGGCCGATCAACAACACCGAGGAGTCAAAATTCAGCAGCTGGGCTTCCGGGACCTATGGTTACATCAAGATGAACTATCAACTCGCTTACAAAGATGGGAATTTGGAGCTTTTTGTCAGGCCGGATCTGGCTTCCAAGATCCCAGCAAACCTTGGGCACTAACGACGCATCCCCGATGCCTCCCGACAGGCGGAGACAACCTCTTCGACGCTGATCTTGAGCATCCTGTCGTTGTCGGGGAGGCCGGGAACTTCGCCCGGTTCACCGCGTTTCCTCCCCGCGGGAGCGACCATGATATGAGGGCATTTCCAGGGGCCAAACTGACCTGGCACACTGTGTCCGAATAGGCTGACAATCGGGCATTGCATCGCCGCGGCGAGATGCATCGCCGCCGTATCGCCGCCGACATAGTAGCGTGCGCGTTCCAGAATCCAGGCAAGTTCTCTCCAGGAGGCATTGCCTCCGGTGGTAATAACCCTTGAGCCGAATCCTTCGCAGAGAGTCTGCGCTTCCTCTCTCTCCACAGCCGAGGGGCCGCAGCTTATCACCACTTGCGGGCTGAATTCCAGCAGGCGTGCCAGTGTTTCTCGCCAGCGATCCAGAGGCCATGATTTGCAATGCCAGCGAGTGGCGGCATGAAGAACGGCAAAGTTCCCATTCAAGGCCGCCGCCTCTTTCCAGGGGAGTGCAGCCGAGGAGTCAAAGCGCAGGGGTGGGATTTCAGTTGATAATCCCAGCACCTCGCACGGTGTCATGTAATCCATTTCGACCTGATGGAGGAGGTTGCGATCAGTTTCGACGATCCGTGTGAAGCTGCGTCTCCACGCGGGGCTGAGTTTTTCGAGGTCTCCGCCGTGGGTGGCGCGAACACGAGCGCGTGAGGCGGTGATGAGCGTGCGGCCCCGATCATTGTCACCGAGTTCAAAGGCGTAGTCGAACGAGGTGCCCAAGACGGTGAGAAAGGTGCCTAGATCGCCGCCAAAGTCTTTCCACGTGCGTTTCCCTTCCTCAGGGCGTGCCGTGGTCAGAAGGCGATCGATTTCTGGGCAACCGGCTAAAATCCCCTCGGTGCCGCGCCTGACGGCGACCCAGATCTCGGCATTGGGGAATTTTTGACGCGTCGCGACGAGGATCGGCGTGATGAGCAGATTGTCACCGATATGGCGGAGTTTCGTGAAGAGAATGCGCATCGGATCAATTTTTCACAAAGACGAGGGAGATCGGACGGAATTTTCCCGCAGAGATGCAGAGGCGCAGAGATTCCAAGAAATGCTTCAGATGGGTGAGCTTCAGAAAAGCTCCTGTCTTCCTAGGAAGGAATTGGCGTAACTCCCTTGGCATACTAGATTTTTTCTCCGCGTCTTTGCGTCTCTGCGCGCTATTTCCCTAAACCTCTATTTTCCGTGAACCGGAATAACGGTGACAGGGATCGTCGCCTTGTGCAGGACAGAGGTCACGACGCTCCCGCTGAAGAGATGATAGAGCGCGCCATGCCCATGCGAACCGAGGACTAGCATGTCGGCACCGGTCGCCTTGGACTGATCAATGATTTCGTCCTGGGGCAACGCGACAGCTGTGATCGTCTCAACGCTGAGGCCCGTGGCACGCAACGGGGCCGCGAGCTTTTCCAATCGTTCCTTAAGCCCTTCGACATCAGGTGGCTCCATCGGCATCGGGGCAGTAATGACATCCATGGCGGCTCCCACAGGGACATACGCGGCCACCGGTTCCAGCACGGCGAGGATGATAAGCTTGGCCTGAAGATCTTTGGCAAGTTGCGCAGCGCCTTCAACGACTTGGGGCGTAATCGGGCTGAGATCAATTGCGACGAGGATGGTTTTCATGGAAAGGGAAGGGACTGCTTGGAGCAGCATGGAACGGAGGAGGTTGCCTTGCAAGCGTTGTGCGCCTCTCTCATACTGCGTGAAATGGAGGATCTTTTCGGGAATTCAGAGCCGGATGAGGAGGGAACGCTTCCCGCAGACGCTCCTCTAGCTGCCCGGATGCGTCCCCGTTCTCTGGAGGAGTATGTCGGTCAGGGACATATTCTGGGCAAGGGGAAACTGCTTCGACGTGCCATCGAGGCGGACAGACTTTCCTCGGTGATCTTCTATGGGCCTCCCGGCACGGGGAAGACCAGTCTGGCGCAGGTGATTGCGCGAAGCACGAGGAGCCGCTTTCTGGAGCTGAGTGGCGTTGAAGGAAGTGTTGCCGATATTCGCAAGGCGATCATGGCCGCCACCATCGAGGCCAGAAAGGGGGGAAGGACGCTGCTTTTTATCGACGAGATTCATCGATTCAACAAGGCGCAGCAGGATGCGCTGCTCCCCGATGTCGAGCGTGGCACGGTGCGTCTGATCGGTGCGACGACGCAGAACCCGTATTTTTCGATCAATAGTCCGTTGGTATCGCGCTCGCAGATCTTCCAACTCGAGCCTCTAAGCATCCCGGATCTGGTGGCGCTTCAGCACAGGGCTGTGTCGGATCAAGAACGCGGACTTGGAAACTTGCCGGTTGATCTGGATGAGGCGGCGGCGATCCATCTCGCCACGGTGAGCGACGGCGATGCCCGCAAATGTCTCAATGCCCTGGAAATTGCGGCGCGTACCACACCCTACGATATCGGGGGAAGGATACGGATTTCCTTGGAAGTGGCCGCGGAGAGCATTCAGAAAAAAGCCGTCGTCTATGACGGGACGGGAGATGATCATTATGACACGGCCAGTGCTTTCATCAAAAGCCTGCGTGGAAGCGATCCCGATGCCGCCCTGTACTGGCTGGCCAAAATGCTTCATGCAGGGGAGGAACCGCGCTTCCTTACGAGACGCCTTGTTATTTTTGCCAGCGAGGATGTCGGGTTGGCCGATCCGCTGGCCCTCCCTCTCGCCATCTCCGCCCAGCAGGCAGTGGAGTTCGTGGGGCTGCCGGAAGCCAGGATCACTCTTGCCCATGCCACGGTTTATCTCGCAACAGCCCCCAAGAGCAATAGCGCCTACGCCGCCCTTGGAAAAGCGCAAGAGGATGTCGCCAAAGGACGCACGTTGGCAGTGCCCGCTCACCTGAGGGATGCCCACTACAAGGGATCAAAGTCGTTGGGGCATGGTGAGGGATACAAATACGCCCATGATTATGACGGCGGGTATGTGCCACAGTCGTATCTGCCGGAGGGGCGCCTCTATTATGAGCCGTTGCGTATCGGGGCCGAGGCTCGTATCGCCGATCGTATCGAGGTGTGGCGTGCGCAATTTGAAACCGCTCAGAAAGAAGGAGAAGATCTCGCGCAGAGACGCAAAGGCGCGGAGAAATAAAGAGTGAAGAAACAGGGCGTTAAAACCTGAAGGCTTCTTCGAGAAAGCCTTTGACTCTCCCGTGCCGCCCTTCTACCCTTCCTGTCCGCCTAGGAACGCCCTTAAGTCCAATTAAGCCGCTCCATTCGGCGGCTCTTACCACATTCCTATGGCCACTCAGCTAACCTACGCTTTCATCACGCCGACGGCCCTTCGCAAGGGTCGTACCGGTGGCATCCTTGGTCGTCTTATTTCACGCAGTGGTCTCGAACTGACCACGGGACGCATTTTTGCTCCCTCTGCCAAACTGCTCGGCGATCTTGCAGCCACACTCGCCACCCAATCCAAAACGGCAGCCTACCTCAAGGCCCTCCCCGCCGGTTCACAGGCCCTCGTCCTGGTGCTGCAGGGTGACGACGCTGCTGTCAAGGCGGCCACCGTTGTCGGCAGCGACACCTCCATGAATGGCCGAGGGGCAACTATCCGCGACACCTACGGCGATCTGGTCGAAGAGAACGGCACCACAGTTTATTTTGATCCCGGCGTCATTGCTCCCGCTACGGCACTCGAAGCTGAGGCAGGATTGAAGTTGCTTGCAGCCGCTTCCGATGCCGAGGGTGGTATTCTGGATGCCTCCTCCACCTTCCCTGCCGGAACAGCACTGGAAAAAACCCTCGTGCTGATCAAGCCCGATAACTTTGCTTTCCCCAATACCCGTCCAGGCGGCGTGATCGATCTTCTAACCCGTACCGGCCTGGCGCTGGTCGGCTTCAAACCCTTCCACATGACGGTTGCCCAGGGTGAGCAGTTCTACGGGCCCGTTCTCGATTTCCTTGTGGAGAAGCTGCCCGATGGCCGCGCCCAGTGGGAGTCGATCATCGCCTTCATGTCCGGCAAGCGTCCCTCAGAGTGTAGCGACGAAGAGAAGAATCTCCCGGGTTCCCAGCACTGCGTCGCCCTGATCTACCAGGGACCCAATGCCGTCGTAAAAATCCGCGAAGCCCTTGGCCCCACAAATCCCTCACAGGCTCCCCACGGCACGATCCGCAAGGAATTCGGCACCACGATCATGATCAATGGTGCCCATGCCTCCGACTCCGTTGAAAATGTCGCCCGAGAGACCGGAATTATCCGGCTTGAGGAAAACGACTTCAAAACGAAGATTGCAGCAGCCCTTTCCTAACATTTCAGTCCCAACCACTAAACCCACGCTTCCCATGGAACTCGCAAATCGCGTCAGCGAACTCACCCCCTCCCTCACCCTCGCCATAGACAGCAAGGCCAAGGCCCTGCGCGCCGAGGGAGTTAATATCTACAGTTTCGGAGCCGGCGAACCCGATTTCGACACACCGGAGCATATCAAAGCCGCCGCTGTTGAGGCCCTGGGCGCTGGATTCACCAAATACACCCCCAGCTCCGGAATTCCCGAGTTGCGCGCCGCCATCAGCGAGAAATTCAAACGTGATAACGGACTCGACTACAAGCCGAGCGAGATCATTGTCAGCAACGGTGCGAAGCAGAGCTGCTTCAACGCTATCCTTGCCGTCTGTGGCGAAGGGGACGAAGTAATCATTCCCGCCCCTTACTGGCTCAGCTATCCCGAGATGGTTCGCCTCGCCGGGGCTGAACCCGTCATCGTTCAGACCACTCAGGAGAATGACTGGAAGATGACCGCCCAGCAGTTCGAGGAGGCGATGAGCCCCCGCACGAAGATGATCATCATCAACTCTCCCGGCAATCCGACCGGTTCCGTCTACACTAGGGAGGAACTGCGCGCCTTGGTGGAAGTCGCCGCCGACGAGGAGATCATCATCCTTTCCGATGAAATCTACGAGAGCCTCACCTATGATGGCGCCGAACATGTTTCCGTTGCTTCCATCACCCCTGAGGCCCGTGATCTGACGATCACAGTCAATGGATTCAGCAAAGCTTACGCGATGACCGGATGGCGCATCGGCTACCTTGGAGCTCCCGAGCCGATCGCAAAGGCGATCGATTCCCTCCAGAGCCATAGCACCTCCGGCCCCTGTTCCTTCGCCCAGAAGGGTGCGCTTGCAGCCATCACCGGCGACCAGCAGTGCGTCGCTGACATGCGCGAGGAGTTCAACATCCGCCGCGAATACATCTACGAGCGCCTCTCCGCAATCCCGAATGTCACCGCAGTGAAGCCCAAGGGTGCCTTCTATATTCTGGCCAACATTTCCAAACTTGGTATGACCTCGACGAACTTCGCCGACCGTCTGCTCAGCAAGGCCAATGTGGCCGTGGTTCCAGGCATCGCCTTCGGTGATGATTCCGTCGTGCGCCTCAGCTACGCGACCGGCCTTGATGTCATCAAGCCGGGTCTTGATGCTTTTGAGGAATTCTGCAAGACCCTCTAAACATTCCGGAGTTTTCCACTCCACGACATGAGTTCCAGGAAGGCCGTCAACACAATCAAGCGTGTTGACGGCCTTTCCCTTTATCTGAAGAAACGGAAGGCATTGATCGAGGCGGCGCTGAAAAGCTCTGTTCCGCCTGCAGGCGTTCGCCCGGCGACCATTCATCGGGCCATACGCTACAGCCTTCTGGCCGGGGGCAAAAGAATGCGACCGATTCTTGCCCTGGCGGCTGCCGAGGCGTGTGGGATCGCGGATTATTCCCAGGTACTTCCTGCTGCATGCGCTGTTGAACTGATTCATACCTATTCGCTTATCCATGACGATCTTCCCTGCATGGATGATGATGACCTGCGGCGCGGACGGCCCACGTCGCACAAGGTTTATGGCGAGGGAGTCGCGGTGTTGGCGGGAGATGCCCTGTTAACCCGGGCATTTGGGCTGCTGGCGACCATCAACCTGCCCAAGCGCTATGCCCTTGCCCGATTGATTGAAGAGACCGCCACGGCTGCCGGCTCGCTCCATCTGATCGCGGGGCAGGTGGCCGATCTCGAGGCTGAGGGGAAGAAACCGACGCTCACTGATGTCCGCTTCATCCATGAGCGCAAGACCGCAGCCATGGTGGTTCTTCCACTTCGTTTGGGGGCGATGGTTGCCGATGCCACCCCTGCACAATTAAAAGCTCTCGGAGAGTTTGGTCTCGCTCTCGGTGTCGCCTTTCAGGTCATCGACGACATTCTGGATGTGACTGAATCGAGTGAGAAACTCGGCAAGAGTGCCGGAAAGGACCTCGCGGCGGCCAAGGCAACCTACCCTGCGGTGATCGGCCTGGAGGCTTCGCGGGCTGAAGCTGCCCGTCTAACCCGAAAAGCCCATGCCGCGCTGAAACCGCTTGGCAAAAATGGGGATCGCCTGATTCAGATTGCGGAGTATCTGCTCGGTCGGACATCCTAACCCGGTTGTTCACCCCACATCGTAATTTTCAATGAGTCCTCTATTCCTTCTTTTGATCAGTCTGGTCTGCTCCAGTCTCTTCATGGTTGTGGTCTGGAATGTCGCCATGAGGGTGGGCAATGCCGGGATTGTCGAGCTGGCTTGGGCTCTTGGTTTCACGCCGCTAGCCTTGCTCTACCGGATCTTCGGGGATGGGGAACCGATCCGACAGAATCTCATCACCCTCATGGTGGTCGCATGGAGCTTGCGGCTGGGACATCATCTTTGGAAGCGGATCAAGAACTGTCATCCCGTGGAAAATGAACGATATCGGGAGTTACGGCGCGGCGTGAGCGGACACGAAGGATTTTTCTTCTTCTGGTACTTTCAGGCACAGGGTTTGTTGCTGGCACTCCTCAGTATCCCGGTGCTTCTCTCCAACTTTGATTCGCGCATCGGTCTTTGCTCTTCCGATGTGCTCGGATTTGCGCTCTGGCTTGTTGCCTTCAGTGGTGAAGCACTTGCTGATCATCAGCTCGATCTCTTTCGGAAAAATCCAGCAAACCATGGCAAGGTCTGCTCCGTCGGTCTTTGGAGATACTCACGTCATCCGAATTATTTCTTCGAATGGTTGGTCTGGGTTTCCATTTTTCTTTTTGTCCTTCCTGCTCCGTGGGGTTGGACATCGCTTTTCGCGCCTGCCCTGATGCTCTTCTTTTTGCTTGGTGTGAGCGGCGTTCCCTACACCGAGGAACTCGCACTCCGATCCCGGGGGGAGGCCTATCGTACGTACCAGCGGACGACGAGTTCCTTCATTCCCTGGTTCCCAAAAAAAGGGAGCTGACGTTCGTTTTATGAGCATCTTTGATTCGTTACTTTCCTCCAGACTCTTGCCGGACCCTCTGGTGCGCAGTGGCATTCGGCATCGTCTTTCAGCCAGACTTTCGAGTGAATCACGTGGTGATGTCGAGGATCGGGATCGGCGATTCAGCGAATTTCTCACAGGACTGAATGAATCTCCGATCGCCCTGAACACGATAGAGGCCAATACGCTGATCTATCAGGTGGCGACGGAGTTTTATCTTCAGGTGCTAGGCCCCCGGTTGAAAGGGAGCAGCGGCTACTGGAGTTCGAAGAAAGCGACCCTCGCCGAGGCTGAGGAGGAAATGCTGCGACTCGTTTGTGAGCGTGCGGAGCTCCAAGACGGGCAGAAGATCCTGGAGCTCGGATGCGGCTGGGGAGCGATGACGCTCTGGATGGCGGAACAGTTTCCGAACTCCTCGATCACGGCAGTCTCCAATTCCTACACGCAGCGTTTGCATATCGAGGGTGAGGCAAACCGCCGGGAGTTTTACAACATCCGGGTCATCACTGCGGACATCAACACTTTTTCAGCCCCCGAGCCAGGCAGCTATAACCGTGTGGTTTCAGTGGAACTTTTTCCTCAGTTGAAAAATTACCGTGAGGTCATGCGCCGGATCTCGGGATGGCTCAAGCCGGACGGCAAGCTCTTTGTCCAGACCACAACGCATCGGGAACACTCCTATCACTTTGATAACACGAATTCCTTGGATTGGATTGGGCGGAATTTTCTGCCCGGGGGCACGATGCCCTCCCATGATCTCCTGCTTCATTTTCAGCATGATCTGAGGATTCTTCATCATTGGCGGATTAACGGCCTCCATGCAGCCCGTACGGCAGAGGCATGGCTTCATGCGTTGCGCGTGAACCGGAAGGCGATTCTGCCCGTTCTGGAAAAAGTTCATGGCCATGACGATGCCAGGAAGCGCTATGCTTACTGGGATCTTTTCTTCATGGCCTGCGCCGAGCTCTGGAGTTACCGGGAGGGTGAGGAGTGGATGATTTCCCATTATCTATTCGAAAAATAAACGGAGTTTGCTAGGTCTCCGAATTCTGATTGCTTACTGCTGAAACACATTTTCCCATGCCACGTATTCTTTTGCTCACTGCTGGTTTTGGCGAAGGTCATAATACCGCCGCCCGCTGCATCGCCGAGGCGCTGAAGGAGCATCCTGGCGTGGAGATCTCCGTGGTGGATGTTTATCTGGAGACGGTGCCCCGGTTCACCAAGGTGCTCCAGTACGGCTATTGCCTGGCGATTAACAAATTTCCCTTCATCTGGAGCGCCATTTTTTCGGTGCTCGATAAGCCAGGAGCATTGGAAAAAAGCCTTCCGTTCGCCGGAAATCTTCGTAACGCCTTGAAACGCGTTGTGGAAAATTTCAAGCCGGATGTCATCGTCTCGACCTATCCACTTTACGCCTATTTGTTGCGCCAGTTGCGCGAGCAGGGGCAGGCTGCGGCTACGGTTCCTCTTTTCACCGTGGTGACCGATTCAACGGCGATCAACTCCTCCTGGTATCGGGCAGGCAGCGAGACTTTTCTACTTGCCGATGAAGAAACAGCGGACGTGCTACGCAAGGGGGGGGTGGATCCCTGCACCCTACAGGTGCTCGGTTTTCCGGTGGCCCACCGGATTGCCACGCTCAAGCCGTGCGAGGACATCATCCATGGTGCTAGGAGAGTTCTTTATCTCCCCTCCTCGCGCAGGACCCACACGCTTGCCGTGATCCGTGAGTTGCAGAAGCTTTCCAACATAGAGATCACCATTGTTACCGGACGGCTTCAGGGGTTGCATCAAACCATCGTCGCATCGGGATTGATCGACGGGGTCGGGACCCATCTTATCGGATGGACGGATAAAATGCCCGAACTGCTCTGCGGCCATCATCTCTACATCGGCAAGGCGGGCGGTGCCATCGTGCACGAGGCGATGGCGGCTCGATGCCCCATTCTAGTCAGTCATGTCGTTCCGGGGCAGGAAGAGGGGAATATCGAGTTGATTGAAAGGCATGATATCGGTCGTCTCGCCGCCCACTACCCTGAAACCCTGGCGGCCTCAGTCGCCGAGGTCTTTGCCAATCACGAGGCGACCTGGAAGCGCTGGAAGAAGAATCTACAGATTATCTCCCGTCCCGCAGCCAGTCGCGACATCGCGGCCTTTATTCTGAAGCAGGCTTCGAAATAAGTTGGGAGAAGTAGAGATCGTTGTTCCAGACGGTAACTGAAATACCGCCCACGGGCGTCCATCCCTGCGAGAGATGAAGTTGAAGGTCGTCGTTAAAAGGTTGTTTGAAGCCGGAGATCACCTTGTATTTGACAGAGGATGATTGTGCAGTGGCTGGCTGATTCTGATCGGGCGCAGCGGTTAACGAGGCTGCCGTGCAGGCTAGAATAGAGAGCAGCAGGAATGTTCTGAGGGAGGAGCGGATCATGGATGGGAGGGAGGTGTTCATGGCGGATTGGGTGGGATTGAAATGATGCTAAAACAGATCGCCGTAGCGCGTGCGGGCAATACCGGTGGTGCGGGCGTAGATCTCCACGGCGCGATCGCCGGAAAGAGCATGGGAGACGAGCTCCTGGCAGGCGGGCAAATCGAGGCTGCGGATCGCCTTTTTTACCCGTGGCACCAAGGCCGCGCTCGCGCTGAGTTCATCAATGCCGAGACCGACCAAGAGAGGGGTGAATTCGATATCGCCCGCCAGTTCACCGCAGACGCCGACCCAGATCCCTGCGGCATGGGCTGCGTCCACGATCACCTTGAGGACTCGCGTAACTGCGGGGTGGGCTGCGTCGTGAAGATGCGCAATGCGTTCATTCCCACGATCGGCGGCCATGAGATACTGGAGCAGATCATTGGTGCCAATGCTGAAGAATTTCACTTCCTTGGCTAGAAGGTCGGCGATGATCGCAGCGCTGGGGACTTCGATCATGACCCCCAACTCAATGTCGGCCTGAAATGGTTCGCCGCGTGCGCGGAGTTCCTCCATCGCCTCCTCCAGCAGGGACTTGGCATGGAGAAGTTCCTCGCGTCCGGAAATCATTGGAAACATGAGACGAAGATGCCCATGGACGGAGGCACGGAGAATGGCCCTCAACTGGGTTTTGAAAATCTCGGGATTTAGCAGGCAGAAGCGGATGGCGCGGCAACCAAGAAAAGGATTCTCCTCTTCGCCGAGATCGAGACATTCAGTCGGCTTGTCTCCACCAATATCGAGCGTACGGATAATGACGCTCTGCGGGGCGATCCGCTCCGCAACTTGGCGATAGATGGCGTACTGTTCCTCCTCGTCTGGTGGCGTCGAGCGGTTGAAGTAGAGGAATTCCGTCCGGTAGAGGCCGATCCCCTCGGCGCCGCAGGAAGCGACATCATCAAGCTCCTCCGGAAGCTCGATGTTCGCGGAGAGGATGATGTGACGACCGTCGAGGGTGGTGGAGTCGCTTTCCCTAAGAGTTTCCAATCCCTCCTCGATGTGTTCCTTTTCCTGGGCGAGTTGCTGATAGACGTAAAGTGTCTCAGGAGAGGGGTTGAGGAAAAGTTTTCCGCTGTAGCCGTCGATGAGAATGACATCGCCGTTCTCGAGCGAGTCGCAGATGCCCTCGATGCCAACGATGGCCGGAATAGCCAGGGCACGCGCCATGATGGCGGTGTGAGAGGTTTTGCTACCCTTCTCCGTGACGAAACCGGCGACATTACCGCGGTTGAGGGTGGCCGTGTCGGAGGGGGTAAGTTCATCGGCAACGATGATGTGATTGCGATCGTGCCCGGAGAGGCGTTGCCCTGATTTGCCAAGCAGATGTCGGATGACGCGTCGGGCGACATCCTCCAGATCGAGCGCACGCTCCCGAAGATAAGCATCATCGATGGCGGAGAGGGTCTTGATGAAATGATGGGAAACCCCTTGAAAGACAAATTCTGCGTTATGCCGGTGTGTGCGTATTCCCTTATTCACCTCATCAATGAGGCTCGGATCTTCCAACACAAGAAGATGCGCGTCGAATATACTGGCATCGCCTGCCCCTGCAGACTCGGTCAGGCGGACCTGAAGCTCCTGAAGTTCTTTCCGTGTTGCAAGCAAAGCCCCCTCAAAACGAGTAACTTCCGCATCCAATTCAGATTCTGGAACATCCCGAAATGGAATGACTTCCTCCTCCTGAAAATGGATCAGCACTTTCCCCTCGGCGATGCCTGGCGCGACGGGCGTGCCCTGGAATATCCTCTCTCCAGCCACCGGTGACGGAGGCTCAGGCAAGCGTTTATTCCTATTCGGTCGTCGTCCCACGATGCATTGATTTAACGGAGAGCGGGGGCGCGGTCAAAGAAGGAATGTCATCCGGCGATAGAAATTGCTCTTTGTAAATGAGCGAGCCTACTACGCCTCATCGCGCGCCGGCACTTCGATGGCCTCGCAGACTTCGCGCCAGCCTGGAAAATTCCACCCGTTGGGAAAGTCCTTGCACTGCTGCGGCTTCACCGCCTGAAGCGAACAGTCGTTTCCCTTCAGGAAAAAACAGGCTCCATCCTCCTGGTCGATCAGGGCAAGTCCTCCGCGATTCGGGCGCAGTCGCGTGTAGTCCTGTATGAAACGAGCCTCATCCATCCCGAGATAATTCGCGATGGCCCTAATTTCCTCTGCACTCACGCGGACAAACCCGGGCCAGCGGCAACAGGCCGTACAGCGTTGACAGAGATAGGTTGGAGGCATGGGAGAGAGAAAAATGCTGAAAGCTGAAAGTTGAAAGCTGAAAAGGATGAAATCTGTGATTGGCGGGAGCGACCGTAAGTCAGCGAAGGGCGAGCGGCGTGGGAGCACCTGGGTTCAAATTAGAAGTCAGAAAGCAGAGATCGACGGTTTCCCTCTTCATAATTCAAGCTTCATCCTTCATCCTTTTCCCTATGAAAGTTCTCATCCTTGGTTCCAAAGGTCGTCTCGGTTCTGCACTCCTCCGTCGCTGGTCGACCCTCTCGCAGATTTCCGAGGTCATCGCCCTGACCCGTACCCAGGTCGATCTTTCCGATCCGGATGCCGCTGAGGCAGGGCTTTCTTCCCAGAGTTTTGGTGCCGGGGATGTGGTGATCAACTGCGCTGCCGCTACCGATGTCGATGGCTGCGAACGGGATCTGGAAACGGCTCTCCGCATCAATTTCCTGACGCCGGAACGCCTTGCCCGACTTTGTGCATCTCGGGGTGCCCGGCTTGTGCATATCGGTACCGACTATGTTTTTGACGGAGCACTCGACCGCCCCTACACCGAGGAGGACGAACCACGGCCGCTCAGCCACTATGGAGAGAGCAAACTGAGAGGAGATCGCGCGGTGCTTGCCGAAAGCCCCCTGCATTGCGTGGTGCGCGTTTCCTGGGTCTTCGGCCCGGACAAATCGAGTTTTGTCGATGCCATTGTCCGACGTGCCCTGACGAATCCGGAAGCGGCTGCTGTCCACGATAAGACCTCCTCGCCAGCTTATACCGAGGATCTCGCTCTCTGGCTGGAGCAGTTCCTGAAACCATCGCTTCCTGGAGGCATCTATCATCTCTGTAACAGGGGTACCTGTTCCTGGCGAGACTACGGCGAATACGCTCTGGAGTGTGCCAAGCGTCATGGTGTTCCCGTGCTGACAACCACCGTGGCACCGCTGACACTTGCCGACATGAAAACCTTTGTCGCCATGCGTCCGCCGCACACATCGCTCGACACGGGAAAATTTACCCGTGCTACGGGTATCACGCCCCGTCCCTGGAAAGAAGCGGTGGAGGAGTATTTCTCAACTTGGAAGGCGTAGAGCGGTTTAATTAATTCTATAGCCATTCTTTGTCTGGCGATCCTCCCGGATCAGCCATCCCGTCCATAGAGGAGGGATGGGACTGCCTTCGGCATGACGAAGCTGCGCTCCCACACGCACCTTCTGCGGTAGCATAGGGCATTTGGCGGTGTCGCATCGCTCGGGCTGTAGCACCGCGACTACAACCGCTTCGCTTGCTCCTTGCCAACCAACCCCCATGGCACTCGCAAATTGATGGCCACACTATTATTTAAAACGCTCTAGGATGCGTCAATTAGTCCCGGAACTTGCTGGATTGGCGGAGAGCGGCGTTGCCATGACCTCTCCCGGGGTGAGATGCTAAGCGTTTCAACCTGATTGTTTATCATCCTTGGCCATGCCTCTCTACGCCCGAATTCTGATTGACCGCTCGGAAGGTCAGGAGCTGGACTATTTGATTCCCGAGGAGTTGACAGGAGCGATCTCTGTCGGTGGACGCGTCGTGGTGATGCTGCGTCAGCGTCGAGCCATTGGAACGGTGGTGGAATTGCTGAAGGAATCTGTCGTTCCCGGTATCAAACCAATCCTTGATGTCGTTGGTGAGGAAACCTCCCTCTCACCCCTGATGATGCGGTTGGCCCGCTGGATGGCAGAGTATTACTGCGCGCCGTTTGGCTCGGTCATGAGGTCATTCCTTCCGCCGATGCTGCGCGGGGAGAAGGTCGTCGCGAAGAGAGTGCGCATAGCTCGTCTGGCCCGTATCCCCACGGATGAGGAGTTAGCTACCCTTGGGAGAAAAGCTCCAAAGCAACAAGAGGTGCTGAAGGTACTACAACTCAAGGCCGTTCCCACACCTGTGCCTGAACTGCTGAGAGATGGCGCCGCTTCGGACTCCACGTTCAAGGCGTTGGTGAAGTCGGGATGGATCACCGTGACCGAGGAGAAGATATCCATTGCCCGTGATGATGAGGAGATTTTGCCCTCGCGGGTGCCCCAATTAAATCCCGATCAGGAGCAGGTGGTTGAAGAGCTCTACAAGGCGCTTGGGACTATGGAATCAGGGGGCGATGTGCCGCTTCCCTTTCTGTTGCACGGAGTGACAGGAAGCGGGAAAACCGAAGTCTATCTCCGTGCGCTCGGACGGGTGCTGGAATCCGGAAAAAGTGCCCTCGTGCTGGTTCCTGAAATCGCCCTGACTCCGCAGACGGTAGAACGCTTTCGCTCCCGTTTTGATGCCGCCGGAGTAGCGGTGTTGCACAGTCATCTCACGGATGCGGAACGGCGTGAGGAATGGTTGCGCATCCAGCGTGGTGATGCCCGTATCGTGATCGGGGCACGCAGCGCGGTCTTTGCCCCGCTTGCCAAACTCGGCCTGATCATTGTCGACGAGGAACATGAGAATACCTACAAGCAGGAAGAGACCCCACGTTATCATGCCCGCGATGTGGCCGTGATGCGCGGACGGATGGAGGGATGTCCCGTGATCCTCGGAAGTGCCACTCCCTCGGTGGAGAGCTATCGCAACGCCCGCCTTGGAAAATACCGGTTACTTTCCCTTCCTCGCCGCGCTGACGGGCAGATCATGCCGCTTATCCGTGTTGTTGATCTGCGCCTGCAGGGGAAGCGCTCCAAATCGGACGGCGGACTCTCGGCCCCGTTACAGATGGGGATTGAAAAACGCCTGGAACTCGGCCAGCAGACAATTCTCTTCCTGAACCGCCGCGGGTTCTCCACCTCCCTGCTCTGCCAGCAGTGCGGACATGTCTGCCGCTGTCCCAATTGTAGTCTCTCCCTGACGCTTCATCGGGCGGATAACCGCCTCGCGTGCCATCTTTGCGGTCACCAGACAAAGCCCCCCACGCAGTGTCCAGAATGTCGTGATGCTGGAATCCAGCATGCAGGGATCGGAACACAACGGGTCGAGGAGACAGTCAGGAAGTTTTTTCCAACGGCACGGATTGCACGAATGGACGCCGACACCATGACCCGCAAAGGAGCGTATCGCGAGGTTCTGGGGAAATTTCGGGCCCGTCAGATCGACATCCTAATCGGCACGCAGATGATCGCCAAGGGACTCGACTTTCCGAATGTCACTCTGGTGGGGATCATCAATGCCGACATCGGACTGCACTCCCCTGATTTCCGCGCCGGCGAACGGACTTTTCAGCTGCTCACGCAGGTGGCTGGACGTGCCGGACGAGGTGATACCGAGGGTGAGGTGATCGTGCAGACCTTCACGCCCGCAAGTCCTTCCGTGCAGTATGCTCGGCATCATGATTTCGAGGGTTTTTTTGAGCAGGAGATTGCTTTTCGGGAAAACTTCGCCCACCCACCCTTCCGCCGGCTGCTGCTGATCCAGATCCGGGGTGTTTCCCAAGAGAAAACCCTTTTTTCCGCAGAGGCTGTCGCCAAGGCATTTGCAGAGGCTGCGCCGGCATCCGTGCAGGTCTCCACAGCTGTTTCTGCGCCGCTGGAGCGAGCGCATGGCCAATACCGCTTTCAAGTCACCTTGAAGGGACTCTCCGGTGCCCAACTTGGCAAATTGGCGAGGGAGGTTTCCTCATCACTCAAACTTCCCGAGGGGATTGTCATGACTTTGGATGTCGATCCCTATTCGCTGATGTGATCTTCGCTCGCATTCTTTCTTTCTCTAGCTTTTCCTCAGAAGAATGAGTCCCTTGAGCCCCGGCACCCTACTCCCGCGCAGAAAGCGCCGAAGCATGCACAGACAGCGGGGCCTCTGGGGGAAAATCGAGGATCGTCTGCGTTATCTCGCGGCGGGACTTTTTGCTTTCTTCATGCTCTTTCTCATCCTGGGGCTTCCAGTCCTTCTGGTGGTGACCTCGACCTACGGACTGGGTGATATGGTGAGGAAGAAGGCAGAGGAAACGCTCGGAGGAAAGGGGTACGAGGTGAAGATCGAGAGGGTGCTCTTCAACCCGTCGCGGGGATTTATCGTCGAGGGGTTTCAACTTCACGATCGCACACCGGAACGCAGACTTGTGGTCTCCGCGGACCGTCTTTCCCTGTCGATCAATCTGGAATCGTTGGTTCACAGGCAGATCCAGCTCGAGCGAATCTTTCTCCGTGATGCCACCCTGGATGTGCCGCTCGGACCGTCGGAACATCCACGGCTTCGTCTTGATCATGTCAGTGGTCTCATTCTCTGTCCCCCGGAACAGTTTCGACTCACTTCTGCATCCTTTGAGGTCGCGGGGATTACCGTGCGTGCATCCGGCTCCTTTCTTAATCCCAAAAAATTCTCCCCAAAGCCGGTCTCCCAAAAAGGGCCTGGAAATATAGCGCTGACGATTGATTCAATCCAGAAAGAGCTCAAGGCGGTTCATTGGAGCGGTAGTCTGCCGGAATTAACGATCCTTGCGAGTGGCGATCTTTCCAATGCCGAGAGCCTGCGTGTGGAGAGTGCCACCTTTCGATCAGAGGCCGGTTCCTGGCATGGAATCAGTCTGAGATCCTCCGCCATTGATCTTCATTTTGAGAATCGGAAACTGAGTCTGGACCGCGTAGTGCTCGACGATGGCATGGGGGTTCTCCAGGCGGAGGGAAGGGCTGATTTTTTTGCCAACAAGGCCTCCTTGGAAGTTGCAGGCTCTTTCAATCCCGGAGTACTTCCGGGATTGCTCCTGAAAAATGATGCGGTCAAGGATTGGAAGTGGATCGACCCGCTTCATCTCAGTGGAAATTTTTCAGCATCTTGGGGAGTCGGCACGCCCCTTCTGGAAGGGACTGCCCTCCTGGAGGCCGGGCGTTTCAACTATCGGGGTGTTTCCATGAACAGTTTCTCCGGGGGAGTGGCTCTGCGGGACGGGAAAGTGCTTGTGCGGGATGTTCATCTTGAGGGAGATCCCGGAAAACTGGACGCCGATGTACTCATTGGACCGGGTGACAACCGCCTGCGTCTTAAAGCGGCTCTCTTTCCGGAAAAAATCGCTCCCGCTCTCTCCGGGAAAATGGTCGAGAGTTTTTCTTCCATGGATTTCAAGGAGCCGCTTCAGATTAACTTTGAAGGGACGGCCCCTGTCCTCGATCCTCTGCAGTTCAGAGGATCCGGATCACTGGAATTGAAAAATGCAGCGATGCATGGAGCTGGTATCGAGAGCCTGAACTCGACGATTCAACTGGCCAACGGGGCCGCTGATTTTCGTGATATCGTGCTCAAGATCGATGGCGGACTTGGGCGCGGCGAGTTCATCTATGATTTCAAGAATTGGGAGGGACGTTTACCCGTGGTCCACTCTACGCTCGATCCCGTCAAGGTCATGACTTGGATTGATACCCGGATTGCCGCTTCCCTCAAGGACTACCGTTTTCAAAAACCTCCCAGCCTCATTGTTTCAGGAAAGGTCGGACTGCGTGATCCCGAGAAAAATGATCTCAATATCGTGATCAATTCCCCAAGTGGAGTTGGCTATACCCTGATCAAAAGGGATCTTCACTTCGGAGCCAGCAGCGGCACCGTGCAACTCAAGGGGCAGAAGGTGCTGGTGGACATCCCTAAGGCGAA
>Ga0302278_10001680_pt1 | contig 26875 bp, 23 predicted proteins | sample III_Bog_N3_2_FD_194543 | JGI IMG/M metagenome (GOLD analysis project Ga0302278, IMG submission 194543) | Peat permafrost microbial communities from Stordalen Mire near Abisko, Sweden - III_Bog_N3_2 | ecosystem: Environmental > Terrestrial > Soil > Wetlands > Peat | place: Sweden: Abisko... | reverse complement strand
GAGTCACGCCGCAGGGATTTGCCGTGCCCGTTGTGACCATCGACGACGCTCCTCGCTTCCCATGGCGGGGACTCATGATCGACGTGGGGCGGCACTTCATGCCGATCCCGGTGATTGAGCGCAACCTGGACGGGATGGAGGCGGTGAAGCTGAATGTCTTCCACTGGCACCTGTCTGAAGATCAGGGTTTTCGCGTGGAGAGCAAGGTGTTTCCAGAATTGCAGGCGAAGGGATCAGCTGGACTTTTCTACACCCAAAAGCAAATCGCCGAGGTGATTGAGTACGCAAGGGACCGCGGAATCCGTGTGGTTCCTGAATTCGATATGCCCTGTCATACTTCTGCGTGGCTGACGGGCGATCCGGAGCTGGGAAGCTCGGCAGGCCCGTACCGGATCGTTACGAAGTGGGGCATCTTCGATGGCGCAATGGACCCGACCAGAGAGACAACTTATCAGTTCCTCGACAAGTTTCTGGGCGAGATGACGTCACTGTTTCCTGATGCCTATTTCCATATTGGCGGCGACGAGTGCGATGGAAAAGAGTGGGATGCAAACCCACAAATCAAGGCCTACATGAGCGCGCATGGATTGAAGGACAATGCGGCGTTGCAGGCGTACTTTACGGGGAGACTGCAGAAGCTTGTCGCGGGCCACCACAAGATCATGGAGGGGTGGGATGAGGTGCTGCAACCGGACACGCCACGCGATGTTGTGATTCAGTCGTGGCGCGGTCAAACCTCGCTTGCCCTGGCTGCTAAGCAGGGGAACCGCGGCCTGCTTTCGACGGGCTACTACATCGACCTGAATCAATCAGCAGCGGAGCATTACCTGGTTGATCCGCTGAGCGGGGATGGTGCGTCACTCAATGCTGAGCAGCGGGCGCGGGTGCTGGGTGGCGAGGCGACCATGTGGAGCGAGTTTGTGACTTCGGAGAACATCGACAGCCGCATATGGCCGCGCACGGCGGCGATTGCGGAACGGCTGTGGTCTCCGCAGGAAATTCGCGATGTGGATTCGATGTACGAGCGGTTGGCGGTTGTATCGCAGCAGCTTGAATACTACGGGCTCGAACACAAGCATTTTGCCGATCTTATGCTGAAGCGGATGAGCGGCGATGAGGACCCGCAGTTGCTTAAGATTCTGGCTGCCGTGGTGCAGCCGCCTGAGGGATACGAGCGCGGGCAACTGAAGGATTATGAGAGCTTTACGCCCTTGAACAGGCTGGTGGACGCGGTGCCTCCGGAGAGTGACATGGGGCGCAGGTTCAACGATCTTGCCAAGCTGATTATTCAGGGGAAAGCCACGGCGGAGCAGTTGCAACTGGCTCGGGACTGGCTGGTGGTTTGGCGCGACAACGATGCGAAGCTGCAGCCATTGCTGGGGCGCTCTGAGCTGACTGAGGAGTTGGCGCCGCTGTCGCTTAACCTGTCTCATACTGCGCAGATAGGGCTTGAGGCGCTGGATGATTTGAGCGCTCATCGGGTGACGGACGCGGGCGCGGTGAAGGAGAAGACGGCCTGGCTGAAGGACGCGGAAAAGCCGCAGGCGGTGCTGCTGGACATGGTGGTTCCGTCAGTGGAACTGCTGGTGCAGGCGGCGGGAAGCCACTAAGAAATCGGGGCCGGTTTCGTTGCGCGCAGACTGTTGAAGCGACTGCTGATAGGGGTGCGCACCATAGGGTAATAGGCCGCTCAAGTGGTTACAAAGCATGCGAAAGGGTCGAACCTGTGGTTGCGACTCGTGGAGACACGTACCTTGCGGGCAGCCTTTTCGAGATGTTTCGGTTGTAGAGAGTTTAATGAAACGAGGGACAGGGTTGCAGAGAGTTAGCCGTTTCTTTGGAAAACGCGCTGATTCTGCAGGGATTAGTGGTGCAACCTGTTGATCCTGCATGATTTATTTCGGTTTTGTTTGCAGTGCAATTGCGGACGGGATTGGTGCGGAGAGGCGTGGTCAGAACTCGCAGGCAAGGTCTGACCACACAGATGGTGGGGGCGGGAAATCGGGAGGGAGGCCGTTGGGTTCGCAGGCCTCCCCTGTCCCCAAAAGCGAGGGGCCGGGGCCACCCATAGGGTGATTTGGAAGGTCGTGGGGACCGGGAGCACCCGCCATGGATGGCCCAGGTATTCTCTCGACAGCATATGTATTTAATGTCATAGTATCTCTGTGGTCTGGGAGATCGAATTCACGGATGAATTCAGGGATTGGTGGAATGGATTGACCGCCGAAGAGCAGGACAGCGTCGCCGATAGCGTTTACGTCTTGCAGGAATCCGGGCCGGCACTCACCCGGCCACAGGCCGACACGATTCACAGCTCCAGGTATCAAAATATGCGAGAACTGCGAATTCAGCATCAGGGCCGTCCGTACCGGGTGCTGTATGCTTTTGACCCGCGCCGGGTTGGCGTCCTGCTTATTGGTGGGGACAAGACCGGAAACAACCGCTGGTATTAAGAGTTCGTGCCGAAGGCCGACGCCATCTATACCCATCACCTGAGCGAAATCGACAAGGACTAGGAGGTAATAACATGGCTCACAAGTGGTCTGAACTGGAAGCTAAAATGGGGCCGGAGCGGGTAGCCGCCTCCCGCGCCCGCGCCAAAAAGACAATTGAGGAAATGCCGCTCATGCAGCTTCGCAACGCCCGCGAAATGACGCAGACGCGTCTTGCAGAAGTGCTGAGCGTTGACCAGGGGCGTATCTCGAAGCTGGAGAAGCGCACGGATATGTACCTGAGCACCCTGCGCAGCTACATCGAAGCGATGGGCGGCACGCTGGAGATTCGCGCCGTCTTTCCCGATGGGGCTGTGAAGATCGACCTGCTCAACAAGCTGTCGGCTTAAGCGGCGCGTGATCGCCGCGTATTGACACCCATTGCGCGGCGGGGAAATCGGAGACACAGTTTCCCCGTGCCAGCCTGTTGCGTCCATCCCCTGTCCCCAAAAGCAAGGGGCCCGGGGGCACCCTCAACTTGGTCATGTACGGCATGAGACCAGGGCCACCCGCCAAACTAATTCTTGACTTAGACGTAAGTGGATGCTGGTGGACTCAATGGAGTCCCAAGTATTGTTTCAGCAACTCCGTCAAGACAGGTCCCGCGACATGTGCTCCAAGTTTGACACCACCAATTAACGCTTTAGAAGCGTTTTCTTTGATCCACGCTTGTACGCCCTTACCCATCTTGGTTGAACCATCCTGTGCAATGGCCTTCGATAGTTCACTCAAGCTTGAATCCGAAATGCCGGTTTGACGAAGCGCAGCATCAAGTTGTTCTTTATCTCCGGCAGTGATTGCAGTCGAATTCTGAGTAACAGTGCTTTTAACATTGGAATGACCGGACGCAATCACATTCACTCCACCGTAGATGTTATTCGTAACGCTGTGTTCGATCATCGCTGCCGTTTGTGGCGACACGCTGTCAAGTGTTTCATCCTTGCTTCCAATTGAGGCTCGAATTTCCAGAGCTAGTTTCAATGTGCGGTTGCGGACCGCATCAAAAAGCTGCGCGAAGGCGCTTTTTCCGACTTCTTGCGACGCTTGGGCTAAGTGACATCCGTTCTGGGTCTTGATTCTGTGCTGATATAGGAGAATCAAATCGCCAGGCCACTCCACCCGAAAAGTGTTGTGATTTGCTCGCATCAACTCTTCGTAAGTGCTAAGGGAATCGTACAGGTTAACGGTCGTCGCAAAGTGCCGATGCTGTTCATCCATGAGATAGGACGGTATAGGCATGTTGGAAATACTGGAGCCGAACGGGCCTGAAAAATAACCTTTAGCTCCCACGCTCAGCACTCGATATGAGGGTAGATCGCTGTTGGAATCGTAGCCGTTAAGTTCTTGGGTTACCCAATCGATCAACCGCTGATTTTTTAGTCGATGACCAAGTATAAGGCATTTCCGAAGAAGAACCGAGACAGATTGTGTATCACCTGTTGCAATATCGATGATTTCGTCGAGCAGCATAGTATCGATCTCCTGCACTAATCCGGCTATTGTTGATCGTTACAAAATGTGTCGAAATGCCGCGACGCGCTCTCGGTTGCTAGTTGCCTAACCTCATTTTCAAGGCTCGGAAATGCTTCTTCGAAACTTGAGTCAAACTTCACGAATCCTCTCAGGAAGCGGTCCATTGGTTCGCCCATATGAAACTCTCCATGTTGTCAACAGAAACGATTACGGCCTGCTCGCCCATGTGGTAGTTTCAGCTACGAAAACGCCAGCCACTGGGTGAATGATCTTCGCCGCGTTATCGACCCGCTCCGAAACTTGGCTTGCGTTTTCGTTCGAGTCACCGAAATACAGGCCAGTCGGCAAGTTAACAATCACAGTGTTGCCGCTGCGTGCTCCTTGTACAGTGCGCCAAAACCCAAGCGCGCCTAACGATTGATGGAGAGCTTCGTACTGTTGATATGACGGATTACCTTGAAGTTCGACACGAATAGTGAATGCAGGCATTTGATCCGATCCCTTCTATGCCGTGTTCTGCATTGTGAGACGGCTACTAGAATAGCAAATAAATAGCGAAAGTTCAATTCTCGCAGCCTTCAGGCTTGCTGCCCATTTTTAATCAAGGTTTCTCTAGTGCATTACCGAATTCCGCCCCTTAATTCGACTTTCGAAGGCTGATCTCGGACTCGATTGCAAGAATCAAGCAAACCACCAGCGCGAAAGTGATAGCCGCTAGCAAGAATGTCATTATGACCCTTGCGTATGGTTCCCCGAAGTCGTTTGGCGAAGGCTGAGAGAGCTTCACCCAGCCTAGCCAGGCGACCAGGGCTGTAACGGGAACTGAAAGCAGGTATGGCCGGTACCTTCGCAAGATGGAGAGTAGGCGCTTGATTGTCATAATGCGCTTCGTGAAATGTAAAATCATCCTAATTCAACTCGGTCATCATCCCAATTCTCGATTCACTCCTAGGATTGAAGGAGTTCGTTCAAAATCCGCTGCATGTCCTCAAATTCGCTGCTTCCCAAATCGACCGTCCAACGCTTGTACGGCTTGTTGTGCCAATGGAAGTTCCGCTCTCGGAGAGCAGCACGGAATCGCTTCGGGTCCACCCCAACCTTGTTTGCCATCTCCACAGCGTTAGTGGTTGCCATCCCCCACCTCCTTATACGTTCGTACCTACGATTGAGCAATACGATATACGGTCTCGGCTGAATCTCCAATTTGGTCTTAAGAGTCACGGAGGGACGCACAGGGATTGTGGATCGATGCACGTATCAGGCGATTCTGCCTATTGAGCGACTTTTCCAATTGAATCTTCGAAAAGGGATGGGCGATCAGCGAATTGTTTGGGGGATTTGCAGGGATCGACAACGGCTTTAGAAAGGGGTTGACGGTCAGAGAATTTTCTAAAAAGCGATACCCTGTAAAATTGCCGCAATGGAATGGTTACCGTTCAAACATGCGGGGAACGTATACGATCTTTCGCATTTGCATCCCTTTACTCTGGAGTATGAGTTCCCCGGCGATGGAAAGAGGGTTGCAACGGTATTTACGGTAGACATTACTTACGGATCACATTGTTTTACTTGCGATGCCGCAAACGCGGAGGCTGTATCTCCCGATATGGAATATGCTGATGCTCGCCACGTTCGGGTTTTCGATTTCAGAAGATACGAATTGTCGAAGCAGCTTCCAAAGATCATTGAAGGACTCGCGGAAAGAAAATGCTGGAATAGCGGCAAAGGTAATTTCTTTACCATTGAAGTGACCACCGAAGATGGGAAGGCCGCGGATTACGATGTTTTCTTTGTCGCCTCGAAATCGATTCAAAAAGGACGAATCAACCTTTTCGTTCAAAGCGCCTACATCAGGGATCGAAAGACTCTTGGAACAAGTTCCCCGATTAAGTTCCGCTACATCCTGTACAACACGCTCAATCGTATTGCAATCAAGCCCTAAATCAAAAGAGACCTCTTTAGAGAGGTCTCAGAAGGGTCTCTTTTGTGGAGTGCTAATCGGGGCCTCTTTAATCCCTACACTCAGGTGGGGACCGATCTTCTGGCGGGGTCAACGCACGGCATTTAGCCGTCCCGTTAGACGATTGACATATTAACCTTCTCACCATTCCAACCTGTTGTCAATAGTTACAAACGCTTGTCAATAGGAAACATCGACAGAAGGGAACTTCAGCGGTCTGAAAGGCTCTTGAATATCGAGCTTGTTTGGTGGGCGCTGCAGGATTCGAACCTGCGACTTCCACCGTGTGAAGGTGGCACTCTACCGCTGAGTTAAGCGCCCTGAAGAGGGGGGTGGGAAAAGCCGCGCCAATGGGGCATCCCATGGGTTAGAGTAACACCAGCGAGGCTTTACGGCCAACTGCTGCGCTGAACCCAGGCGCGCTGCCGGAACCCGCGACGACCCACGATGTTTTGGAGAGCCAGATCGACCCGCGCCGCTGCCGACTTTCCCCCCGATGGGGAGGGTGCGCTGCGACCAATTCCCGAGCTTTCGGGGGGTGAGCGGGGCGGCGGCGGGTTCGGCAAATCTCCCCATGTGGCTTACGGGCAGGCGCGGTTTGGCGACCGGGCGGATGGCCTGGGGCGGGACTCCGGACCTAAGGACCCTGTAAAAGGCGCTGTGGGGCCGGAATCCGGGGGAAAAACGGGTCCGGAAAGCACCAAGAAGACGCAACCTTCTGGCGGGGATGGGGTTGAAGAGGATATGGCAACCCTGGTCCTGGACAACTCGATGCTGGGAGCGGGCACGGCTGCGCGGCCGGACCCAAGGCCGGAAGGCTCGCGGCTGGAGAGCGGAGCGAGCGCGGTGGACGTGAACAGCGACGCGGCGGTGATGCTGCGGGTGGCGGCTGGGGATGAAGCCGGGTTTAACTACCTGGTGCAGAAATATCACCGGGCGATGATTCATTTTCTCTTCCGCATGGTGCGGAACCAGGCCGTTGCGGAAGAGCTGGCGCAGGAGGTTTTTCTGCGCGTTTACCGCTCGCGGGAGAGCTACCGGGCAGAGGCGAAGTTTACGACGTGGCTTTACCGGATTGCGACCAACCTGGCGGTGAACAATGCGCGCGATACACGGCATGAGCGGGCGGCGCAGACGTTGTACCTGGACGCTCCCGATGAAGAGACGGGCACGACGCCGGATGTGGCGGACGACGAGCCGAGCGTGGAGCAGCACCTGATGCGGGATGAGCGGATGGCGGCGATCCGCAAACACGTGATGGCGCTGCCGGAGCGGCAACGGATGGCGGTGCTGATGCATAAGTACCAGGGGATGGATTACCGGCAGATTGGGGATGTGCTGAAGCTGAGCGAGTCGGCTACGAAGTCGCTGCTGTTCAGGGCGTACCAGACGCTGCGGGATAAGTTGAAGGAATTTGTGTAAGTGGAAAGAAGCCGGGCGACACCGGCAGAAGCGGGGTGAGAGATGGAAACGATGAAGAAGAGTTGCTCCGGGATGGAAACGAAACTGGCAGAGATGCTGCTGGATCCCGAACGTGTGCCGGCCAAGGTTCAGGCTCATGTGGAGGAGTGCGCGGGGTGCCGCGAGGAGTTGGCGGAGTTGCGCGCGACGATGGAGCTGATGGATGGCTGGGAGGCGCCGGAGCCGAGCCCCTACTTTTTGACGCGGCTGGATGCGCGGATGCGCGAAGAGCGCGCGACGGCGCCGGCTGGCTGGCTGGAGCGGCTGCGCGCGCGGATTTCTTATGGGCCGTCGATGCATGTGCGGCCGCTGGCTGCGATGGCGCTGACGGTTGTGTTGCTGGTGGGTGGTGGAGCTTATCTGGATGTGGCGGACCTGGATCAGTCCGCAATGCCGCCTGGACCGACGGCCGTAGTGCATGATTTGCAGACGCTGGATAATAACGCGCAACTGCTGGACCAGTTGGAGACGATGTCGAACACGAACACTGAAAACGGGGATTGAGCAAAACGGGGAATGACCGGGCCGCTTTTTTAGAGGGCCGTAGTGGGAGTTTTAAGACGTGGGCAGCGTAAGACACAATGCGGAGCGGGTGCGGAGCGTGGCTACGGCTGCGCTGGTTGCGCTGTGGCTGTGTGCGTTGCCGGTGTGGGCGCATGGGCAGCACGGCGGCGCTCCCGCAGGTCATCCAGCTGCTGCGCCACGGGCTGCGGGAGGGGAGCGGGCTCAGGCTCCCAGGCAGCAGGCGGCCAGACCGCAAGTGCAGTTGCGGGCGAATGGGCATGTACCCAATGGGCAATTTCAGGGTAGGGTGCCGGGCGGGGTTGTTCAGGGTAGCGGGGTTCAGCGGCCTGGGTATCCGGCGGCTGGCTATCCTAATGGAGCTTATGCACGGCCGGGGTATCCTGCTGGGGCTGCTCCGGGTTCTACCTACCGCGCAGTGCCGAATGGAGCGCAGGTTCGACCCTATGCCTATCCTGGGGCTGCGCCCGCGGGGCATTTGGGCGACTGGCTGAATCAGCATCGGAGTCTTCCGGCGCAGGAGCAGGAGCGGGTATTGCGCAGCGACCCGAGCTTCAGGAGGCTTCAACCTTCGGAACAGGACAGGCTGGTGCAGCAGTTGCATCATGTGAACCAGTTGCCGGAGGAACAACGGCAGAGGCGGCTGGCACGCAATGAGATTCTGGAGCATATGGCACCGCAGGAGCAGATGCGTGTTTATAACTCGATGCGGAGATTGAATGCGTTGCCGCCTGATCGGCGGGCGATGATGGGGAACGCGTTTCGGGATTTGCGTGCGGTGCCGATGGATCAACGGGCGACGGTGCTGAGCTCAAGTCGCTATCAGAGCACGTTCACTCCGGATGAGCGGGGAATTTTGTCGGATGTGTTGCGCGCGGAGCCTTACGAACCGGCGCAGTGAAGGCGCTGGAGGCGTTTTGGGCTAAAGCCCAATCTCTTTTATTTTTAATGAGCTTTTGGCACGACTGAAGTCGTGCCCCTTCACACATCTACGCCTAGCTTAAGTTTTCAGGAAGCTGAAATATTAAAGAGGCAGCGGAGAAATTCTCCGCTGCCTCTTTGCTTGTGGGCTCAGTTTTAATTGTGATCTGAGTTTGCCGGAGCGGTTATTTGCCGACGACGAGGATTTGGAATGAGCCTGGGATCATGGGAGGGCGTGGAGCGCGGGCCCAGGCTGGGGTGCCGGGCTGCGGTGGCGTTGTGGGCGCGGCGGGGGTTGGACCGTACTCCGCGGTGATGGTGAGGATGTTGCCTGTCTTGGTATCGAGGGTGAGGACTTTGGCGCGCGCCGGTGTGGGGATGGTCTGCTCCACGGTGAAGCTGGTGGGTGAGTTCTCTTTGACCACGGTGATGGTGCCATCGCCGGCCGAAGCAAAGGCTTCCATCGTGTCCGGGTTGAAGGTGGCGCCATCTACTCCATTGCCGGTGGGCAGATCGGCGAGGATGTGGCCGTCCTTCGCCGAGAGAATGATCATGTTCTTCTTGTCGCGGCAGGCAGCGAAGAGGATGTTGTTCTTCGCGTCGAAAGCGAGGCCTGCGCAGCCGCCGCCTTTGCTCGAGACGTCGTACTTGCCGGTCATCTTCATGGTGTTGGCGTCAATGACGGCGATGGCATCCTTGTCTTCAATATCGACGTAGATTTTGCCGTTTCCGTCAGTGACTGCCTGCTCAGGCGCGCCGCCAATGTCGATGGTGCCAAGGATGGAACCGTCTTTGTCATCGAGAACCGTGATGTTGGGTGCGGAGTGGCTGAGGATGTAGAAGTGGTGATTGTAAGTGTCGTTCAGATAGCCGTCGGGATTGCCCTGGACATCGATCTTCTTCAGGATGCCGAAGTTTTTGGCGTCGAACATGACGACCGGCTTGGAGGTAGCAAATCCGTGGCCGGTTGCGGTGTCGACGGCGCCGCCGTGCGCGCTGACTCCTGGAATATCTCCGACCTGCTGAAGGGTATCAAGATTGAAGACGAAGATATGGCCGGCAGCACCGGAGCGAGCCACATAAAGATTGCGGCCGTCAGGGTCCGCGGTGACGTAATCGAAACCGCCGTCACCCCCGACGAGCTGAATCTTGAGTACCTTGTAGGGGCCGGCGTCCTGAGCGTGGGCGATGCCCGCAAACGAAACCAGCGCGGCCAATGCTGCAACGGCGAGCGGCTTGCACTTCATAGTCGTATCTCCAATAAGGGGATTCGCGAGCAAGAATCTGCCCGGAGCACTCGGAGTCAAAGATTGACTCGTGCTTAGCCCCGAAAATGAGGATACACGTTGCTACCTTAAGGTTGGGTTAACGACGCTCGGTTCAGAAGAGATTCCCTGCCACCTGCTCGGCTGCGGTGTAGATCCTGGCCTTGAGGGCGTCACGGTTGAGGATGGGATCGACTTTGAGGGTGCTGGCGATGGTGATGGTGAAGACCTGGTCGCGCACGCGGCCTACAACGCGCTCGCCTACACCGCCCTTGCGGTCGTCTGCCTGGCAAACGAGGGCTTCATTGCCGATGGCCTTGATGGGCAATACATCTGCTCCACAGACCTGGGCAACCGCAGACATGCGTGCATGGGGCTCGGGCGCAATTTCAACGATGACGCGCAGGGTACGGGTTACGCCAGTTCCTTGTTGCGTAAAGGTGCAGACGGTGGGCTGGCCGTCGGCGCCAGTCTTGATGCCGACTGCGTCGCCACCGAGGAGTCCTCCAGCCGTGGCCTCGTTGAGCCAGGGGCAGTTGTTGGTTGCGTGACTTACGGCTGGCAACATCAAACAGATGACGCCGAGGAGCAGAACGTTGAGTCTCCGCGAAACCAACACGATACGAGAAAGGACGATGGAAGGACCCGATTGCCTGCAATTAGCTTTTGTGGTCTCCCACCCATCGAGGAAAAGGCCCTCGATGGATGGGGTACGGTGCATTTGTGGGGCCGCGTTACTTGCCATTTTGCAACTCCCCTGAGTTACCTGTTAAGTCGGTATGCATGTGCCACGGAATGCTCTCTGTCGATATCTCCGGATGGTCACGAAGATAGTTCAGAGAGTAAGTGGGCGCACCCGGATCAACCTTCTTATCGACAAACATCGCCTGTTGTTTCGCTGCTTCTTCCTTCTTACCCATGCGGCGATAGAGGATTGACAGGTTGTAGTGTGCCACGAGGTCGTCAGGGTCGATTTGCTGCAGCGCTTCAAATTGTTCCAGCGCGTTGTGTTCGTCCTTTTGCTGATAGTAGGTGATGCCGAGTTCGCGCCGGGCGTCGCGGGATTGTGGAAACATCTCAACAACTTTGCGGAAGTCGGCAATCTCTTTCTCGGTGTTGCCCGCGCGTCTTTGCAGAAGCCCATCGTAATAGAGCGCACGGGCGTTGCTGGGGTCGATTGCGAGCGCCCGGTGAATGGCCCCGCGCGCCGAGTCGTATTTCTCCCACACAATCTCAGTGAGCCCGATGTTGGTGTAGCCATCGGCGTAGTCGGGACGCAACTTGACCACTTCGTGGAAGGCCTGGACCGCTTCCATGTACTGGACCTGATCGAGGAGAGCGATGCCGAGATTGTTCCAGCGCATCCAGTCCTGGTTGTCTGTGGGGTCAGCCGGTTCCGGCTTGTTCTCGCCGATCTTCAGGATGCGAGTCCGCGATGCAATTTCCACGAGCGGATAGTCTGGGTGATCGCCTTTGCCGAAGATGTTATTGAGATAACTCTGGCGAAGATGGCGGTAATTCACCTTCGCAGTGACGCTTACATCGCCACTTATATCGGCCGGCAGACGGAACTGGTAACGCACCAGGACAGAGCGGCCCGCCTGCACGGTGTTGTCGTAAGCAACGGAGTGGATGGTCCACACCTTGTGGTTATCGACGAACTCGCCCTGATCGGTCACGGGACGGTTGGTGAAGCTGTGAGCGCGTGGATCAATCAAGCCATCCGGCTTCAGAAATCCGCTGTGATAGATCTCTTTGCCATTGGCGTCTTTCACCGTGAATTCAACCCAGGCCTCGTAGAGATCGCGCACTTCCGGAATCAGCGAATGGCCGATGTTCTTGTTCTGAACCACGACAAAGGCAGTGACCTGGTCGTTAGGCGCAAGGTCAAATGAAGCCTTGCCTAACGGCGCAATCAGTTTTGGCGTGCCGTCTTTGTTCACTTCAGTTGATTTCTCAATCCCAAAGATGTCCACGTTCAGGAAGTTGCCTGCGCGCAGAAATTCGATGGTCTTGCTGAGTTGCTCGTCGAAGCCGTAGTAGAAAGGAACGGCGGTGTTACCGGCGAGCCAGCGGTGCGATACGAGTGTGCCATTCTTGGCGCCGTAGTCGGGCAGCGAGATGGCGTTGCGCTTCATGTGGCAGCCCTGGCAGGTGGTGAAATCGGCCTGATAGAAGGTGAGCGGGTTGCGCTGCGAAAACTTGGACTGCTGCCACTCGTCGTAGGCAGTGAAGGCGCGGATGAATTTGTAGTCGTTGAGTTCGGCGGGGAGATTGGCTTTGTGGCATGCCGCGCAGAATTCCGGCTTGTGCAGGAAGTCGTGCATGACCGCAGCCGAGTGCCGCTCGGGATGGCGGAGAATCATGTCAAAAGGGACTTCGCCCGGGATGCGCTCACCCTTCTCGTCAACAATCACGGCGGGCACGCCCATTTTGACGCTGGCGTTGCCGTTGGTCGAATCCAGACTCAGCACAGAGTGACAGGTTGTGCAGGTGAGTCCATCCGAATCGAATTTGGCTCGATCGACCTTTGAGTCTTCAGTAAGTGCAGCGCCCAGAACTCCAATGGGGTTATGGCAACTGTCGCAAAAGCGGGCGAACGCGATGCCACGCTCCTTGTCACGAATAAGAAGGTTGACGCTGGTGCGATAGAACGGGGTGCGGAACGCGTTGGAGTGCAGTGCCTGACGCCATTGACTGTAGGCTTCCTGGTGGCAGGTGCCGCAGTACTCCGCACTGGGATACGCACCGGGCTGAAGAAAGCCATCGCCCTGCACTTGAACGTTGCCGGGGGTATAGGGGTTCTTGGGGCCGTAATGGAAGTTGTAACTTGGAGTTACTTCGCCGTTGTACTCTTTGCGGTCCGCTGCGACTGCGAGCTCGGCCTTTGCCTTCCAACGCGCGATTGCATCGCGCTGCGCAGGCGTGTCTTCAGCATAGGGCGCGCCCTTGGGAAGAGGCGTGTAAGCCGGCGGCGGAGTGAGGTTGGCAGAGTCCTGCTGAGGCGTGCCCTGCTGAGCCACGGCCTGCCGAGCACACGCGGTGCCGAACGCGATTCCGGCAACCAAAAATCCGACAATAGCGATTTCAGTTTTCACAGTTCTTCTCATGCGCTTTCCAGTCGAGACTCTCCCCTGCTTCTTCTAAAGAGAGCCTCTGCCTATCGTATTCCTTCTGGTCATTTTCCTGAATGCGTTCCGCTTGCTTTGCCGGACGCGCGATCGGCTGCGATGGTGTCATACACACTGGACACCAACCCTTTGCCTTCTTCGATTGCGTAGTAACGATCAACGCCGGGAAGCGTATAAGTTTCCTTGCTGCCATCGGGCCAGCGAATCTCAACTTTGTCCACTGTTGTGGACGCGCCCAGGCCGTAATGGAGACGGAAGTCGCTTGACGACTCAAAGCTTCCGCCGCTCATAACATCGCCACGCTGGCGAATGCCGCCGGCGGTGAGATAGACCGTTGATCCGACCGCGTCGCGCGGGCTTTTGGGACCGCCGATGAGCATGAGACCAACCCAGTGGTTCTTGTCGTCATTCACGTTCTTGAGGAGCACCGGGGTGTGGTCGAGGCAGTTGATGACGACATCGATTTTGCCGTCGTTGAACAGGTCGCCGAAGGCCGCACCACGAGCGGGGAGCACGTCGGACAGACCGGTGCCGATGACTGGCGGCATGACTTCAAACTTCTTGCCGTGATCGAGGTTATGAAACAGAAGAGGGCGCTCGGCGAAGGACGTTCCCCAATCGTGCTGATCGACCTGTGGATAGACGTGACCGCTGACAAACATCAGGTCTTTCCAGCCGTCGTTGTCGTAATCGAAGAACTGCGTGCCCCAACTCAGGAAGGGATAGGTGGCTTCGGCAATGCCCATCTGCGGGGTGATGTCGACAAAGTTGCCGTCACCGTCGTTGCGATAGAGCGTCTTGTAGTCGTCAGAGAATGTGGTGGTGTAGAGGTCGAGCTTTCCGTTGTTAGCGTAGTCGCCTACAGCGAGGCCCATGGCGGCTGTTTCGCGCGCGTCCTGATTAAGAGCGAAGCCGGAGTAAAAGCTTGCATCCTGGAATGTGCCGTCGCCCTTGTTGAGGTAGAGGTAGTTGGGCGAGGAGTCATCGGTAACAAGCAGATCAACCTTGCCGTCGTTATCGATATCGACAAAGGTGGAGGAGAATCCGTAATAACGGCGCTTGTCTTCGACGCCGGCCTTGACGCTGGTATCGGTGAAGGTGCCGTCGCCGTTGTTGTGGAAGAGGTGGTCTGGCTCGCCCTGCAGGCCACGCGGACCGCACATGGTTTGCGCGCCGCGGAAAGAGCAATTGGCATAGCCGACGGCCTGCGATCCGGCGAGCGGCATTTTACCCATGTCCCAGTGAATGTAGCCGGGAACGAAAAGGTCGAGGCGTCCGTCGCCGTCGTAATCGCCAAAGCTGGGGCCGGTGGACCAGTTACCCAGCGTGACACCCGCGGTCTCGGCCATATCGGAAAAGGTCCCGTCATGATTGTTGTGATAGAGGCGGTTCTTGCCGTAGTTACCTACGTAGATATCGGGCCAGCCGTCGTTGTCGTAGTCGCCAACCGCGCAGCCGAAGCCCCATCTGCCATTAGTGACGCCGGCGACGGTGGCCACATTAGTGAAGGTTCCATCGTGGTTGTTGTGGAAGAGCGCGGCGAGAGGTGGATCGGCTTTTCCGTCATAGGCTTCGTAGGTTGAGCCGTTGACGAGGAAGATGTCGAGCCAGCCGTCGTGATCGTAGTCGAGCAAACAGACGCCGGAGCCGATGGTCTCAAGAATGTAGGGCTTCTGGGGCGTGCCCATTTTGTGGGTCCAGGTGTTGAGGCCGGCCTGCGCGGATACGTCCTTGAAGATTGTGGGGCCGGTTTTGACGAAGCCGCCTGCGGTGATGGGACGATGTTCGGAATCCAGAACAGGGGCGAAGACGCCCGCTGTGGCAGAACCGCCCTGTTGGGGAACGGGGCTTGCGGCAGGACTACCGCCGTAAAGTGGGGGCTGCGAGGGGGTGGGGCTCTGTGCATTCGCCAACAGGCTGGCGGCGAACAGAAGTCCCAGAACTTTTACGGACGTGCGTAGTGGTCCGGTGATCCAGAATTTGCGAGTCAAGATTTGGCCTCAAGAAAAGGAAAACAGCTAACCCAAGAATTGTGATCCAGGGATGTGACGGTTGTCACCCACCTTTCGGATTAGACGCAGGCCAGCCTAGAGGGTGAATTGCGGAAGGTGATTTGCGCGTGTGGCGCTATGGTTTGAGTTCGAGGGGGGCGCGGAGGCGGATGTCGCGGGAGGATGCGCCGATCTGGATCTCGAAGGTGCCGGGGTCGGCGACCCAGTCTTTCTTTTCGGGGCTCCAATAGGATAATGCGGCGCGGTCCAGGGTGAAGGTGACGGTTTTTGTTTCGCCGGGCTGCAGGTCTACGCGCTGGAAGCCCTTTAGCTCGTGTATGGGGCGATCGATTTTTGAGTGGCCGTCGTGGATGTAGAGCTGGACGACTTCTGCGCCGGGGCGCGAGCCGGTGTTTTTGACTTCCAGGCTGACGGTTGGGGCGAAACCGCCTGCTTTTGCGTGGCTGGGCTGGACCTTCACATCGCTGTATTCAAAGGTGGTGTAGCTGAGGCCGAAGCCGAAGGGGAAAGCGGGGGCGACGTTCTTGGTGTCGTAGTAGCGGTAGCCGACGTAGAGGCCTTCGGCGTAGTTCACCTTGAGGTTTTGGCCGGGATAGTTGGAGGCGGCGGGAGAATCTTCGAACTTTTTGGGCAGGGAGACGGGGAGTTTGCCGGAGGGGTTGGCATCGCCGAAGAGTATGGATGCGAGGGCGTGGCCGCCTTCCTGACCGCCGTACCACATATCCAGCAGTGCGGGGGTCTGATCGAGCCACTTGGTCATGGTGACGGGATCGCCGGTGTTGAGGACGACGATGGTGTGGGGGTTGGCCTTTTCAATGGCTTGAATCAGATCATCCTGGCCGGCTGGCAGGTCCATCGTCTTGACGTCGAAGCCTTCACCTTCAAGCCTGGGGAAGCGGCCGACGACCACTACGGCGACGTCGGCTTTGGTGGCTGCATCGACGGCTTCTTGCAGGGATTTTGCGCGAGCCTCGGGGGTGTCCTGTGCGGGGTCTTCCTTCTCCATGGAGACACCCAGGGCGTAGGTGATTTGCAGGGATTGGCCTGCGTGCTCCTTGATGGCGTCGAGCGGGGCGATGGCGTATTTGGGCTTGACCAGGGAGCTGCCACCGCCGCCGGTACGGGCGACCGCGGCATTGGGGCCGATGACCGCGATGGAATGCAGCTTGTGGGAATCGAGCGGAAGGAGGTTGCCAGTGTTCTTGAGTAGGACAATGCCCTCCGTCGCGCCCTGGCGTGCGATGGCCTGCTGTGCGGGAGTATCGACTTCGCCGCCGCCGAGGTGGGGATGATCGAAGATGCCGCTTTCGAAGATGACGCGCAGGATGCGGGTGACGTTGGCGTCGAGGGTGGCCTCGGTGATGGTTCCGGCTTTTACTTCGGCGAGGACTTTGTCGGCGGTGAGCCAGCCTGCTCCGCTGCCAGTGGCCTGAAGCTGGCCGGTGTTGAGCCAGGACTGCATGGGCGGACCGCCGGGCATTTCGAGGTCCATGCCGGCGTTGACGGTTGCGGCCGTGGAGTAGGTGCTGCCCCAGTCGGAAACGACAAAGCCCTTGAAGCCAAATTCCTTTTGCAGAATGCCGGTGAGAAGATCAGGATTCTCAGCGCAATGGACACCGTTCAGCTTGTTGTAGGCGGACATGACGGTCCAGACGCCGGCTTCTTCGACGCCGGCTTTGAAGGCGGGGAGATAGATTTCGTGGAGCGTGCGCTCGTCTACATAGGCGTCAATGCGATGGCGCTCGAACTCCTCGTTGTTGGCGGCAAAATGCTTGAGTGAGGGGATGACGCCCTCGCCCTGCACGCCCTTGATGTACGCCACGCCGAGGCGCGCAGTCAGGTAGGGATCTTCGCCGTAGCCCTCGAAGTTACGACCCCATAGGGGGACGCGATTGATGTTGACGGTGGGACCGAGAATCATGTCCCTGCCCAGGGCTTTTACTTCCTGCCCGATGGCTTGGCCTTCGCGTTGGACGAGGTCGCGATCCCAGGTGGCGGCCATGGCAACACCTGATGGAAAGCTGGTGGTCTGCACCTTGGCCAATGGGCTGTTTACGGAGTTGGTGATGGCGGAACTGCCGGCCCAGGAGCGAACGCCGAGAGGGCCGTCGGCCATTTTGATGGCGGGAATGCCGAGACGGTCGACTGGGGTGGATTCCATCCAACCGGAGCCTGCGAGCATGGAGGCCTTTTCTTCGAGGGTCATGCGGCCGAGCAGGTCGGCTATGCGTTTTTCAGTGGGAAGGCCGGCGTTTTTATAGGGAGCATTGGCGGGAACGGGAGACGGCGCGGGGCTTTGAGCCAGCAGAACCGGGGAGAAAAGCGGAATTGCGAAAAGGGAGGCCGTAAGGATGAGTTTGGAAACGCCAGAAAGGACAGGTCGCATGCTTCAACTCCTAATAGTTCTTCGCCGTGAATCGCGGGCAATGGTAACCGATATGTACGGTTGAGAACAAATGGCGTTGGAGTGATTGAATTTTACAGAGTCAATTCAATTTCAATCGCTGGGATGCATCGTCCGGTTCTTCGTCGCGAGCGAATAGGAGCCAGCCTGCTCCGGCGGCGATTAGCACGAATCCCAGGATGTCGCGGAGGCTTACTTCTGGGCGAAAGAGAGCTATGCCGATCAGGGCTGTCATGAGAGGCGCGATAACGAAGCGCGTGGTCATGCGTGCGGCCGACATTCTGCGCATGAGCCAGAAGAGCAGGAGCAATGCTGGGAGGCCCACGATTGCTGACCATACCAGCTCTGGGCCGATTCCATGCCATGTCCAAGCTTCCTTTTCGACGAACGGACCGAGCAACGTATAGCAGGCAAACGCTGTGAATCCGGCGATGGCGGCTGTGGTGATTGTCGGCGATTCCGTTGCTGCCCTTACAGCGAAGCAATTGGCGGCGCCGATGCAGGCGGCCGCCAGCACGACTGCGCCGAATGCGACTGCGGATGCAATTGAATTGGGCGTATCTGCTGGAAAGATGCAGAGGGTTCCACCGACCGCGAGGAGAGCGGCGATGAGCGCACCCCTTTGCTGCTGACCTGTGACACCTGAAATGTGCGGTTCAAAGACGACTGTGAAAACGGGGACGAGAGAGAAGAGCGCCACGCGGGTGAGTTCGGAAATGCCTTGGTTTGAGAGGGAGACTAGGAGCGCGGGGGCGACGAATAAACCCAGGCCGATGAGGATCGCTGAGAGGATTTGGTGGCTCTGCGGACATTTCGTGCGCTTGGCAACGGCGAATAGGGAGGCCGTGATCGCGAGCAATGCGAGTGGGAGTCCCTGCTTCTCCATGGGCGGAAGAGTGTGGCTGTCCAGAGCCGGGAGAAGATCGATGCGGAGCGAGCCGAGGGACCATAGGAAGCAAAGGAAGAGCAATGCTGCCACCGGAAATCCTGCGACCTTTTTCAATTCAAACCACTTCCCTGCCATGTTTTTGATCAGAACACATGGGCACGGCTGAATTTGATGTGATTGAAGCTCGGTACTTTTCAACCAATTCCATCCCCGCGTAGACTGGCCGCATGGCATTGGAGTTTACAACTTCGTACATTCAGGATTCGGTGGCGGTTTTCCGCTATTACAAGCGGCTTGCGGAGCGCGCGATGGAGCAGGTAACCGAGGCGCAGTTGTTCGAGGCGCTTGACGATGAGGCGAATTCGATTGCCGTGATTGTGAAGCATATGACGGGCAATATGCGTTCGCGGTGGACTGACTTTTTGACCACTGATGGGGAAAAGCCGGATCGCAATCGCGATGGCGAATTTGTGGACCCGCCAGAGACGCGGGCGGCGCTGATGAAAGCTTGGGAGGATGGCTGGGCTTGTCTGTTTGGGGCCATTGAACCGCTTACGGATGGGGACCTGGGACGCACCATCACGATTCGCGGGGAGGCGCACTCGGTGATGCAGGCGATCAACCGGCAGGTGGCGCATTACCCGCATCATGTGGGGCAGATTGTGCTGCTGGCGAAGCATTTCTGCGGCGGCGAATGGCAATCTCTCAGCGTGCCGCGGAACAAGTCGGCGGAGTTCAACCGGAAGGTGGCGGCGGGCGAGGCGAGCCAGCGATAACCGACCCTAAGCTACAATGAAAGATGGGCCAAGGCCGACACACTTTGCGCAGTGAGCGCAACAAAAGCAAGGAGCTTTAAACTTTATGGCGATTCCCGCCACTCAAATGCGTCCGGGCATGATCATCAAGCACAACGAACAACTGCACCTGGTTTTCAAGGTGGAGCACCGCACTCCCGGCAACCTGCGCGCCTTTATCCAGGCCAAGCTGCGCAACATTCGCACAGGAGCCATGTTCGAGCACCGCTTCCGCTCCGCCGACGCGATTGAGAAGGTTGTTGTGGATGAAGTGTCGATGGACTTTTTGTACGCGGATGGCGACGACTACTACTTCATGAATCCCGTGGACTATGAGCAGACGGTGCTGAAGGGCTCAACCCTTGGCGACGCGGTGGAATACCTGACGCCCAACCTGCAGATCAAGGTTAGCTATCACGACGGAAACGCTGTGGGCATTGAGTTACCTTCGGCCGTAGAGTTGGAAGTGGTTGAGACCGAGCCGGGGCTGAAGTCGGCGACCGCGTCGAGCGTGACCAAGCCAGCAAAGATGGAAACGGGCCTGGTGGTGCAGGTGCCGTCGTTCATCAACGAAGGCGAAAAGATCCGCGTGGATACGAGCGAAGGGGCTTATTTGAGCCGGGCGTAAAGTCGCAGTTGAACAAGGCCGATTGGAGATATGCATGAAAGTCGCATTATCGTCTCTAATCGGCGCTCTTCTTCTTTGGACAGCCGGATGCCCCGCACAGAATCCTCCCTCCTCCGCAGACGACAGAGCAGCAGTTGTCAATGCCAGTAATGCTTTCGCCGTCGATCTCTACGACCGGTTGCGGACTCGAAGCGGCAATCTGTTCTTTTCTCCTGAAAGCATTTCAACTGCACTGTCGATGACCTATGCAGGGGCACGCGGAGAGACTGCCTCTGAAATAGGGAAGACATTGCACTTTAATTTGCCCCCGGATCGGTTGCATTCGACGGAGGGCGCTCTGCTCGGCGATTTGAACGGAGCGCATGACGGATACGAACTTCGCATTGATAGCGCTCTCTGGGCTCAGGAAGGTTATCCGTTTCTCGATGCCTTCCTCGAGCTCAATAAGAGGGATTACGGTGCTGCTGTTCACCGTGTAGATTTCAAACGAGCTCCAGAGGCATCGCGGCTGGCTATCAATCAGTGGGTTGAACAAAAGAGCGACCAGAAGATCGACAACTTTCTCCAGCCGGGCGCGCTGAGTCCTGATCTAAAGCTTGTACTCACGGATACCATCTATTTCAAGAGTCACTGGTGGACGCAGTTTATAAAGGCCAATACACAAGACGGGGATTTCAATGCATCTCCGATTCGGACCGTTAAAGCGCCCATGATGCATCTCACTGGCCACTTCAATTATTTGAAGGGCGATGCCTTTCGAGCCTTGGAGGTTCCGTACGAGAATAACCGAGCATCGCTAATCGTTATTCTGCCTGACAATTATGCCGGCCTTTCCGATTTTGAGCGATCTTTCACTGCGGCCAATTTGGTGAGATGGCTCGGAGAATTGCGAATAGCTCAAAAAGTGATGTTGACTCTTCCGAGGTTCAAAGTAAGTCAGCAGTTCGAACTTAAGGACGCGCTGGCCGCAATGGGAATGCCTGCGGCGTTTCAACAAGGTGCCGCGGACTTTTCCGGGATGACGGGCAACCGCAAGCTATTCCTCTCGGCGGTGATTCATAGGGCTTTCATTGACTTAAACGAGGAAGGAACGGAAGCGGCGGCGGTCACCGGCTCGTTTGGTGTTGCGGGGATGGAGGGCCTTGGCCACGAAGAACCGCCAATTCCTTTCACCGTGGACCATCCCTTTATCTTCTTGATCCGAGACAACCGCACGGGGAGTATCCTCTTCATGGGCCGATTAACCGATCCTACTCAATAGGTTCGTTTGCGAACCATTCTCGATCCCGAAGTGCGTCAACGCGTAAAATACGACTCACCGGCCAGCCGTCTTCAATATGGAGGAAGCCATCCGCATGCCAGTTCCCGACTCAATCGCCGTAGCTGCTGAAAGCTTTAGGCAAAACACTCATTTTGTAAAAAAGAATGTTGAAGGATTGTCGGACGAGGAGTGGCTGCGTCGTCCCGGTGGCACAGGGAACCATGTTTTGTGGATTGTGGGGCATGTTGCCTATTCACGCTGCAGTCTGCTCAAGCGGCTGGGAGACGATTGGGGGAAGCCCTGGCTATCGCTCTTCGGGCGCGGGTTACCGTGCGATGACTCGTTTGCTTACCCGACGCCCGAGGAAGCGATGGGGGCGTGGAGTGAGTCGTCTGCGCGCCTGAAGGCCGCGATGGAATCCGCTTCGGCCGAGCTGTTGGCGACTCCGGTCACTCAAGGGCCACCGAGCGCCGACGGAAAATTGAGCGGTGTGGTAAATTTTATGGCTTATCACGAGACCTATCACCTGGGACAGCTCGCCTATGTGCGGAGCTTGCTGGGGCATCCGGGAGCGATGGGCTGATTAAGAGCGTGCTTGCGATGTAGAAATGAAAAACCACCGCTGATTGGCGGTGGTTTTTTCATTTGGGCTGATGTTGGATTCGATGGATCAGGGTGTCAGAATTTGCCTTCAGGTAAGCTGACGGGTTTTGCTTCGAGCATGGCTTCGATCTTGACCAGGTCTTCAAGCACCGCGGCGGAGACAGGAGCGTCGACTTGAACAACGGCGAGGGCCTTTACCGGTTTGTGCCCAGCCCGCTCGCGGCCGAGGGCGAAGTTTGCGATGTTGACGCCGTGCTCGCCCAGGATGGAGCCGATGCGGCCGATGACGCCGGGGACGTCGATGTTGCGGCAGACGAGCAGGTCGCCCTCGAGCGGGGTCTCGATATCGATGCCGTCGAACTCAAGCAGGCGCGGCTGTTCCCCATGGATGACAGTGGCGCTGGCATGGCTTGTTCCCGCGGCTGTGTGGAGTTCAACCGTGATGACGCTGGCCGCTCCGCCGCGATGGCCTTCCTGCTTCTCTTCATGCACGCGGATGCCGCGCTCCTGCGCTACGGCTGCGGCGTTGATGCGGTTCACGTTCTCAGAACCCTGCAACAATCCGGCGATGGCCGCGTTGCGAATGAGCTCTGTTTTGGCCTCAGCGAGCGCACCGCCGTAGGTGAGGTCGATGGCCTCGATGCCGCCCTTGCCGGCCTGCGCGAGGAAGGAGCCGAGGCGGCCTGCGAGGTCGATGTAAGGCGCGAGGACGACGTATTCTTCGTGGCTGAGCGATGGGAGATTGACGGCGTTCTGGACTACTCCCAGCTTGAGATAGTCGCGGACCTGGCGAGCAATCTGAATGCCGACGGCCTCTTGCGCTTCGCCGGTTGATCCGGCAATGTGCGGCGTGAGGATGACGTTGTCCAACCCGAAATAGGGAGAGTCTTTAGGGGGTTCGACGGCGAAGACATCAAGGGCGGCGCCGGCGACGTGGCCTGATTTGAGAGCGGCTACGAGCGCTGCGTCGTCAATGAGTTCACCGCGTGCGCAGTTGATGATGCGTACGCCTTTCTTCATGGCTGCGAGGTTCTTCGCGTTGATGACGCCCGCGGTTTGCGGGGTGAGGCCGACGTGGAGGGTGATGTAGTCCGAGCCCACGATCAACTCTTCGAGCGTGACGAGCTTGATGCCGTTTTCGCGCGCGACAGCAGCGGAGACAAACGGATCGCTTCCGAGGATTTCGAGGCCGAAGCCTTTGGCGCGCTTTGCGACTTCAAGGCCGATGCGGCCGAGGCCAAGGATACCAAAGGTCTTGCCGCGCAGTTCGGAGCCTTGGAGATTTTTCTTTTCCCATTTACCGGCGTGCATGGTGGCGTTGGCCACGGGCAGTTTGCGTGCGAGGGCGAGCATGAGGCCGATAGTCAGTTCCGCGACCGCAACCGCGTTGGCGCCGGGCGTGTTCATGACGACGATGCCGCGGCGCGTGGCTGCATCCGCATCGATGTTGTCGACGCCGACGCCGGCGCGACCAATGACGCGGAGCTTAGGGGCGTGCTCCATAAGCGCATCGTCCGCCTGGACGGCGGAACGAACGACCAAGGCATCGGCGTCGGCGAGGGCCGCAGGAAGGCCATCCGGCAACTGGTCGTGGGTCAATACATTCCAGCCCGGTTCGGTTGCAAAAACCGCCAGCGTGGCCGGCGAAACTTTTTCTGCAAGAACAATCTTCATTGCGTCTCCCTTGCTTGCTTCCGCAGGTTCGTATTCGTCGAAACGGATGTCGTGTTTTTCGCACAGAAGGTCGAACATGCGCACCACGGCTGCGTGCGGCTTGCCTTCTCCGCGCTCGTACTTGGTGATTGAGTTGGGATGAACGCCCAACCGATCGGCCATTTCGTATTGATAGAGATCAAGCTGCTTGCGGGCGATGAGCAGCTTTTCTCCGAAGGATAGGTCAGGCATGGAAACACCGAGTGGTTAGGGGTTAGTGATTAGTGGTTAGTGATAGTTGAACTGAGACACCGAGCTGCGAGGATCGCGAGCACCTCGAACTGTTCACTGTCCGCTGTTCACTGTCCACTGTTCACTGCGCTTGCATACACTTTCTGCGCCGCGGCTACTGCCTGACCGTATTCAACTGGCAGGCCGAGGGTGTCTTTGGCAATGTGTTCCATGGCGCCGAGTAACGCAACGGTGTCGAGGTAGTCGAAGAAGCCGAGGTGAGCTACGCGGAAGATTTTGCCTTGCATTTCGCCCTGGCCATTGGCGGTGACAAGAGCAAACCTTGTCTTCAACGCTTTGACGACATCGCCGGAATTCATGCCTTCGGGAACTGAAACTGCCGTTGCCGCTGCTGCGGGAGCTGTGGGCGCGAAGAGCGTGAAGCCCAGTGCTACCAGGCCCGCGCGCGTGGCGGCGGCGTTTACCTGCGCGTTGTCGACCAGTGCGATGCGGCCCTTTTCAAGATCACCGCCTGCCTGGCCGGCGATGTAGTCGAGCGCTGCGCCGAGGCCAGCGATGAGCGCGACCGCGGGAGTATAGGCGCTTTCGCCCTTGGCGGCGTTCTTGCGTTCCTTGCGGAGATCGAAGTAGTAGCGCGGGTTCTTGGATTTCTCCATCGCTGCCCAGGCCTTCTCGCTGACGCTGAGATAGCTGAGGCCGGGAGGAATCATGACGGCCTTCTGCGATCCGCCGATGAGGACGTCGATGCCCCAGGCGTCCACGTCGAAGTGGGTGGTGCCGAGGCCGGTGATGGCATCGACAACGAGGAGGGCGTCGGTTCCCTTGACCAGCTTGGCGATGGCCTCGACGTCGTGGCGTACCGCTGTCGAGGTTTCCGTGGCCTGGAGATAGACGGCTTTGTGCTCGGGCTTGAGTGCGGCCTTGATTGCTTCGAGGTCGAAGGTTTGGCCGTAGGGGGCGGTGACAACGTCGGGCTCGCAGCCGAAAGCTTTGGCCAGGCCAACCCAGCGCTCGCCGAATTTGCCGGCGGAGAGGACCAGGACACGGTCGCCGGGCGAGGTGAGATTCGAGACGGAGGCTTCCATGGCGCCGGTTCCGGAGGATGAGAGCAGGAGGACGTCGTTCTGGGTGCCGACGAAAACCTTGAGCTGCGCCAGAACTTTCATGAAGAGGGCGCGGAACTCCGGCGTGCGGTGGTGGATATCCGCGGCGGCCATGGCGAACTGGGCTGCGGGCAGCAACGGCGTTGGTCCGGGTGTATAAAGGCGCGTTTTGCGAATCATGGGTCTCTCCTTTTGGATCGGGGCGGGGCCAGGTTAGACCCTGGCGATCCCGATCAGCAACAATCACAGAATACACATATTTGTGGTTTATGTGAATTGAGGGCTGTGCAAATCGCCGATTTTGAGGTCGAATCGGCACTCGATTGCCAAAATGGATACAATTCTCCTTTGATTGAAAGGAAACGAGATGGACGCTGGCGCACTGGAAGCACTGATTTCGCAACAGGTTGTTACGGCCATGAAGGCGCATGACGCGGTACGCACGGGAACGCTGCGGCTGATCAAAAATGCGCTGAAGAACAAGGCGATTGAGAAGCGCGAGCCGCTGACTCCAGCGGAAGAGCAGCAGGCGCTGGCTACGATGATCAAGCAGCGGCGCGACTCGATTGAGCAGTTTACGAAGGGCAACCGGCCGGAGTTGGCGGCGATTGAGGCGGCGGAGATTGTGGTGATTGAGGAGTTCCTGCCCAAGGCCCTGGATGATGCCGGGCTACAGGCGCTGGTGACTGAAGCTGTCGCTGAGATTACGGCCTCTACGGGCAAAGCGCCTACGCCGAAGGAGATCGGAGTGGTGATCAAAGCGGTGCAGGCGAAGCTGCAGGCTGCCGGGCTGCGCGCGGAAGGGCGCCTGGTGAGTGAAGCCGTGAAGAAGGCGTTGGCGGGGTGAGGAAATCCACCCCGGGTCACATTTGTCGCGAAAGATGTCTAAAATCTGATGTCTGGCGGTGCTCTGAGGGCCCGGAGGCCCTCAGGACAGCCGATCTGGAGATCGGCGCTACAGCCAGCACGGGTGCTTACGGTTTCGCGGCGCGGACCAGCAGGACGCGGCTTGCGGTGTCGATGAACTCCGCTGAATCAGGACGCGCGGCATCGTTTCCGGAGTGGAAGTCAAAGACCTTTGCGGACCCGGCTTTGGCGTCCGTTGCCTGCGCGGTCCACTGACGAGTGCAGGAGATGTGAATCAGTTCTGTTGTGACATGAACGTCGTCCGCGACCGCGCCGAGTTCGTCGACAGCAGGCGCGCAATACGATTTGCGGGTCTTGGATTTGTCGAATAGAGCCGCGAGCTCAGAAGAGTTTGGCAGGCGCCAGTCGGTATAGCCGCCCACGGAAGCCTTTGTGGCGTAGGCCTTGGCTCCGGGGAAGCTCAGAGCGGCTCCGTTATCCCGCGCGGTCCACATCAGGTTGGTCTTCGTATCCAGCACGGTCCCGTCCTGATAGGCGGTGAACTGGCCGTCTTTTCCGGTTTCCTTGGGAGGAGCCTTAACGGCATTGGCATCGGCTGCAGTCGCGGGTGTCGGGGGCAGCTTGGGAGCGGGAAGGTCCTGCCCGCCGTCCTTGCGCAGCAGGTCCTCAACGTCTTTTTGGCCCCATGTCACCGCAGAATGCAGAGGCGACCAGCCATCATGATCTACTGCGTCGATGTTTGCCTTATTGGCCAGGAGCAATTCAATGATGTCCTTGTTTCCCTTTGCCGCGGCGAGATGAAGCGGCGTAGCCCCATTGTTCGCCTGCGCGTTGACGTCAGCTTTGTTGGCGATGAGGATTTTGACCACGTCGACTCGGTTATTGAAGGCGGCGATGTGCAGCGGGGTCTGGCCGTATTTTTCTTCCTTGCTCGAGACCAGGTCTGGATGTTCTTTGAGCAACGTTTCAACTGTTTTGACGTCGCCGCTCCGGGCTGCGTCGTGGATTGGACCGCAGAAAGCGGGGAGGCCGGATGCAAGCGCGGCTACGAGGAGGAATGCCGCGGCAAGGGAACGGGAAACGGAGGGTTGGGGCTGGTTGGATCGACGAAGATTGATGGCATTCATTGTTGGCGAGGATCTCCCATTGAGCATTGATTCGGCAACATATTACCACGCCGGAGG
>Ga0302278_10001677_pt1 | contig 26908 bp, 21 predicted proteins | sample III_Bog_N3_2_FD_194543 | JGI IMG/M metagenome (GOLD analysis project Ga0302278, IMG submission 194543) | Peat permafrost microbial communities from Stordalen Mire near Abisko, Sweden - III_Bog_N3_2 | ecosystem: Environmental > Terrestrial > Soil > Wetlands > Peat | place: Sweden: Abisko... | reverse complement strand
AAGCTGGTGGTTCGCGTCCATCAGAAACTCCACCGTGCCGGCATTCTGATAGCCGATCTCGCTCAGGCACCGGCACAAGGTCCGGCCCAGTTCCTCGCGCAGCTTTGGAGTGACTTGGAGGCTCGGCGCTTCCTCGATTAGCTTTTGGTGCCGGCGCTGGATCGAGCACTCGCGCTCGAAGAGAGAAACCACGTTGCCGTGCTCGTCGGCCAACATCTGGAACTCGATGTGGCGCGGATTCTCGATGTACTTTTCCATGTAAAGCTCGCCGTTGCCGAAAGCGTTAGCCGCCTCGGTAAACGCCGCATGGAACATGTTGGGCAGTTCCTCGGAGTCGCGCACGATGCGCATGCCGCGCCCGCCGCCACCGGCCTTGGCTTTGAGAATGACCGGATAGCCCACTTTCTCGGCCCACTTCTGCGCCTCTTCGGCCGTCGTCAAAATGCCGTCCGAGCCCGGCAGAATGGGCACCCGGGCCTTCTTCATGGCCTGGCGCGCCTTTTCTTTTTCGCCCATCAGTCGCGTCACTTCCGGCGGCGGCCCGATGAATTTGATATTCGAGGCGCGGCACACCTCGGCGAAATTTGCGTTCTCGCTCAATAGGCCGTAGCCGGGATGGATCGCTTCGACGTCGGCAATCTCGGCGGCGGAAATCACCGCCGGCACATTCAAATAGCTGTCTGCCGCGCGCGGCGGCCCGATGCAGATCGCCTCATCGGCAAAGCGCACGTGCAGCGAGTTGCGGTCGGCCTCGCTGTACACGGCAACTGTGCGAATGCCCAGCTCCCGGCATGCGTTCAGCACGCGCAATGCGATTTCGCCACGATTGGCAACTAGTACCTTACGTAACATGAATGACCTTAGAAAGCGGAGTTAGCGGGGTTAGCGGAGTTAGCGGGGTTAGCGGAGTTAGCGGAGTTAGCGGGGTTAGCGGGGTTAGCGGAGTTAGCGGGGTTAGCGGAGTTAGCGGGGTTAGCGGAGTTAGGCCGGGCGTTGGTGCGTAACGACTTGAGCAGGCCGTTTAAAATACGCGCAACTTCCCATCCTTGATCCATCAACTCGAGCCCCTTCGCTTTGTCCAAATACCCAAGATCGATTGCCAGCTCCAACTGAGTTTGCATCTCGTAAAGTGACCCGCGCGCATTGCCCAGGAAATGTCGAAACTGCAAGTCGGTCAGTCTGCCATGGCCTTCCGCAACATTACTCGCTACTGAGACGGAAGATCGGCGCATCTGATCGGTTAAACCGTATGCTTCGCGCTTAGGCAACGATTCAGTAAGTGCGTAGATCTGCCGTGCCAATGCCATTGCTTTTTGCCAGACAATCAGATCCCGATAGCTCTTCGGTCTCGCCATGTTTTCCCAGGTACTTGATCTCGTAAAGCAGGCTCTGCAGCGTCTGCCTAACTCCGCCAACTCCGCTAACACCGCCTCGCACAGCTAAGCTGAGCGAATGGCAAACAGAGGTTGACCAAATTCAATCGCCTGCCCATTGCTCACCAGGCAGCGGACCACTTCGCCGGAAACGTCAGACTCGATTTCGTTCATCAGTTTCATGGCTTCGACGATGCAGATCACCTGGCCCTTCTCGACATGATCTCCTGGAGCAACGAAAGCCGCTGCGCCGGGGGAAGGAGAACCGAAATAGGTGCCTACAATCGGCGATTTCACCATGTGCAGCCCGGCATCGGGATCTACGGCCGGCTCGGCCGCTGATTCTGACGCTGTGTTGGCCGCAGCCGCGACGGCGGGCGGCGCTGTGCGCAGCAGCCGCGCCAGATCGCTCAGCGAGGTGGCCCCGCTCTCCTGAGGATTGAATTTGAGCCGAATCTTCAGATCGCCGCGGTCGATGTCGAACTCGGCCACCTGATGCTGCTTCAAAAACTCAATCAGTTGTCGCAAATCTTCAATATCTTGTTGTTTCATTCGTCCCTTTGACTGCCCACGCATGGATTGCGTCCTTGCGGTGGAGAATCGTGTTGTGCCGCAGACTCGGGGTTCTTTCGCCCCCTTTGGGGGCTCATGCCTGAGTGCGCGATGATGTCCCCAGGCTCACGCCTGGGGCTACCTTCTGACGCCCGCTTCGCGGGCTTGTGGGGCTACACTCTGACGCCCCCTTTGGGGCTCATGCCTTAGTCCGCGACGATGTCCCCAGGCTCACGCCTGGGGCTACCCTCTGACGCCCGCTTCGCGGGCTTGTGGGGCTACGCTCTGACGCCCGCTTCGCGGGCTTGCAGAAAAACCAAATCTCTCTCGGACGAAATCCGTGATGCCTAACGCTCAAACTACTATACCGATCAAAGCTCGATCAGCGCCTTCGGGGCCGGGGTCAGCACCTGGCTCCCGCCCTGCGTTACTGCCACCATATCCTCAATACGGATGCCGAACTGGCCTGCGAGATAAACGCCAGGCTCGATCGTCACCACCATGCCCGGCACCAGGCGCGTTGACTGTCCTGCGCCAACTCGCGGCGGTTCGTGAATCTCCAAACCGACGCCGTGGCCGGTGGAGTGGGAAAACGCCTCGCCTAAACCTTCCCTGCGCAGGATGCTGCGCGCGGCTTCATCCACCTCCGCGCAACTTGCGCCCGGAGCTACCGCGCCGACCGCGTTCTCCTGGGCTTCCAGCACGGCCTCGTATGCCTTCCGCTCTGCGGGACTCGGCTTGCCCAGATAGACGGTGCGCGTCATATCCGAACAGTAACCCCTCAGGATTATACCGAAGTCGAGCGTCACAAACCCGCGCCGCGGCAGTAGCGCAGCCGTCGCGCGCCCGTGCGGCATGGCGGAGCGCACGCCCGACGCGACGATGGTTTCAAACGACATGCCTTCGGCGCCGAGCAGCCTCGCCTGATGCTCCAGCTCCGCGGCCACTTCAATCTCCGCGATGCCCGGCCGCATAAACTTAAGCATTCCATCGAACAACCGGCAACCCACGAGTGCCGCCTCGGCCATCAGCGCGCGCTCGTCCGAGTCCTTCACCACGCGTAGTTGCTCGACATACGGCGCCGGAATGGCCTCAAGAAAACTGCGCCGCAACTGGCTGGGCAGCTCCGACTTCCATCGCGCCAGCTCGGCTACAGTCGTGCGCGCGGGGTCGAATCCCGACCTGCTCACGCCCGGCTGCGCGGCCAGCCATTGCACGGCCGCAACCGCAGGCGAGCCCGAGACAATCTGCAACTGCGCGTCCTCCACCTCTTCGCCAGCCTGCGTCGTATAGCGGCTGTCGGTAAACAGCCGCACCGCCCGCCGCGTCACCGCCAGTGCGGCGCTTGACCCGGTGAATCCAGAGAGATAGCGAAGGTCGGGAAGATACGTGACGAGCAGTCCGGGAAGCCCGGCGCGAGAAAGCTTGCGGCGCAGTGCGCCGATGCGGCGGAAGTGGTCCACGGGGTTAGTTTTATCACAGGGGCGTGGCGGAGGTTATCGCCGGCAGCTCGTCGCTCATAGCCTTCGGCTCTTGCAGCCGCTTACGAAATCTTGCGGACATCCCACTGAGTTCGGGATGTATAACTGGCGGCCGGGGCAGCTTCCAATCGGTCAAACTGCAAAGGCCCGATCGGGATACCGTGTGCAGTCACTCCGATAAGGGACGCGACCGCCAATGTGAAACCAATCCTACACACGTCTCGCCCTCTGAGTTGGTCAAAATCGCACTTCCGATTTACACAGCAGTGGGACCAGTCTCACGACGATGGCTCCGCGCAGTAGGCAGGGATTGCAGGTTTCAGAGGTGAGGCTGGAGCACCCTGGCTCACGGTGCTCCAAAGTGATCAGACAACCGTCTGGGCCACTCTTAGGATCGTGGGTAGTGAAGAGGTGGGACAGTCGTACCAAGGGCGCGTTCGCTTCCTCTGGAGAGTGAGGTTACAACATGGAAACAATCGTGATTGTTCTAGTGGTGCTTTTTCTGCTCGGCGGCGGCGGATGGGGATATTCGCGGTGGCGCAACTAAGAGTAGTTCCACAATCAACGTGCCATTTCTGGCAACCATCGAGGCCTGGTGCAACCTGAGGGCGGACCGGGCCATCCTACCGGAGAGCAAGGCCTGCAACAGGAGAGGCGGGAGAAGTCACGATGACAAAGCTTACGTATGAAGCGCGGAAGGAACTGCCCAAAGGGGACTTTGTCTTTCCGAAGACGCGGCGCTACCCGATTGAAGACGCTGCGCACGCGCGGGATGCGCTAGCGCGGTCCAGCGGAAAGCCGGAACACGCGACCGTGTTGGCGGCTGTCAAGCGGAAGTATCCGGAGATCGACGTAGAGAAATAAATTGAGATCTGGGGGCTGAACGCTACAGGCTACCGGCTGCCTCTCGCTGCACGGGCTTCTTCCTGCCCGCATCGATCTCGCCGGCCGCATGCAGTTCGCTTTGGCGGTCCATCCACTCGTCGAGGCGGGAGCGCTTGAAGCGCCAACGATTGCCCAGCTTGAATGCCGGAACGAAACCCTCAGAGGCGTACTTGTACAGAGTGTCGGGCGAGATGCCAAGGTAGTTCGATGCCTGGCGGATATCCATTACTTCGCGGACTTCGGGAACCAGCAGGTTGGAGCGGGCTGCGGCGCTGCGCATGATTGCCTCCCGGAAATGGTCTCTTGAAGAAGGGCGAATTCCGGCAAACCTACCGGTATTTTTGTATTGAACACGACTTCATCGGGATATTCAAGGAATTTCCGGAAGTTATAGGAAAGTCATAGGCTTTCGGCCGGGACGATGCTCTGGAAAGCCTGTGGAAAAACGCATTCCCTTGGGCCGTAGCCAATCCGCCACCCCAAGGGCTAGCGCTCTTGGTGCAGATGGTCCGCGCGGTTGCCGGCGCACGTCTCTCTGGGGCGTCTTAATGGGGTTGCGGCTGCGGGTCGATATTGCGGGGGTCTGGAGACCCCCGCTACAGCCGGCCGGGAGGCCGGCGCTACAAATTTACATCGCCTTCCGCCACCAGGCTGTCGGCTCGTCGCGCAAATAGTGGGTCTTTTCGCCGCGCGAAAGATAGAAGTCCAGCACGTCGCCCTTGTGAAAGCTCGCGCACGGCGGCCAGCTCTTCTCGTCCTTGTCCAGGTGGACTTCGGTCTTATGGTTATTGACCAGCGTGATCTCCGTCGGAGAGCACTCGACCACTTGCTGGGCGTAGAGCCAGAAGTCGTAACCGGGAGGGGATGGCGGCGGAATTTGGTTCGCAATCTCCGCCAGCAGCAGAATGAAAACGAATACCGCCGTGACGATCAGGATCTTCTTCATGGCAAGCTGAGGTGTCGCCTAAGTATAGCGAAGGGGAGCGGAGTTGGAGGGGTTCATGGCGGCTTCCCACCCATTCCGCACAAGACGCGGAATGGATGGGGCACCAATCCATTTTCAACTACAGTCTTCGCGGCGGGAGTCGGAAAACCCCCGCTACAGCCGGTCAGGAAACCGGCGCTACACCAATGTTTCAGTTCTGGTCGTCGCGACGGTGCAGGGTTGGCGGTCCGTCATTGCCGTTACCCGAACCGTCGCTGGCCTGGGTGCTTGAGCCGGATCCAGAACCGGAACCCGAACCTGACCCATCGGTGCTGGCCCTGCGCAGCGACGGTCTGGTCACGCCCTTGGTGTCGGTTAGCCGGCGCTTGTTCTCAATGCGCGCCAACCGCGCCTTCACGTCCTCGAACTCCGAGGTTGTCACCAGGTAGTCCTGCTTCGCCGGCAGGATGCGCGCAATCTCCTCCTGCGAGTGCAGGATGCGATCGGGCGTCTGGGGGTGGTCGCTGAACGCCTTGGACACCAATCCCGGCTTGCGCTTCTCCAGCGCCTGGATCTTCTCAAACATGGAGATGAACCCCTGCGGATCGTATCCCGCGCGGTACATGTACTGGATGCCGAGGTAGTCGGCCTGCGCCTCAAAGTCGCGCGAGAACTGTAGCATGGTCATCGGGATTGCAAACGACACCGCTTCGTAGATGCCGTACCCGGTCCAGGTGTAGGGCAGCATGATCATCAGCGGAATCATGCCAATTTGCGCCATTTCCCCGCGCGTCGCCCCGCGCGCCCAGTGGTGTGCGCATACGTGCGCCGTCTCATGCGCCATCACCCCGGCCAGTTCCGCTTCCTCGTCCGCGGCCAGAATCAGGCCCGAATTCACATAGAAAAACCCGCCCGGCAGCGCCATGGCATTGATTTCATCGGAATCGATCACCTTGATGGTGAACGGCACCTTGCAGTCGGAGTTCTTGACGATATTTTGGCCGACGCGGTTCACATACTCCACCACCACCGGATCGGTGATAAAACGCGTGCTCTTCTCGACCTCGTCGGCGTACTGCTTGCCGACCTTGATCTCGCCATCGGTCGAGATCCAGTTGCCCAGGCCGCGCTTGCCAATCTCGCGGTTCCCCACCGCGTTCACATCCTCAATGCTGCCAGGCTTCACCTTCTTCATCTCGCTGCCGGGATCAACCACCTTGTCGGCATCAACTTTCACATTGCAGGGATCGGCGATTGGAGTGGTCCCGGGCTCTGGATCATCCTCTCTAGCGCTATCGTTTTCCTTTGCCTTTTTCTTCTTGTCTGATTCCGCCTGGCACGGCGCGGAATTTCCGCTGGTCGACGCAGTCCCCGATTTCGGCGGCAGGGGCGCATCTCCGCCAACTGGCTGGCTCCCTGGGGCCGGCTGCGCGGAGGGCGCGCCTGGTCGAGTCGAGGTTGGTTGAGTCGGGGTCGGTTGGGTTGCGCTTCCGGAATTCGAGCCTGAAGGAGCTTGCGCGGCAGGCGTGCTGGCTGGGGCCGGACTCGATGCCGTGCCAGTTGTTTGGGTCGACTGTGCCCAGACTCCCGCAGCCAACGCCAGCGCCAATCCTGACAGAACCGCCAGCCTCAAACCAATGCGATTGGTTGCCCTCATGACCTCTCCTCCGCCGCAGTGGGGGGGCCGCGGCTTGCCCCGCTTCGCTCTATCTCTTAGACGCAAGTATCTGCTTTTTGGGCAGCAATGGGAAGCGGGATTTGGGACGAAGGCATCTGGCCGTAACCGGGCATTCTATCCGAAGTCACCAGCGGCGCTTTGCCGGGAATCGGCAGGCCTCAGTTTTCTTTGAGCTTCCAACGTCCTGGCTGTAAAGTGAAAAACACAGGATCGGGAGGGGTTTTGCGGTTCAGAGTCCTATTGGCTGTGTGGTTTGCGATCTGCGGCGCCATGACGCTGCTCGGCCAGGCGCCATCGCCGATCCCTCCCAGCTCTGCCCCTGTCCGTGCTCACAGCCGCGAAAAAACGACTCCTCCTGCGCCCTCAGCTCCTGAGACCATCTTCGATGCCACCAGCCTCGGGTCGCCGCTTCAGCTCCAAAGCAACTGGCGCGTCGGCATCACTTCCGATCCCGCCGCGTCTTCACCCAATTTCGACGATTCCAATTGGACCATCCGCAATGCCCAGCCCTCCATCAACGATGTTCCGGACAAGGAGGATGAGGGTTCCGCTCCTGCTGCGACGAGCGGCTCGAGTGCAACCCCAAAACCCGACCCAAATGCCGGTGCGCAGCGCTACGCCTGGTTCCGTCTTCACATCAAGCTTGCGCCCAACCACGGACCTGTCGCGCTGCTCATCGAGCTGCCTGTCTCCACCAACGCCTCCTTCGGCCTCGGCTCCACAGGCCCCAGTCCCGATGTCTATGCGAACGGACTACACATTGAGCCCGAAGGCCCGCACGGCGACGCGCCGCAGCACTATCAATTGATCTCGCGCATCTATGACCTCAACGTGCCTGCCAATGAAACCTCGCTTACCCTCGTGGTGCGTATTTACTACATCGCAGTCGGCTACGGCGCGTACACCACTTTCTTCGCCAATCGCACTCTCTACCTCGGCAACCCCGGCGACCTGGCACGCGAGCTGAACCTGTGGTCGAATCGCTCGCTCTTCGAGCGCCTGCCTCGCCTCATTTACTGCGTTCTGCTTGCCATACTTGCCATCTTCCTGTTCGCGCTCTACCTCACGCAAAGAGACCGCACGGAATATCTCTGGCTGGCCCTGCATGAGCTCGCCCAGGCTCCCCTCGGCTTTATCGAGTTGGCCGGGAGCTCCGCACGCCTCGACACACTCTGGTATGCCGCGCTCATCCTCGAGCTGATCCTCGTCTCGGCCTATCTCTTCTTCGAGTTTCTGGTCGTCTTTCTTTCCCTTCCGCGCCCCTGGTACACGCGCTGGCTCCGTTACACCGCGCCGCTCCTGCTTGCCCTCGGACCCACATTGCTTTTTGTCGGCCACAGCACCGCCGTCGCCATTCTGCTCGTCAGCGTCCTGCTTTTCAGCGCCGTATGGATGCTGGGATGGTTCATCTTTGTTTTCATCACTCTTTTTGCCGCTGCCGTCCGACGCAACCTCGAAGCGGGCCTGTGGCTCATTCCGCTCATCCTCAGCGTCGTCGGAATCATCGAGCCGATCGTCACATCCGCGATCAGCGAAGACACTGGAGCCGTCTACCGGTCGCCGCTCACCATCGATGCCGGGCCGATTCCCATTCACATTTCTTCGGTCGGCGACTTCGCCGGAATCCTCGTCATTCTCCTCATCATTTATTTCCGTTTCATGCGCATTTATCGGGACCAGGAGCACGCCGCCTCCGAGTTGGCCGCCGCGCGCAGCGTGCAGGAGCTCCTGATTCCCCAAGAAAAGATCGCCACACCCGGCTTCGAGGTCGACTCCGTTTACTGCCCGGCCAACGAAGTGGGCGGCGATTTCTTTCACCTGGAATCCGCGGGTCCGGACGGCATGCTGGTGGTGATTGGCGACGTCGCGGGCAAGGGCCTGAAAGCCGCCATGAACGTTTCGCTCCTGATGGGTGCGCTGCGCCGCACCCACGAGCGCAGCCCTGCCAAAATTCTCGAGTCCCTGAACGGCGTCCTTACTGGAACCGAAGGCTTTACCACCTGTCAGGCCATCTGGCTGGCGTCGAATGGCGAAATGGTCATCGCCAACGCCGGCCATCTTCCTCCTTATCTCAACAGTCAGGAGATCAACCTGCCCGGGGCTTTGCCGCTCGGCGTGATTCCGCAGGTGAGCTACGAGGAAGAACGCTTCTATCTCCATCCCGGAGATCGCATTTTGCTAATGTCCGATGGCGTGGTCGAAGCGCGACAGCCTTCGGGTGAGCTGTTCGGATTTGATCGCGTGCGTTACCTCAGCAACCAGTCGGCGTTTTATCTGGCCGATGCGGCCAAGGCCTTCGGGCAGGAAGACGACATCACTGTGCTGACTGTTCGCCGACTGGCGCCGGTGCCTGCCACCTAAATTTCTGGCACTCATTGAATCGTTCCAGCGGTCACGATTGGCCCAATCAACTGGCCGGCTTGAAAGCGAAGGCGAAGAATGCAGCCACGCCGAGGAAGGCGAACGCCACGAGATAATTCCACGCGAGTTTCTCTTTCAGAAACGTAATCGCGAAGATCATGAAGACGACGAGTGTAATCACTTCTTGAATGACCTTCAGTTGAAACCCCGAGAACTCGCCATAGCCGAAGCGATTTGCCGGGACCGCAAGGCAATATTCAAACCCTGCAATCGCCCATGAAACAAGGATGGCTTTCCAAAGCGGCCATGCGTGACCGTATTTCAAGTGTCCATACCAGGCGACGGTCATGAAGCAATTCGAGAAAAACAATAGAACGATGGTGCTCATGGGGATTGTGCTCCTTGCGTCGGGTTGATGATGCCTTATGCTATCTTCTCTGGTATCTCAAATTCATAGCCGGGGAACTTCAACCTAATGTCCGCCACAGGATCGCCGGCACTCTATCCAGCTCGGGATTACCCGCCCCCGCCGCGCGTGCACTGGCTGGTCCTGCTATGCGCCTTCACACTCATCAAAATTCTTGTCGGAACATACACACCGCCTCGCTACCATGAGCTGGTTGACAGTATTGCGGGCGACGCGTGGGCCTTTTATCTCTGTCTCTGGATTCGCTCTCTCGATTCCGATGCACGCAGCCCCTTCTGGTGCGACGTCTACGTCATCGTCGAGCTGGCCTATGCCGCGCTGGATATGCGCCAGAACCCCTCGCGAACTTTGGACCAAGCGATTGCCTTTCTCGGGCTGTCCTCCGCGGTCCTCGGAATCGTCACCATCTTCCTCATCCGCTCCGATTTAGAGCGGCACTATAATGAACGCGAACCCTATGGCCTGCACTTAAGCGGCGTCATGACCTTCTTATTCAGCTTCCTCTACTTTCAGTATCATCTCTACGACATCGCCAAGTGGCGCGAGAAAGAACGCTGGGCCAATCCGAACCGCCCGACTTTTTCCTGACTCGCGCCTTATCGCAACTCGATGATTTCCGGGACACATCGTAACGAGGTTTCATGGCCGCCAACTCGCCCAGTCCTGCTCCTGCCGCTCACGCCTTCAGCGCCGCATCCCTCACCGTTGAAGCCACAACCTTCCTCGTGCTGCTTCTCGGTCTGGTCTATCTCTTCGCGACCAACTCCGCCGCCGCGCACTGGTCGCAGGGCTATAACCCTGCGGGTTTCTGGCAACTTTCCACGCTCATCGCCGCCCTTCCCGTCGTGGTACTCCTCGGCGCCATGGCTGTCCTCCGCCTCAAGGCCCACGTCGCCGCCACCGCCGGTCTGGTGACCGCACTCGTCGCCGCCACCGTTTTCTTTCACATGCCCGCGCGAATCGCCTTCACCGCCGCCGCGTATGGCGCGGGCTACGGCTTCTTCCCCATCTGCTGGATCATTCTTCCCGTCATCTTCCTTTACGACCTCACCGTACAGACCGGCCGCTTCGTCACCCTTCAGCAGAGCCTCACCGGCATTACGGCTGACAGCCGCCTACAACTTCTACTCATCGCCTTCGCCCTCGGCTCGTTCTTTGAAGGCACCTCCGGCTTCGGCACACCGGTCGCAGTGTGCTCCGCCATTCTTATCAGTCTTGGCTTCCGCCCGCTGCAAGCGGCCGGGCTTTCTCTGCTCGCCAACACCGCGCCAGTCGCCTTCGGAGGCATCGGCATTCCCATCATCGCTCTCCACGGCGTCACTGGCCTGGATCTCTTCGCGCTCACGCGCACCACCGCCATCCTTCTCACGCCTTTCGATCTTCTCGTACCTTTCTGGCTCATCTGGGCTTTCGGCGGATTCGCCGCCATGATCGAAATCTGGCCGGCCATCCTCGTCGCCGGCGTCACCTACGCCGTCGCTCAACTCCTCATGGCCTTCTGGAGTGGTCCGTGGCTGGTGGCCATCGTCGCCGCCGCCGCGACCATCGTCGTTCTCGTCGCCTTTCTCCGTTTCTGGAAGCCCAAACACACGCTCAACGTCAACCGCCAAGACATCACCGGACAGGCGCGTCAGGCCCATGGCCACACCGCTGCTACTATCTTCAAAGCCTGGCTGCCCTGGCTGGTATTGAGTGTCGTCGTCTTTGCCTGGGGCCTTCCCCGTTTATCCAACTGGATGGACTCAAAGACCACCATCAAGATCCCCGTGACTGGCCTGCACAATGTTGTGCTCCGCGTTCCGCCTGTAGTTGCCGCGCCTACTCCGGAGGCCGCCGTCTTCAATCTCAACTGGCTCTCCGCCACGGGCACTGGAATCCTCTTCGCCGCCCTCGTCGCCGGCCTGCTCATGGGACTCAGCCCCGCCGAACTCGCCCGCGCGTTTGTCCGCACCGTCTACAAAATCCGTTTCACTTTCGTCACCATCGCCGCCATGATGGCTCTCGGCTACATCACCCGTTACTGCGGTCTTGACGCCACTCTCGGCCTGGCTTTCGCGCGCACCGGCCTGCTCTATCCCTTCTTCGGCACGCTCATTGGCTGGCTCGGCACCGCCTCGACCGGCTCCGATACTTCATCCAACGTCCTTTTTGGAAGCCTGCAAACCATGACCGCCCGCCAGATCGGGGTCGCCCCCCTCCTGATGGCCTCCGCCAACGCCGCGGGCGGCGTCATGGGCAAAATGATCGCCGCGCCCAGCGTCGTGGTCGCCAGCACCGCCACGCAGACCTACGGCCAGGAGGGCTCGATCCTGCGTTTCGTCTTCCTGCACTCGCTCGCCCTCGCCGCCCTCGCCGGAATCTGCGTCTCGCTGCTGGCTTACGTGCCATTCCTCGCCAGCCTCGTCGCGCACTAACGTCTGTAAGCCCCGCCCGCATGCCCCCGACCTGACTGAAGTTCCGTAGGTGAATTTTTTTCTTGCTCCCTCTCTCCTCCCTGGTGCTAGGATGGTTGGTCAGCGAAACTGAAATTGTTTCTTATGTGAAAAGGAAGACGATGCGCGCTTGTTTCCTACTCAAAGTCCGCCATGAAAAGATGGACGAGTACAAAGCCCGTCACGCCCAGGTCTGGCCTGAGATGCTCAAGGCACTCCGCGAATCCGGCTGGCGCAATTACTCTCTCTTTTTGCAGCCCGACGGCCTGGTCGTCGGGTACGTCGAGGCCGACGACTTTGAAGCGTGCCACGCGGCAATGAAAGACCACCCCGTCAACGCGCGCTGGCAGGCAGAAATGGCGCCCTTCTTCGAATCTGCCAACGGGCACGGCGCCGACGACCTCATGCTCCCACTCGAAGAGGTTTTTCACCTCGATTGATCTCACCTTGCTGCACTCGCGCTCCAAGTCGGATAATGCCCTGTCTCGCCAAACTGCGATTTCCTATGCGCAAACCATCCCGTTCCTCACAAACGAGCAATTAGCCAGGAGCTAACAGATGAACCCGTTCAATTCCGCGCGCCGCGATCTTCTCCGTGTCGGCAGCCTCGGCATGGCCGGAGCCGCTTTGCCTTCACTCGCCTCCGCCGCCGCAAAAGATAAAACGCCAGCCGCCGCGCCCGTCATCGTCTTCAACGTCCGCCAGTACGGCGCCATCGGAGACGGCAAGACTCTCGACACCGACGCCGTCAATCGCACCATTGCAGCGGCCGCGACTGCCGGGGGCGGCACCGTTCTCTTCCCTGCCGGCGTTTATCTTTGCTTTTCCATCCACCTCCAAAGCTACGTTCATCTCTATCTCGACGCGGGCGCTACTATCCTGGCTGCCGAATCGCCCAAGCCGGGTGAAACCACTGGCTACAACGGCGGCGCCTACGACGCGGCCGAGCCCAACACCGCATGGGATGCCTATCAGGATTACGGCCACAATCACTGGCACAACTCGCTCCTCTGGGCTGAAGACATGCACGACTTCTCGATCACCGGGCCGGGCCTGATCTATGGAAAGGGTTTGAGCTTCGGCGCAGGTCCCGGGCGTCCGCCGGGCGCTGAGCTTCGCGGCTTCGGTCCCGAACGGCCTGCCGGTGTAACCGCGCCCTCTGCTCCGCGAAATCCCGCTCGCATGGCTCGCGGCGACTACCCCATGTACCAGGCTGAGCAGGCGGGCGTGGGCAACAAGGCCATCGCGCTCAAGAACTGCCGCAACGTCCTGCTGCGCGACTTCTCGGTCCTCAAGGGCGGCCACTTCGCCCTGCTCCTCACCGGGGTCGACAACCTCACCATTGACAACCTCATCCTCGACACCGACCGCGACGGCATGGACATTGACTGCTGCCAGAACGTGCGCGTGTCGAATTGCACGGTGAACTCGCCCTGGGACGACGGCATCTGTCCCAAGTCCAGCTACGCGCTCGGCTACGCGCGAGCTACGCGCAACGTGACGATTGCGAATTGCTTCGTTACAGGTTGCTATCAGCTCGGGACGATTCTCGATGGAACGTGGAAGAAGTTTCCTGCGGGCGCGCACGCATACGGCACCGGCCGCATCAAGTGCGGCACTGAGTCGAACGGCGGCTTCATCAACATCACCATCACGGGCTGCGTCTTCGAGGGCTGCCAGGGGTACGCGCTTGAAACCGTCGACGGAGCTCTGCTTGAGGACATCGCCATCACCAACACCACCATGCGCGACATCATCTCGCCGCCGCTGTTCATGCGGCTCGGCGCACGTTTGCGCGGGCCCAAGGACACGACGAAGGTGGGCACACTCAAGCGAATCCTGGTGAGCAATCTCGTCTGCCACAACGCGCCCATGCGCGTCACGTCCATCTTGAGCGGCATTCCCGGCTACGCGATTGAAGACGTCAAGCTCTCGAACATCTACATTGAAAATCTCGGCGGAGCCACGGCCGACGCAGCTCAAATCAAGCCGCCCGAGAAAGAAGACGCCTATCCCGAGCCCTCGATGTTCGGCGCGATGCCGTCACTGGGATTCTTCCTGCGCCATATGCGCAACGTCGAAATGAGCCACGTCGAACTCGCAACCATCGCGCCCGACGCGCGCCCGGCGTTCTATTTGGAAGACGTATCCCGCGCCGACTTCTTCTCGATCACCGCGCCGCGTACAGCCGGCGGCAACTTCGCTCTCAACGGCGTCAAGGATCTGCGCATCGGCTGGAGCCGCGCCGCGGCGGATACGGTGCTCGATGCTGCCGACTCGAAAACAGTGTGAGTGTGAAGTGCGAGTGTGAGTGTGAAGTGAGCGGCGGGCGGCTGGATTCTGGTTTTCGGATGCGATTTTGCTGCGAATCCGAGGAAAAGCCGTAAATCAAGGAGAATGTTGGCTTTCCGGGTGCCTACAGGCGGCCAAATGTTGGCTTCGATGGTGTCATTCGCCCCGCAAATGTTCGCTCGTCAGGTTGCGATTTTTCGAGGGATATACCTTGAAATTGAGCAATCAATTGGTGCGTGGAACCGTGAAATTGACCAAATAAGAGCGCATGTAACCAGAGAATTTCCCATGAACGTGTCAAAACAGGGGATTTTTTGACGTCCGTTGCGGCGCGAATGAATTCGCGCCCTGATACAACGCGACCCAAGTCCACCGCGGGGCCTTCGGCTGCGTCGGCCGCGCGAAGCGCGTCTGACTTCGCTCAGGATCACAAAGCGAAAATTGAATTCGTGGTATCCCACCATTCGCCATGAATATGCGCAGGATGGGGCAGCGATCTTTTGTGCGGTGGGCGCGAGGTTTGAGGGCGGTTCCGTCGCGGAGTAAAGTGCTTCGAAAACCAGTTACTTGTGCGGGCGGACGGTTCCTGTATACTCGCTCAGCCAGGGTTCCCCACCGCTGAACTGGCTCTCAAGCAGAAAAACTGGAGGAAAAACAAATGCAGAAGAGGTTGTGGTCTGTTTGTGCGGGACTTTGTGGCCTCGCAACGATGCTGGTCGCTGCCGTTCCGGGCGCCGCGCAAACGCAAGAGATCAAGTCAAAACCGCCGCTGTATTCGTATGTGGCGAACTGGCAGTTTCCGCGGGCCAACTGGGCCGATGCAGTGAAGGCGCTGGAGCCGGTGAACGAGATTATGCAGAAGGCGCAGTCCAGCGGCGACATCGTGGCTTACGGCAACGATGTGAACCTGGTGCACACACGCGATGGTGAGACGCATGACAACTGGTGGTCGTCAATGTCGCTCGCCGGGCTGATTAAGACGCTGAACCAACTGCACGCATCGGGCGATGCCAACTCCCCGGCGATGAACTCTGCCAAGCACTGGGACGAGGTCTTGGTGAGCCACTACTACAACTGGAAATCGGGCGCAATGAAGGGCGGCTACACGCACGTAAGCGTGTACAAGTTGAAGGCCGACGCGCCAGACGATGCGATGAACTCTCTGAGCGAGCATTTTGTGGCGCCGGTGCTGGAAAAGCTGCTGGCCGATGGCACGATCGTGGAGTACGAGATCGATACCATGGCGATTCACACGTCAGCGCCGGGCACGTTCATCATTGTGTACATTACGCCCACGCCGGAGGGACTGGATACGGTGCAGGGCGCGGTGCGCGACGCGCTGAAGGCTTCGCCGCTTACGGGCGACGCGTTCGGCTCGTTTGTTGACGACAGCGGGCATCGCGACGGGCTGTACAAGACGGACGCAAACTATAAGTGAGAGTGTGAGTGTGAAGTGTGAGTGTGAAAAACTGAAGAAGTGAAAAGAGTGAAGCGCGGTCTTGGATTCAGGGGCCGCGCTTTTCTATTTTCTGAAACTCTGACCGCATGATTCGGTGCGGGTCTGGAGACCGGCGCTACATTATTTAGCTTTGCAGCCAGTCTTTGATCTTTTGCACTACGACTTCTCGGCCCACGTCGCTGATGGCGTTGGTGAGAGGAATCTGCTTGGGGCAGGCTTGGACGCAGTTCTGCGCGTAGCCGCACTCCTGGATGCCGCCGTCGCCGGCGAGGGCGCGGAGACGATCTTCTTTGAAGACTTTGCCGGTGGGATGGTTGTTGAAGAGCTTGACCTGCGCGATGGTGGCGGCGCCGACGAAACCGGTGTCGATGTTGAACTGCGGGCAGACTTCCATGCAGCATGTGCAGGAGATGCAGTTGGAGAGCGGGTAGTTAGCTTCCTGCTGTTGCGGGTAGACGCGCGGGCCGGAGCCGAGATCGTAGGTGCCGTCGACGGGGACCCAGGCCTTGACGCGCATGAGGTTTTCAAAGAGAACCGAGCGGTCGACCTGGAGATCGCGGACCAGGGGGAACTTGGTGAGCGGCTCGATGCGGATGGGCTGCTCGAGATTGTCGACGAGGGCGGAGCAGGCCATGCGGGCCTTGCCGTTGATGCGCATGGCGCAGGAGCCGCAGATTTCCTCAAGACAATTGGAGTCGTAGGAGATGGGGGTGGTGGGCCGTCCGTCGGCGGTGACGGGGTTGGCGGCGATTTCCATCATGGAGGAAATGACGTTCATGCCGGGACGCCAGGGGAGTTCGAAGCGCTCCCATGTGGCGGGGGCGTCGGGGCTGGCCTGGCGGCGTATTTCGAAGGTGACGGTTTTTTCAGACATGGTGTTTTCGGTGGTGCGTGGTTAGTGGTTAGTGGTTAGTGGTGCGTGGTTAGTGGTTAGTGGTTAGTGATCAGAACGTTGGTGCGATCCCGAAATGGTTGTTGGCGAATAGAGCTTCCTAAAAGCAACCGCAGATCCTTCGACTCCTCGCGCTGCTCGTCGCTCAGGATGACATTGGCGCGAGCGCCAATGTCACTTGGCTGCGTCGTAACGGCGCGGGCGGGGCTTGATGTACTGCGTGTCGACTTCTTCGTACTCGAAGCGCGGGCCTTCGATGTTGCCGGTGAAACTGGCCTTCGTGGTTTTGAGAAACTTTTCGTCGTTGCGATCGGGAAAGTCGGGTTTGTAGTGCGCGCCACGGGACTCGTCGCGAAGGACGGCGCCGAGCGTGATGGTGCGCGAAAGCTGCAACATGTTGTAAAGCTGGCGGGCAAAGGCGAAGCTGGTGTTGGCCCACTGGCTCTTGTCGCTGAGGTTGACGCGCTGGTACCGCGAGAGGAGCTCGACGATTTTTTCGTCGGTCTGCTTGAGAGCGTTGTTGTAGCGGATGACGGTGGCGTGCTCGGTCATGGTTTCGCCGAGTTCGCGCCACAGCTTGAAGGGATTTTCGCCGCCTTCGTTGTTGATGAGTCTTTTATTGGTTTCGGACTGGCGTAACATCTCAGCAGCAGAACCACCGTCGCCTTCTGCCGCAGGCACGGTTTTGGCGTAGGCGATGGCGTTGGGGCCAGCCTGGAATCCGCCAAAGATGCAACTGACGAGCGAGTTTGCGCCGAGGCGGTTGGCGCCGTGGTACTGGTACTCGCACTCGCCGGCGGCGAAGATGCCGGGGACGTTGGTCATCTGATTGAAGTCGACCCAGAGACCGCCCATGGTGTAGTGCATGCCGGGGAAGATCTTCATGGGGTTGGTGTGAGGATCGACGCCGACGAATTTCTCGTAGATTTCGAGAATGCCGCCGAGCTTGCGGTCGAGCGTGGCGCGGTCGATGTGGGTGAGGTCGAGATAGACCATGGGCTGGCCGTCAATGCCGAGGCCGAGCTCGTAGACCACCTTGTGAATGGCGCGCGTGGCTACGTCGCGGGGGACGAGGTTGCCGTATTTTGGATACCACTCCTCGAGGAAGTAGAAGCGCTCGGATTCTGGAATGGCTTTGAGGTCGCGCTTGTCACCGGGAGTGCGTGGGACCCAGACGCGGCCGCCTTCGCCGCGCGCTGACTCGGACATGAGGCGCAGCTTGTCTTCGCCGGGGATGCAAGTGGGATGCACCTGGATGAACTCGCCGTTGGCGTAATAGACGCCCTGCTGGAAAACGGCCGACTGCGCGGAGCCGGTGCAGACTACGGAGTTGGTGGATTTGCCGAAAATTGCGCCGTTGCCGCCGGTGGCCAAGATGATTGCGTCGGCCGCGAAGGGTATGACTTCCATGGAGCGGAGGTTCATGGCGACGATGCCGCGGGCCACGCCTTTGCCGTCGATGATGGCGGAGAGAAACTCCCAGCCTTCGTACTTCTTGACTTTGCCCTCGGACTCGTAGCGGCGGACCTGCTCGTCGAGCGCGTAGAGCAGTTGCTGGCCGGTGGTGGCGCCGGCAAAGGCGGTGCGCTGATAGAGTGTGCCGCCGAAACGGCGGAAGTCGAGCAAACCTTCGGGCGTGCGATTGAAGGGGACACCCATGCGGTCGAGGAGATCGATGATGGCGGGCGCGGCCTCGCACATGGCTTTAACCGGCGTCTGGTTGGCGAGAAAGTCGCCGCCGTAGATGGTGTCGTCAAAGTGCTGCGCGGTGGAGTCGCCTTCGCCCTTGAGATCTTTAGCGGCGTTGATGCCGCCCTGCGCGCACACTGAGTGCGAGCGCTTGACGGGGACGATGGAAAATAGATCGACCGTGCCGCCGGCTTCAGCGATTTTGATTACCGCGGCAAGTCCGGCGAGGCCTCCGCCCACCACGATGATTTTGCGTGCTGCCATTGATTCCTCTTGCGGGTTTCAGGTTCGAGTGATCAGTGATTAGTGATTAGTGGTTAATGATCAGATTTCAGCTCTCCGCTAAAAATGAGAGGCTACGGGCTCGGAATCGGCGCGTTGGGGTACATGGGGCCGACAAAGGCCCAGATGCTGGCGATTCCCATGCCGGCGAGAAGCACTCCAAGCACGAGGCAGATGTAGGCGAAGCGGCGGCGCGCGTTGACTCCCGAGGTGATGCCCCACTTGGCGCAGAAAAGCCAGACGCCGTAGGCAAAGTGCCAGCAGACGGCGATCATGGCGATGACGTAGACGGCTAGCATCCAGGGATTGGCAAGCTCCACTTGCACCTTATGAAATGCGTAGTAGGGATTCTCAGGGAGCATGACGCCGGAGAAGCGCTGACGCCAGACGTGCTGGGCAATATAGGCGAAGGCGATGAGGCCGGTGTAGCGCTGGGCGAGGTACATCCAGTTCCCTGCCCAGGGGTAGTAGACGATGTTGGATTTGCCGCGCAGCCAGATCCAGACGCCGTAGAGGGCGTGATAGAGGATGGGCAGAAAGATGAAGACCCACTCCAGCACGCGGACGAGCGGAAGCGAATTGAGGAAGAGCACCTGCTTGCCGTAGGCGAGGGGGCCATGAAGGGCTTCGAAGTTCGAGAGCAGGTGTTCGAGGAGAAATGCGCCGAGGGGTACGATGCCGAGCAGCGAGTGCAGCTTGCGCCAGATGAAGCTGGAGCCCTCGCCTGCGCGTAGCGGCTGCACACCGCGGCTAAGCTGAGGCGCGGCAGAGGATTCGACGGTTGCCATGAAGAGTTTGGCTCCTAAAAGTGCAGGCCGAAGCGGTCTTAGATTGAGGGACTATGGGCGGTGTTCTGTATCACTTGCATTATTCGAGGCGGAGGGCGAGGGCGTCAAGGCGGCGCTCCGTGCTTTGGGGTTTTGGCGCTCCGCGCTTCTACCTTTTTGATGAGTGCAGTGGAAGTCAGCGCGCAAGCATGGGCAGCAAAGCGGCGAGCGCGCGGCCGCGGTGGCTGAGCGAGAGCTTGGTTTCGAGATCGATTTCGGCCATGGTTTTGTGGAGCTTGGGGAGATAAAACAAGGGATCGTAGCCGAAGCCGCCGGTGCCGCGCGGGGCTTCGAGAATTGCGCCTTCTACGGTGCCGTCGGCGATCTGAACTACCTCGCCATCGCGCGCGGCCACCAGGGTGCAATGGTAGCGGGCGGTGCGGAGCTTGGCTGGGATGCCGTCGAGCTTCTGGATGAGAAGCATGTTGTTCCAGACGTCGGCGTTGTCGTTGGCGTCGGGCGAGTCGACGAGGCCGGAATCAGCGGCAAAACGCGCCGAGCGCACTCCGGGCGCGCCGTTGAGCGCATCCACTTCGAGGCCCGAGTCGTCGGCGAGGACCAACTCGCCGGGGGCGAAACGCGAATAGTAAACAGCCTTGGTTGCGGCGTTGGCGAGGAAGGTGTCGCCGTCCTCGGGGGGCGCGGCAATGTCGGCGATTCCGGGGAGCGGGACGATGTTGATCGCGTGAGCCTGGGCGGCGGTGCGGAAGTCGCGGAGTTTGCCTGCGCTGGTGGTGGCGGCGTAGAGGCGGAGGGGCATATTTTTGAGTGTAGAAGACAGGGAGCAAGGGAGCGAGGGAGCAAGGGAGCGAGTCAGCGAGCCGGCAAGTCGGCGCGAGATGCCTGACGCGATTGACAGGGCGTGGCGGGGTTGCATAGTGTGGTTCCGGTTGAGAAATCCTTTCTTATGAAAAATGTGTGGATTGGAATCGTCGTCTGCGTTTTGGTTTTGAGCGGAGTCGCGCACCTTGTTGCGGCGCAAACTCCAGAAACGGTTGCCGGGGCTGCGGAACTCCGCGTCGACAACCTGAAGAACCCTTTGGGGATTGACGATGCTGCGCCGAAGTTCTCGTGGCAATTGCGTGATCCCGCTCCGGGTGCAAAGCAGACGGCGTACGAGGTTCTGGTGGCGGCGTCGCCTGAACTGCTCGCTCAAGGTAAAGCGGACGTGTGGGATAGCGGCCGCATGGCGTCGGGGCAATCGCTGAATGTGCGTTACGGCGGGCCGGCGCTCATGCCGAGTACTCGCTACTTGTGGTTTGTAAAGGTGTGGGGCGCGGACGGAACGCTCTATACGGCGTGGGAGCAGGCGTGGTTTGAAACCGGCTTAATGAACCAAAACGCGTGGAAGGCGCAGTGGATTGGCTACGAGACGCCGGAAGAAGCTACGGTGCGTTACGCGCCGGCGGAGTGGGTTGCGAATCCTGATGCCAAGTCGCCGGCGATCGCCAAGGACGCCGAGCAGCGGTTCGCGTATCGCACAACGATTACGCTGCCGCAAGCAGTGAAATTTGCCGCGCTCTACGCCACTGGAAGGGACACGGTTGCTGGTTGGGTGAACGGGGCGCAGGTTTTGCATGAGAATCCGCTGCCGCCGTATAAGCAAATGCCGTGGAAGAAATTTGTGCGCGCGGATGTGACATCGCAATTGAGCGCTGGCAAAAACACGCTTGCGGTTGAAGTGCTGCACTACGTGGTGAATCCCAACGGGATGGCGACCGACGATGCGCCGCCGATGATTGCGACGCTGGTTGTTGAGTACACGGATGGGACGTGGGCGAGTTTCGCGAGCAACACGGAATGGAAGACGGCGATCGGCACGGCGGCGGGATGGCAGCAGAAGGATTTCGACGATGCGGGGTGGAAGGCGGCGATGGTGTGGCAGCCGCTCTCCGGGAAGCGATCGGAATCGCTGGGGCATCCATGGATTCCGGATTCGGTGAAGACGTTGCGGCATTCGTTCACGGTAAATAAGCCGGTGAAATCGGCGAGGCTTTATGCGACAGCGCTTGGCTCCTACGAACTGTACCTGAATGGCGTGAATGGCGGGCGCGTTGGCGACGAGGTACTGGCGCCCGGATGGACAGATTATCGAGAGCGTGTTGTCTACCAGACTTACGATGTGACGGACCAGATCGTGCAGGGCAAAAACGCGATAGCCGCATTGCTGGCGCCGGGGTGGTACGAGACGCCTCTCGAGTGGTTCCAGCAGCCGAATAATTACGGCGTGACGCCGCCGGCTCTGCGCGCACAGCTGCGCATTGAGCACACGGACGGCACTGTGGAGTGGGTGGTCACGGACGCGAACTGGCGGGCGGCAGGATCAGAAATCCTCCACTCGGAGATATACGACGGGACGACAATGGACATGCGTCACGGATGGGTGGGCGTGTCCAGCCCGGACTTTAAGAACGATTGGTTCCATGAGCAAGCAACGGTAATCCATCCCGCTCCGGTTGAGATTGTGGCGCAGGACTTTCCGCCGATTCGCGTGGAACGCACGCTGGAAGCGAAGTCGCTGACGGAACCGAAGCCGGGAGTGTGGGTTTACGACTTCGGACAGAACTTCTCGGGCATCGAGAGACTGCGGGTGCATGGACCGCAGACGGCCGATGTGCGCATGCGGTTCGCCGAGGTTTTGAATCCTGACGGGACGATTTACACCGACAACCTGCGCACAGCGAAAGTGACCGATCACTTTCTGAATTTGACGGGCGATGGGAACTATGACATTTCACCGCCGTTCACATTTCACGGGTTCCGCTATGCGGAGTTGACGGGACTGCTTTCAGCGCCCGACAAGAATGCGGTGACGGGTCTGGCCTTCCACACTGACGCGCCGTGGACGGCGAAGCTTGAGACGGGCAGCGCGATGATTAACCAGTTGTGGAGCAATATTCTGTGGGGGCAGCGGTCGAACTTTGTGGGAGTGCCTACGGATTGCCCGCAGCGGGACGAGCGGCTGGGCTGGATGGGCGATGCGCAGGTGTTCTGGCGAACGGCGAGTTACAACATGGATCTGGCGGCTTTCTCGCGCAAGTTTGCCGCGGACATGAGGGGGACGCAGGCGGAATCGCCGTATTACAGCATTTTCTCGCCGGGCGTGGGACGATCGCACGAGGAGACTGCGGCGGCGTGGAGCGACGCGGGCGTGATTGTGCCTTGGACGAGCTGGCTGCAGACCGGGGATACCAGCATCATCGAAGAGAATTGGGCGGCGATGACGAAATATCTCGACGCAATTGCGGCGGCGAATCCCGATTTTCTGTGGGAGCACGAGTACGGCGATACGTTCGGTGACTGGCTTTCGCCCGAAGGCAAGACCGACGAGCGACTGCTGGCTACGGCCTATTGGGCATGGGATGTGACGCTGATGCGCCAGATGGCACTGGCCACGGGGCGCACGGGCGAAGCGGAGAAATACGCGGGGTTATTCGAAAAGATTCGCGCGGCGTTCGAGAAGCAGTTTGTGCGCGGCGATGGATTTGTGGCCGGGGCGGATAACAGCCCGTCGCAGTTTGGCGTGATCAACAATCCCAATGCGAAGAGCGAGGGCGGCGACACGCAGACCGGTTACGTGCTGGCGTTGCACATGAATCTGCTGCCGGAGGCACTGCGTGCAGCGGCCGCAACGAGACTCGTGGCCAAAATAGAAGCCAACCACAATTTGCTGGCTACGGGATTTCTGGGCACGCCGTATTTGCTGGAGGAGTTAACAAAGGCCGGTTACACGAAGCTGGCGTACACGCTGCTGCTGAATACGCAGTACCCCTCGTGGGGCTATATGGTGACGCATGGCGCGACGACGATGTGGGAGCGGTGGAACGGCGACCAAATGATGAACGATCCCAGCATGAATTCGTACAATCACTACGCGTACGGCGCGGTGGCGGATTGGATGTATCGCTACGCGGCGGGAATCGATGCGACGCCGATGGATGCGGGATTTCATACAGTGGTGCTGCATCCGGTGTTCGACGAGCGGCTGGGGCACATCGCGTTCGATTACGACTCGGCGTATGGGGCGATTCATTCGGATTGGACGATGACGGGGGCGACGGCTGTGTGGCACTTGACGATTCCGGCGAATACTACGGGGTGGCTGCCGTTGAGTGCGGCCGAGGCGGCAAAGTATAAGCTGAATGGCGCGGCGCTGAGCGGGAATGCGGCGGTGCGTGGGGAGATGCGCGACGGCGAGAGTGGATTTGTGCTGGAGCCGGGAAGTTATGGGTTTGAGGTGATGCGGTGAGATTGGAGTTCGCTTCCCCGGTCCCCAAGTGCGAGGGACCGGGGGCACCCGAACTTTTATTGACCTATTAGAAAATGCAATGGAAATGGAGAAGAAATGCCGATAGCGATTCTGGCGGGGATTGGGTGGCACTTCGTGGGTGCGGCGTTTGCCGCGTCGTTTTATGCGCCGATTGAGAAGGTGAAGAAGTGGTCGTGGGAAACTACCTGGGTGTTGATGGGCCTGATCTCATGGATTCTGCTTCCCCTGTCGTTGTGCTATTTCGTGCTGCCGCACTTCCACTCCTTCTACGCATCGTTCGATTCGGGTCTGTTGATCAAGGTGGCTCTCTATGGCGCCATGTGGGGCGTGGGGAATGTGAGTTACGGGCTCACCATGCGGCACCTGGGCATCTCCCTCGGGGTTGGCGTGGCGATTGGAGTGACACTCGTGGTGGGCACGCTGGAGCCGCCGATTATTCATGGTCAGTTCGTCACACTCTTCTCGACACGCGGCGGCCTTTGGAGCATGGCGGGGATTGTGGTTGCTCTGATCGGAATCGCGGTGATTTCTTACGCCGGGCACCAGAAAGAAGCGCAAATGGGCGCGGAGGTGAAGGAGTTCAATGTGATGCTGGGCCTGGCGCTGGCGGTGCTGTGCGGAATTTTTTCGGCCGGCTTTTCGTTCGGGCTCGACGCGGCGACGCCGATATGGAACGCGGCCAAGGATCTGGGCGTCAATCCGCTGTTCGCGCGAATTCCCTGCTACGTGTTGATCATGGGTGGAGGGGCGATTGTGAACCTGAGCTACTGCTTTACGCGGCTGGCGTTTAAGAAGGACCTCTCGATCAAGGCCGATTTGGCGCAGCCGCGCGCAGTGATGGCGAAAAACAGCGCGTTGGCAGTCTCAGCAGGCATTATGTGGTTCCTGCAGTTCTTCTTTTACTCGTGGGGCGAAGCGCATATTCCGCTGAGCCTGGGATACGTGAACTGGATGCTGCATATGAGCCTATATGTTCTGTGCGCGGGATTTGTGGGCCTGGCGCTGGGCGAGTGGAAAGGCGTGGGCAAGCGGCCGCTACGCCTGCTGTGGGCTGGGATTCTGGTGATCATTGTCGCGGCGAATCTGGTTGGGCTGGGGATGGCGTCGTAAAGGCAGGGACTAGGGACTTCGGGACTGCGGAGCTGGGTCAGGCGGTTTCGGGTAGGGGGAGTTCTTTGTCGAGGGCTTGGGCGATTAGGTCGGCGCGGAGTTGGTCGACGGTGGTGAAGAGCAGCGCCTTCATGCCCAGCGCAGTGGCAGCTTCGATATTCACTTCGCGATCGTCGATGAAGAGCGTTTCCGCGGGCTGGGTGCCAAGTTTTTCGAGGGTGTAGAGATAAATCGCGGGATCGGGCTTGGCCATGTGCAACTGATAGCTCCAGACGCGGACGTCGAAGCGCGGCAGCCAGGTGAATTCGCGCTCCATGGCCTGGTGGTTGGTATCGCCGATGTTGGAGAGGATGGCAGTGAGCAGCCCGCGGGTTTTGAGCGCGGCAGCCCAGGCCAGCATGGCGGGATTCAGCGCCATCCACATGCGGGCGTCCCAATGGATAAGCTCTTTGACGGCGGAGGGGGGCAGGGTGAGCTCGGCCTGATGAAGAATGTCGCGCCAATAGACGTCGCCGGTGAATTTGCCTTCGTCGAAAGCGTGGCGATCGGCCCAATAGATGGGATCGAATTTCTCCGCGGGAAGGCCGGTGATGCGGAGGAGTTGGTTATGCGCCTCCGGGTCCGGTGGGTAGGTTAAAACCATTCCGTAGTCGAAGATCACTGCGCGCAGAGCCAAGATCACACCCCTCTTGCGCCCGTGTATGGTGAAGGGGGGCGCTGATTCCATTGTGCACGATGGGGTTGCGAGTGCGAGTGTGAGTGTGAGTGGGCCGATGCGGTTTTCTGAGAGAACGGGCTGGAACACAGAAGAGAGCGAGCTGGCGCGCGCGCACCGAAGGCGGGGCGAGGCGGGACTGCCGATTGCGGACCTTACGGCGTCGAATCCTACGCGGTGCGGGTTCACGTATCCGGCTTCCCTGCTCGATGCGCTGACTGATCCGCGGGCGCTCGACTACGATCCGCAGCCGCGCGGCTTGCTTGCGGCGCGAGAGGCCGTGTGCCGGTACTATGCGGACCACGGAGTCGCGCTCGATCCCGACCAGATTGTTCTGACCACGAGCACCAGCGAGGCGTACAGCTTTCTCTTCCGGCTGCTTTTGGACCCCGGCGGCGAAGTTCTGGTGCCGCAACCTGGATACCCGCTCTTCGATTTTCTGGCGACGCTCGACGATGTGCGCATTAAGGCTGCGCCGTTGGTGTACGACGAGGGGTGGCAGATCGATTTTGAGGGGTTGCGGCGCGCGATCACTCCGCAGACCAGAGCCATCGTGGTGGTGCATCCGAATAATCCGACGGGGCACTTTACCAAGGCTTGGGAGGCGGAAGAGCTGGCGCGCATTTGCCGGGCGCACGGGCTTGCGCTGATTGTGGACGAAGTCTTTCTTGACTACGCGATGATTGGGAGCAAGGGAGCGAGGGAGCAAGGGAGCGAGACGGCACGGAGTTTTGCGGCGGGATTGGAGGGGGTTCCGGTGTTTGTGGTGAGCGGGCTGAGCAAGATCGCTGGGCTGCCGCAGATGAAGGCGGCGTGGATCGTGGCGACTGGACCGGAAAGGGCGCAGGCGGCAAGACAGCCCGCACTCGACCGGCTGGAAGTGATTGCCGATACCTTTCTCTCAATGAACGCGCCGGTGCAATGGGCGCTGCCGGTGTGGCTCGGCGGCAGGGCGGAGATTCAGGGGCAGATTCGGAGACGCGTGACGGCGAACCTGGCGGAGCTCGACCGCCAACTTGCCACCGCGCCGACTCTCGAACGGCTCGCTGTCGAAGGCGGGTGGTACGCGGTGCTGCGGGTTCCTGCGCTGGGGCCGGATGAGCAGACGGTTTTGGCGCTCCTCGAGCGTGGCGTGTGGGTTCATCCGGGGTACTTTTTCGGGCTTCCGGAGTCGGGGTGGCTGGTGGTTAGCCTGCTCGGCGAAGAAGCGGAGTTTAGTAGCGGAATGGTCACTGTTACTAACTACTTTCGCACGAAT
>Ga0302278_10001672_pt1 | contig 26940 bp, 25 predicted proteins | sample III_Bog_N3_2_FD_194543 | JGI IMG/M metagenome (GOLD analysis project Ga0302278, IMG submission 194543) | Peat permafrost microbial communities from Stordalen Mire near Abisko, Sweden - III_Bog_N3_2 | ecosystem: Environmental > Terrestrial > Soil > Wetlands > Peat | place: Sweden: Abisko... | reverse complement strand
CTGGCGTGGTGCTCGACCTGCATCAGACGATGATGTTCAGCCTGCTGGGTGCCGTGGTTTCGTTCCTCGCTGGGCTGGTGGCGCTGAAGTGGTTGAGCAGCTGGCTGGAGAACGGGCGCTGGTATCTGTTCGGGATTTATTGTCTGGTGGCGAGCGCGGGCGTGTTTGCCCTGCATATGCGAGGCTACTGAGCGCATAGACATAGGTCGTCGAACAAAGCCCGTGTTATTCGCCGCGCGGCAATCGCCGTGCATAAATCCAGGCCCAGTAGATAAGCGGAATCTGCAACGGAAGGCGGGCCCAGAGTGCCCATGCGGGGATCGACGGGAAGTCGGCGTGGTGGGCGGCCATGTTGATGTTGGCGGGCATCACTGCGATCAGCAGCGCGATAAGCCCCCAGGCGGCACTGCGCTGGATTGGCGGGATGGGCACGAGAATGCCGAGGCCGCCGGCGATTTCTGCTGCTCCGCTGATGAGAACCAGATCGCGATGGGCGGGAAGATAATTTGGCAGGATCGCCGTGTAACGGCGAGTGGCCACAAAGTGAAGGATGCCGGCAGCAATATACAAGCCGCCCATGATCAGGCGACCTGTTGGGAACGAGGGTTTTCCGGTGCTTACCAGGTGTTGCCTTGCTGGAGGAATTCGGGGCTGACTGGGTTCTCGTAGACGGAGTAGTCACGGGTCACGACGGTAAGACCGCTCTCGGAGACAAAGTAGTTCTTCTTGTCCTCGTTAGGGTCGTAGCCGATGACGGTGCCGTCGGGGATGTGGACGTCGCGGTCGATAATGGCGTGGCGGATGCGGCAGTGCCGGCCGATGTTGACGTGAGAGAAGATGATGGACGAGTCGACGTCGGCGTAGGAGTTGACGCGTACGTCCTGTGAGACGACCGAGTTGCGCACGACGGAACCAGAGACGATAGAGCCCGAGCAGACGATGGAGTTGATGGCCATGCCGGTGCGTCCAGGCTCGCCGAAGACGAACTTTGCGGGCGGGTACTGGTAGGGGCGTGTGCGCATAGGCCAGGACTTGTCGTAGAGGTTGAAGATGGGGGAGACGCCGGCGACGTCCATGTTGGCCTCAAAGTAGGCTTCGAGGGTGCCGACATCGCGCCAGTAGAGGGCGCGCTGCTTGTTCTCGTCGACGAAGTTATAAGCGTGCATTTTGTATCGGCCGAGCAGCTTGGGCAGGATGTCGTGGCCGAAGTCGTGGGAGGAGTCGGGATCTTCGGCGTCCTTCATCAACTCGGGGAGCAGAATGTCGGTGTTGAAGAGGTAGATGCCCATGGAGGCGTCGACCATGTCCGGGTTGAAGGGCGATCTGAGATCGGTGGATTTGGGCTTCTCGACGAAGCCGGTGACTTCGCCCGAGCGCGCGACCTCAACCACGCCGAAGCGGGAAACCTCCTCAGGGGTGATGGGAAGTGTGGCGAGGGTGACATCGGCCCCGGAGTCGCGATGCTGCTTGAGCATAAGGCCGTAGTTCATCTTGTAGATGTGATCGCCAGAGAGGATGAGGACGTGCTTGGGCTCCTCGGCTCCGATGGAGTAGATGTTCTGGTAGACGGCGTCGGCGGTTCCCTGGTACCAGGATTTTGAGACGCGCTGCATGGGCGGGAGGATTTCAATGAATTCACCGAGTTCGTTGGCGACCACCGGGCCCCAGCCCTCGCGGATGTGGCGATTGAGCGAGAGCGCCTTGTATTGCGTGAGGATGTAGACGTGTCGCAGGTCGGAGTTGATGCAGTTGGAGAGGGTGATGTCGATAATGCGGTACTGGCCGGCGAATGGGACCGCTGGTTTGGCGCGATCGCGGGTGAGGGGGAAGAGTCGTTCGCCAGCACCACCTGCAAGCAGCACACCGAGTGTGTCTCTCATGGTCCACTTACCTCAAATCCAAATTGCAACTTCGCATACGACGATACCAGAGCGGGTTTACGTTGCCGTTGCCGCATTAGGATCGGATTAAGTGGTTTTCCTCTGCACTGCCAACCACGCCTACGTCTCCGCTCGGAGTACCCGGCTGCGAAATTCGTTCCATGTCTGGAACGAATCGAGAGTCTACCACGCAGAGGTTCACTTTTGCGCCGGGGAGGGCGTGTGCAGATGCAAGGCTCTGCCCGGCAGTTGAGGGCGGGCACGGATTAAGCCGGCGTCTATACGTCTGCGGGCGGATTCGCGGCGGATTCTCCGGGAGAGTCCAAGTCGGGGTCTGTATCCTCTTCAAACTCAGTCGACTCCCCATCGGGCAGACTGATGCGCAGGGATTTGAGGAAGGTGAGGTCGTTGCTGGTGAAGGCGCCGAGGGAGTCTTTGCCGGATTCTGCGGCTTCTTCGGATTCGGTCTCGACCTGATTGAGGCCGATGGTGGCCTCCAGCATAAGCATGACGTCGAAGCCTTGGTCGCGAATATTCTTGACCACGCCTGCGATGTTTTCCGATTCGGAGACGGATTCGTGGATCGCCTCGCCCAGCTTCTGGATCAGGTTCTTCACTTTTTGATTCAATGCCACCTCCGGGCTGCCCTGGGATTGAATTCCTGGTTGCGAAATCATCCGCATCGGGTATTCCCGGCGCTCGGCAAATGGGCGGGAACGGCATTGCGGGGCACATCAGGCGGACTGTTCGATTTAGAATACGCCGGGGCGCACTCTGCCGCAACGCTATTCCAGCGATGGGATTTTCTGAGCGAACCGCACGGCTTAGGCGAGTTGTCTGGCGCGCACTAGAGTCGATCGGAGAGGTCCTCGACGTTCGGCGTCCGCTTTGTTCTCCATACCAGGACTCCTACAGCTGCTGCACAAAACCCACCCACAGCCAGGATCAAGCGTTTCATGTCTGCTGTCCTTTCTTCTTCAAATCTCTTCAAAAACAAGCGTCCTGGGGTTTTAGATGCGAGCGCGAAGGGTTTGGAGAGAGAATTCCTCGGGCAGACCCGAAAGCGGATGGCGCTATGAGTCAGCGGCGCCAGCGTTTGCCGAAGACGCTTTCGTGGAATGTGGGTGGGAGGCTACACTTCAGAAGATGGATAGGGTTCGTTTTGGACGCGCGCTTGGGTTTGGGGCACGGCAGGCGGTGAAGACGCTGGTGACCGCGGTGGACGCGGCGACGGCGGAGAATCCGTCGGCCAGAGGCGTGAACCCGAGTGCGAACACCGGTTACGCCGGGGCGCGGGGTGCGGACGCCACCGCCGGCGCAGCCCGGTCCGCAAAGCAGGCAGCAACTCCCGCGGTGGCCGAAATTCTGGGGAACAAGTCCGTTCAGAAAGCGGCCCAGGCAGCCTTCCATGCGCGCGAGGTCCAGCAGGGGCTAGGACGCGGGAGCCGGCGCCTTGGCGAATCGGTTTGGAAGCCCTTTGTGCGGCTCTCCGGGGTGCTATGGCTGGAGGTTTCGGGTGTATTCTTCGGGGTTTTCGCGCTGCTGGCCCTGGGGTACATGTGGAAGCTGCGCGGGGCGTGGCGCGGAGGTCCGGCCAACGCGGCTAGCCATCGTAGTTTGATGGGGGCGGCCGTTATGCTGGCGCTGTTCGGCTATTTCTGCGTGAGCAGCTTCGTGCGGGCACGACGGCGGGAACGCGCGCGGTAGCCGCGGCGCCATTTTGGGCAGTGCAGCTTCTGGACTTACGGAGCCTGGAGTGGCAGCCACTCAAAGGGAAATAGCTTGGCCGCGTCTTCCGGCGAGAGCTTGACGCCGGCAAGAGCCGCCGCACGCGACATGACGGGATCACGACCCGCAGCAAGGTCCTGGGCAGTGGGGATGACAATCTCGTCGGGGGTGACACCTGCATGCTCCAGCGATTTCCCGTCGCTCATCTTAAGGTCGGCCTGAGTGACCGAAAAGCCGAAGAAAACTCGGGTATCACCACCACTGGATTCCGGGTAGTATCTAGCCTCCATAACGGCACCAGCTGTCTTATCGCCTATTACTGTGCCGCGGTGTTCCAGTTGGACGACTCGTGCAAACAGTTCCGACGAGGAATCGCTTTCGCTGTCGACCAGCACGATGAGTTTGCCGCGGTACAAATGCGCGCTGATGGGCCGTTTCGCAATGAACGGTTTGGAATCCCTTTTGCCAATACGGTCCGCAACCTTGACGTCATGGTCAAAGACTCCAGCGAGCATATTCCCCAGGGATTCGGTTTCCCCTCCCGGGTTGCCGCGAAGGTCCAGGACAAGTGCAGAGTGCTTGCTGGCACGTTCGATGAATATATCGACCTTCGCCTCTGTCAAATAGAAGTAATGCAGCCTCCAGTAGGCAATCTCTCCAGCATCGATCAGGACGCTTCGCTCGGCGTGGTCTTCGGTTTCCTCCTGACGGTCGAGTTTGAAGAAATCCGGGCTCAGGGGATTGTCAGTGATAACACTCTTGCCGCGTTGAGAGATTGCCTTGACGGATTCGTGGCGAAGAGAGCCGTCCGGCGCTTGAAGTTCGAGTTCAGCGGTGAGTACTGGATTGAGGTTTGTAAAGTAGTTGACTGCTGCGTCAATATCCTCGCGATTGAGAGTAAAGGAGTTGTACTTGATGACCCGGTCGCCCGGGTGCAACTTGGCGGCGGCATCGGTACCAGGGCGTACGCGGACGATATAACACTCGCCGCCGATCATCTGCATACCGAAACCCGACTCATACGTAAACGGACGCATTGGCGCGACGAAATATGTGTGGGAGTCTTTGAGCCCGTCGAGGAAGCCTTGCACGATGCGCATGCCGTCGTTCAGGGTGGTAACGGCAGCGAGGCGGGTCTCGAACTCGCGGTAGCGGGCATCGAGGTCAACGCCATGGTACTGGGGATCGTAGTAATACTTCTTGACGTCGTTATAGGCGTCGTGAAGCATGTCGTGCGCGGTCAGGTAGTCGTAGGCGTTTAGCTTTGGCTGCTGACCCAATGAGGGAAGCGCGAACAGTAGGGAGAGAACCAGGATAACAACTCTATTGCCGGAGAACATTGGGGAACCTTGCCGTTAGGACTGATCAGTTTATGGGCCTACCCGCAGATATGCAAGCGAAAAGAGCTGGGCAGGAACCCGCTGAAAAAGAAGCCTTTACCGGCCGATGACTCACTTGCCGAATACAAGGAAGAGTCGCGGCATGGACTGGCGGGAGTATAAGGAATCCGTGACGGTTTGGCTGACTCTGCCGATTTGGAAGTTGCAAGGGAAGAAGATGAATGTGCTGCGTTTGATTGCCGGATTTGCGTTTTCGATTGCTGTGGGCCACGTCGTACTGTGGTCGTTGATAGAAAAGACGTTGTGGCCCAATGTGCGGAAACACCATCCGCCCGACCCGGACCACCACAAGTCCCGGCTCAGTTGGCTGGTAGGCATTATGGAGCGGACCATTTACACCGGTGCGTTCCTGCTGCCCGGCACTGGGATCCAACTGGTCGCAGGCTTTCTTGCGCTGAAGGTTGCGTCTCGATGGCATAGCTCGTCCGGTCCGCGCTCCTCGGTGGATAGCGACAACATCTGGATCATTGGCACGTGCCTCTCGGTGCTGTTCGGGCTGGCCGGGGCGTGGATTGCCCTGGGCCATATGCCGACTCTGGCGAACATCAAATCCATCAACCCGGTACAGTAGTGCAAGCCTCCCTGTGATCGATTATCATCAACTAAGTGGTTTGCAAAGTATTTCTGCAAACCGCACTCATCGCACTTGTACGTCGAACCCAAAGCCATCGTCTCATCCCTCTGCCTGTTCCCAGTCGATCAGGACAAACTGTACATAGCCTGTCTAACGGCAAGGCGTGGCGGAACTGTCGTAGATAGCTATAGAATTCGCGGATTTTAGCGGAAGTCGCTATGTGACTGCATTCGCGTACCGTTACTTTGGCTTGGTGAAACCAATTTGGGGCTGCAGTTCCGCCGGATGCTATGGTTTTGAAAGAGTGTCCACGGAAATCCTGTATGGATCGTAGATGGAGGAACAAAGGATGGCAGAGGTTACAACCGAGCTACGCAAGACCGCGCTGAATGCGACTCATCGTGCACACAAGGCGAAGATGGTCGACTTCGGCGGGTGGGACATGCCGGTCGAGTACTCGGGGCTAGTGGCCGAGCACATGGCGGTGCGGACGGGCGTGGGGCTGTTTGACGTGTCGCATATGGGCGATATCCAGTTTCGCGGGCCTGGATCGCTGGCGGCGATCCAGCGGTTGTGCATGAACGACGCAAGCAAACTGCAGGTGGGCCAGGCCCATTACTCCGCGATGCTGCATCCCGATGGGTCGTTCGTCGACGACGTAGTGGTACACAAGCTGAGCGACAACGACTACTTGATCGTGATCAATGCGGGCACGCGGGAGAAGGATGTGGAGTGGGTACGCAAGACGGTCGGGCATATGCCGTCGGTCCATATCAGCGATTACTCGGACATGTATACGCAGCTTGCGATCCAGGGGCCGAAGGCGCAGGCGACGCTGCAAAAGCTGACCGACACGGACCTGAGCGCGATCAAGAACTACTGGTTTACCTGGGGCAAAGTATGCGGACTGTATAACGTGATGATCGCTCGGACCGGGTATACGGGCGAGGATGGATTTGAGATTTATATCCCGTCGGACGAGCCGACCAGCGGTCGCGTTTGGGGCGAAGTGCTGTCCGCCGGGGCAGAGTTTGGAATAGTCCCGTGCGGTCTGGGCGCCCGGAATACCTTGCGGCTGGAGTCGGCTATGGCATTGTACGGACACGAGATATCCGAGACGATCAACGTGTTCGAGGCTGGCCTGGGCCGGTATGCGAAGCTGGAAAAAGGCGTGGATTTTGTGGGTCGGGACGCACTGGTGGCGGTCGAGGCTGCCGGGGGCCCGAAGCGCAAGCTGGTGGGGTTGGAGACGATTGAGCGCGGGATTGGCCGGGACGGCTACCCGGTATGCACTTTGGATGGCGAGAAGATTGGGTATATTACCAGCGGATCGCCGGCGCCGTTCCTGAAGAAAAACATCGCGCTGGCGTATGTTCCGGTGCAGTTCGCGGGCCTGGATGAGGTGGTTGCGGTGGAGATTCGCGGGCAGTTGGTCAAGACTCGGGTCGTGCCAACACCGTTCTATAAACGCCCAAAAAAGGCAGTCTGAGAAATCCACTCCGCGGAACGGCTACACTGGTTGTGAATCTGCAAATCTGAATGGAGATCGGACGAATGGCCTATCCTGCCGGTTACAAGTACACCAAGGAACATGAGTGGATTTCGGTTGATGGCACGGCCGGGACAGTCGGCATTACAGATTATGCGCAGAGTTCGCTGGGAGATATCGTCTTCGTCGACCTGCCCAACGTAGGCGATACTTTAGAGGCGGGCAAGATCTTCGGTTCGGTGGAGAGCGTGAAGGCAGTGAGCGATCTGTATTCGCCGGTGTCGGGCACAGTAACGGCGATCAACGAGGAGTTGAAGGACAAGCCTGAGAAGATCAACGAGGACGCCAACGGGACGTGGATGCTGAAGGTCGAGTTGAAGGATACGAGCGAAGTCGACGCGCTACTGTCGGCGACGGACTACGAAAAGTTTGTCAGCGAAGAGACCGGACACTAAAGAACGACTTTCACCGAAATGATCCGATCCATTTAAGAGAGGAGAACCGCTCTAAGAATGCGCTATCTGCCAAAGAGCCCAGCGGACCGCGAGGAAATGCTAGCGGAGATCGGCGTCGATTCGATTGAGGCGCTGTTTGAAACGATCCCAGCGGAGTACCAGTTAACGCGTGATTTGAAGATTCCGCGACAGCACTCGGAGTCGGAGATTATCGACCGCTTTCGCGCGTTTGCCGAGAACAATGCAACCGGCTATGCCAGCTTTCTGGGAGCGGGGGTGTACCGGCACTACAAGCCCGTGATCATCGACAGCCTGGTACTGCGTGGCGAGTTTTTGACCAGCTATACGCCATACCAGCCGGAGATCTCACAAGGCACGCTGCAGGCGATGTTCGAGTTCCAGACCATGATCTGCGAGCTCACCGGCATGGAGATTGCGAACGCGTCGATGTACGACGGGTCCACCGGCGCTGCGGAAGCCATGATGATGGCAGTGCGGGTGACCGGGCGCGACAAAGCAGTGATTGCGCGTACGGTGCATCCGGAATATCGCGAAGTAATCGCCACCTATGCGCAGCACCAGGAGATTCCGATCAGCGAGGTTGGCTACGCGGCGAATGGGCGCGTGGATATGGCAGCGCTGAACGCGGCGATTACCAGCGAGACGGCGTGCGTGATGATTCAGTCGCCGAACTTCTTTGGGACCATTGAGGATGTTGCCGCGATTGCGGAGATGGCCCATGCCAAGGGCGCGCTGCTGATTGTTTCGATTGCCGAGGCGATTTCGCTGGGTATTGTGAGGCCTCCGGCTGAAGCGGATATCGTGTCCATGGAGGCACAGTCGTTTGGCGTGGCAATGAGCTATGGCGGCCCCTACTGCGGCGTGATCGCGTGCAAGGAGAAGTTCCTACGGCAGATGCCCGGCCGCATCGTGGGCGAGACCAAGGACATGGACGGAAGACGCGGATATGTGCTGACGCTTTCCACAAGAGAACAACATATCCGGCGCGAGAAGGCGACTTCGAATATCTGCACCAACCAGGCGCTGGTGGCGATGATGGTGACCATCTTCCTGACCGTCTACGGCAAGCAGGGGTTGCGGGAATTGGCCGAGCACAACCTCGCGAAGGCGGATTATCTGAAGGGCACGCTGGGTGAGGATGCGAAGGTGCTGTTTGAGGGAGCGCCGCGGTTCCACGAGTTCGTTTTGGAACTGCCGGCGAGTGCGGAAGAAACGAATGCCGCGCTGCTGGACAGCAAAATTATTGGCGGGCTGCCGCTCGAGAAGTGGTATCCCGAATTGGGGCCGAACGCGAGCCTCTGGTGCGCCACCGAGATGACGACACGCAAGCAGATCGATGCTGCGGCGGATGCGCTTCAAGCTCTGGTTCCGGCAGACGAGTTGACGAAAGTTTAGAGATGGATATTTCGGCAATTGAAGGCGAAGAACTGAAGGCCGTCGAGTTTGTAGAGGATTATCTGCAACTCCGCTTTGGCGAGCCGCTGTTGACGCTGCATGACTGGCCGCATGTACTGCTTCCGGATTTTTCAGTCGCATTTGGCGAGCCGGAGTATCGCAATGCACTGTGCGCCCAGATCGGCGAGACGGTCGCAACGGCGATGCTGGAAGAGGATGATGCATTGACGATTGAGCTTGGCAACGGCGTGGTGTTTGGGCTGTCGCTGCGCGAAGAGGATAAAGATGGGCCCGTGTCGGGGAGTTATTCGGAGACGGGCGACGAAGCGGATGCGGTGGAGTTCTGATGGTGAACTTTCTTGTCCTTTTCCTCTTCATTTGCGGGATCATAGTCTTCGTTGGTTCACGGCGCGACAAGATGGCCAATCCTGTTTTCCGCAAAGCTTTCGTTTTTGAGTTGCCCTTATATCTATTGGCCCGCTCTCGCTCTTGTAATGGCAAGTCAGCTTTTTGGTCCCTATATTCATTGGGTTCCAGGAGTTTTTAGTTTGGCTGCAATTCCTTTCGTACGAATGGGCTACCCAAACTTCCTCAAGTTTGGCGGGAGAGATAACTATGTCAGATAAGTTCACCGGAACACCGAAGAAGGCGACGACTCACGTCAACCAGAATGAGGGCTTGATCTTTGAGAAGTCGTCGGCGGGGAAGAAGGCTTACCGGCTGGCAGAGTTGGATGTGCCGGCGGTAGACGCCAGTTCCCTGCTGGGCGCGAGTGCGCGTACCGACCTCGGCGTGATGCCCGAGCTCTCGGAGATCGAGATCATCCGCCACTTCACGCGGCTGTCAACGTGGAACTACGCCATCGACCTCGGCATGTATCCCTTGGGAAGCTGCACCATGAAGTACAACCCGCGGGTGAACGAGTTGGTCTCCCGGCTGGAAGGAATTGCGGAGGCGCATCCGTATCAGCCGGAGGCGCTCTCGCAGGGATGCCTTGGCATCATGAAGCTGCTAAGCGAGTGCCTGATCGAGATTACGGGCATGGACGCGATCACGCTACAGCCGGCTGCGGGTGCGCATGGCGAATTTACCGGAATACTTCTGGTCCGGGCGTATCACGAGAGCAAGGGCAATGCGCGCAAGAAGATTCTAATTCCTGACTCGGCGCACGGGACGAATCCGGCAACGGCCGCGGTGGTTGGCTATCAAGTGGCGAATCTGAAGTCGAATGCGCAGGGCATGGTGGATATCGCTGAACTCGAGCGCATGGTGGACGAGGATGTCGCCGCGCTGATGCTGACGAATCCTTCGACCATTGGGGTATTCGAGAGCGAGATTCACAAGATCGCTGACATCCTGCATGCGAAGGGAGCGCTGCTGTATATGGACGGCGCGAATATGAACGCGCTTGTCGGCAAGACGAGGCCAGGCGATTTCGGCGTTGATGTGATGCATTTGAATCTGCACAAGACGTTTTCGACGCCGCACGGCGGCGGCGGGCCGGGATCGGGGCCGGTGGCTTGCAAGAAAATTCTGGAGCCGTTTCTGCCTGCGCCGGTGCTGGTGACACGCACGGATGGCTCGCTCGGCCTGAACTACGATCGGCCGCAGAGCGTTGGGCGGGTGCGGATGTTCTATGGCAACTTCGGCATGTTCGTGCGGGCACTGGCGTACATCCTGGCGAATGGGCCGGATGGCCTGCGGCAGACGACCGAAGACGCGGTGTTGAATGCGAACTATATTCGCGCCAAGCTGGAGGGCACATTCGAGCTGCCGTTCAAGACGCCGACGCTGCACGAGGTGGTCTTCTCCGACAACCTGCAAGCGAAGAATGGCGTGAAGACCGGCGACATGGGCAAGCGGCTCATCGACTATGGATTCCACGCATATACCGTGAGCTTTCCCATGATCGTGCATGGCGCGATGATGATTGAGCCGACCGAGAGCGAGAGCCGCGAGGAGTTGGATCTGCTGATTGATGCGCTGAAGCAGATTGCGCGGGAGGCTGCGGAGAATCCAGAGCTGGTGCAGACGGCACCGCACTCGACGCGGCTGCGGCGGCTGGATGAGACCGCGGCGGCACGCAAGCCAGTGTTGCGGTGGAAGGGTCCAGCGGAGGACGTTGTGGTAGACGCGGCCCCGAAGGAGTGGTGAGGCTTACGGCCCGCCGCGGCGTAATTCCTTCGTCTTGAGGACGATCATGTATTCGTAGATGGATTGCAGCGTGGCGTAGGTGATGCCGGCCGCGCCATCGAGGATCGCCCCGCGAAGAAAGATCATGTAACACCATTTGATCAACGGGCGACCCGGCAACCGGTAGAAGAGTGCCTTCTGATGCAAGCGACGGGTGTGGAAGTCCGGGCCAAAGAGCGCGGTGCACAGGCTTGGATTCTGCAGACCTTGCTGGCCGACGATGAGTTCGGCTTCCATGGTGGAATAAGTGTTGTGCTTCGCGATCCAATGGGCGATGCCCTTTGAAAATGGGAAGTGGTCCAGCGGATGGAGCAGTTCGGCGATCGGGCCGTCGACCTCGAGGACTTCGTTGATCGCGCGCGTGTACTTTGCGCGCTCCGGCCGGACGAGGCGAATGTAGTACGGCGAGATCTGCGCGTGCTTCAGCCATTTCCCGAAGAGGAAGTCGCGACGGCGAAGGCGGAAGCCGGCAGTGTTGGCGGGGGCTTCGAGAACCACGCGCTCCATTTCGGCGGAGAGTTCGGGCGTAGGGCGCTCGTCCGCATCGAGGAGGAAGACCCACGGGTGCTTGAATTCGAGTGCGAACGCGGCATTGCGGTGGGTAGCGTAATCGTCGAAGGCGCGGGTGTGAACCTGGGCTCCAGCGGCGCGGGCGATATCCTGGGTTGCATCCGTGGAGTTTGAATCGAAGACATGGATGTCGTCCGACCACGCGACTGAGGCGAGTGCGCCGGGCAGGTCGTGCTGCTCGTTCTTTGTGAGGATGAGGACGGAGATTGCGGGTGCGGTCACTTGGGTTATGGTATCGCGGCTAGCCGTCGAATCGGCGGAAGGCAAGCACAGCGTTCAAGCCACCGAATGCAAGGGAGTTGGAGAGAGCGATGTCTTTGCCCGGCGCGAGGGGCCGCGGCTCACCAGTGATGATGTCGAGGTTGAGCGTGGGGTCGACTTCGATGACGCCGGCGGTGTAGGGCAGGCTTCCGGCGTCCAGCGCGAGGACTGTCGCCAACGCCTCGATTGCGCCCGCGGCACCGATGGAGTGGCCAGTGAGCGACTTGGTCGCACCAACCGGAATGTGAGGCGCAAACTCGCCGAACGCCTGGTGAATGGCTGTTGCCTCGACTGCGTCGTTGGTGGGCGTTCCGGTGCCGTGGGCATTGATGTAGCCCACGCGCCCGGCGGGTTCGACAATGCCGGCGTGCGCGGTATCCTCAAGCGCACGGCGCATGGCAAGCGCCGCGCCCTCGGCGCGCGGCTGGGTGATGTGGTGGGCGTCGGCAGACATGCCAAAGCCGACGATCTCCGCGTAGATACGTGCGCCCCGCGCGAGGGCGGCGTCGAGCGGTTCGATGGTCAGCATGGCCGCGCCCTCGCCGAGGGTCATTCCGTCACGATCCACTGAGAAGGGGCGGCAGGAGGTAGGCGAGACGACACGCATCGAGTCCCAGGCGCGCAAAAAGCCGAACGTCAGGGCAGCTTCATATCCGCCTGCAATGGCTGCGGGTGCGATTCCAGAGCGCACCATCTGGAACGCGAGTCCGATGGCGTGCGTGCCGGAGGCGCAAGCAGTCGAGATATTGAGGACGGTCCCAGTCACTCCCAGTTCGATGGCGATGTTGCTGGTGCCTGAACTTGCCATTGTTCGCAAGATGGCGGTTGGCGGAACACGCGCATTACGGGTGTAGAGATGGCGATTCGCATCCTCGTCGGCAGCGCGTCCGCCGCAGGCACAGCCTGTAATGATGGCGATTGCCGATGGATCGTGGTGATGCACAAGAGCGCTTTCCGCCGCCGCCTGGCGGGCAGCAACGATGCCGAATTGGGCACTCGTATCCGATGAGACAATCACGCCGGAGGTGAGGTGCTGGGCAGGGTTGTGGATGGGATCGAAGTTCTTGACCTTCCCCGTAGTCTTGAAGCGCAGGCCTGGGTCGGGCGAGAGAGCGCCGAGAAAGCTGGGGTCGAAGGGTGCGATGCCGGTGCGTCCCGCGTACATCGACTCGCGAAACGCCGCGACTGTATTGCCGGTCGGAGTGACACATCCCAGGCCTGTGACGACTACGCGGTTCATTGAGTCCTCACAACTTGGGTTCCCACAAATGGATCCTCATGCAGCGCGGCCCGGCGGACGGCTTGCAATTACTACGTCCCGGCATTTGGCGGCGTAGCGGCTCGCAGGGTTTCTACGCCGCGGACGATGTCGCCTACCGTCTTCAGCGAGTTCAGGCTATCGTCGGGAATCTCGATGGAGAACATCTCCTCCACCGCGAAGCTCAGATTGATCTTGTCAAGCGAATCGATCTGCAGTTCCTCGAACGTGCTGTCCATGTGGACGTCCGATACCGGCAGATTCTTCGAGTTGGCAACGAGTTCGATGATGCGGGATTGAATGTCGTCCATGCGTTCTCCCATACTCCCCAACTGGCCTCAAACGGAAGCCGACCGCTTGGATAACTTCGGCGGAAACGATCGATTGCTTTCTGACAGTTTTACCACCTGTACGTGCGGGTGGCGCAAGCGTTTGCGGTTTACCACTGCAGCAGCACCAGTTCCAGGCAGAAGCCGGGACCCATCGCGGCCAGAATGCTGTAGGCGCCGGGCGCGCCGCGATGATGTTCGAGCGTGTCGGCCAGCACCATCAGCACCGAGGCAGCGGAGAGATTGCCGACCTCGCGCAGGCTTTTCCACGAGAGATCGAGCGCGTCCTTAGGCAGTTCGAGCGAAGCCTCTACCGCCTCCAGCACTTTCGGCCCCCCGGAATGGAAGATCCAACTGGCTACGTCGCCAAGCCCAAGACCATTCTCGACGAGGAAGCTCTCGACGTTACCGCGCAGATTCTCGGTAACCACCTTGGGCACGTCGGGTGAGAGGACGATGGTGAACCCGGTGTCGCCGATGTCCCAGCCCATGACGTACTCGGAGTCGCGATAGAAGGTGGAGCGGGTGGCCAGAATGCTAGGGCCGGGCGCGAGCTTGGACGCTGGGAGCGTGACCTCGTCGCCGGTGACGACCACCGCCGCTGCGCCGTCGCCGAAGAGGCCGCAGGAGATAAGGTTGGCGATGGACTGATCGTTATCCTGCCAAGTAAGCGAGCAGAGCTCGACCGACAGCAGCAGGGCGATCTGGTTCGGGAATGCGCGCACATAGTCCGAGGCGCGCGCGACGCCAGCCGCGCCCGCTACACAGCCCAGTCCGAAGATCGGCGTTCGTTTCACGCTGTCTGGAAAAGGCATCCGGTTGATGAGCCGGGCGTCGATGGTGGGGCTGGCGATTCCGGTGACGGAGGCGAAGAAGATGGCGGAAATGTCGGCGGCGCTTAGGCCGAGAGGCTCCAACGCACGGGTGATGCAAGTCTGGCCGAGTTCGACTGCGTTGGCGATCCAAACATCGTTGGTGGCCTTGAAACCGATCAGCGTCGGGTAGGCGTCAAGCGGCAGGACGAAGTTGCGGAATTCGACGCCGCAGTTGGCAAACAGGCGACCCAGCAGGCGCGGTTCGGGCAGCTTACTCTCCCAGCGATTGCGAAGTTTTTCGGTGATTTCGGCCTGCGAATAGCGATGGGCCGGGAAGGCGGTGCCGACAGATGAGATGCGCATGAAGTGAGAGCTTGCTCCTTTGATACTCGCTAAGTTGGTTAGACGACTTTTTGGAGGAATGTACCCCGCGCCAATGGATGGCGATGGAATGAAGTGGTGGGCCCACAAGGACTTGAACCTTGAACCAACGGATTATGAGTCCGCTGCTCTAACCAATTGAGCTATAGGCCCTTCGTTGCGATGTTCTCCGTTATTGTAGCGGCGCGAGCCAGCTTGGAGGAAACCAGGCCTGGGCATATAACCCTCTTCGCGGCCGGGTGTGATCAAATAAAGGTAGCGACTATGGTTTCAGAGAACTCAGATACCCCCCGCCCGATGCCTTTTGGACGCCGCTGGAAGGCGGCAACCCGCAAGCTGCGCGAGCTGGGCTCGATCGGCTCGGCCCTGCTGGACACTGGGCACCCGTACATGGCCCACATTGTGCCCATGCGGCGGTGCAATCTCGCGTGCACCTACTGTAATGAGTTCGATGACGTTTCCGACCCTGTGCCCGTTGAAGAGATGGAGCGGCGGATTGACGAATTGGGCCGGCTGGGGACTTCCGTCATCACCATTTCAGGCGGCGAGCCTCTGCTGCACCCGGAGTTGGACCGCGTGATTGCGCGCATTCGGAAAACGGGCGCGATTGCTGGGATGATCACGAACGGCTATCTCCTGATGCCTGAGCGGATTCAGCGATTGAACCGCGCGGGCCTGGACCACATGCAGATCTCGATCGACAACGTGATGCCGGACGACGTATCGAAGAAGAGCCTGAAGGTTTTGGATGCAAAGCTGAAGATGCTGGCGGAGCATGCAGACTTCCACGTCAACATCAACTCAGTGGTTGGTGGCGGCATCGCGAATCCGACGGATGCGCTGACCGTGAGCGAACGGGCGCTGGCGCTAGGCTTCTCGTCGACCATCGGGATTATCCATGACGGCAGCGGGCAGCTGAAGCCACTGGGCGATGCGGAGCGCACCGTGTGGGACAAAGTGCGACGGCTTACCCGGCGGAGCTATTCGCGCTTCAACCATTTTCAGGAGGCGATTGCCAACGGCCAGCCGAATGCCTGGCGGTGCCGTGCCGGCGGGCGTTATCTCTACATCTGCGAGTTCGGCCTGGTGCACTACTGCTCGCAACAGCGCGGGTATCCGGGCGTTCCGCTGGCCGAATACAGCAAGGCTGACGTGAAGCGGGAGTTTCTGGCGGAGAAGAGTTGCGCTCCAAACTGCACCATCAGTTGCGTACACCAGGTGAGCTATATCGATCACTGGCGGGCGCCGCAGACCACGCACGTCACTCCTGGAGCCTCGCACGGAGCGGAGGCGGATGCTGGGTTGGTGCAGATCCGCTAGTTAAAGTGGAATGCTCGCAGCAGACGACGCGCCAATGAGTCGCCTAGAGTTTGGTCTTGGAACTGACTGCGATCTCTTTCAGGCTCTCATCAATGCTCTTGAGTGACTTGACGATCATCCACATCACCCAGAGAACGAAGATGTAAAGGATGCCAGAGATTGCGAAGAACGGAATTGCCATAGCGGTAAGTATCATAGGTGTGACCTCGCAGCGAGGATATACCTGCAACCTCGCCGTAACAATAACCCATCCGTTCGCGGGTAGTGGGGGAGTAACTAACCCACGATCCGGGACTTTTTGGCGCATTTACGAGGTTCTATAGGAAATTTCGCAACCCGTGAAGGGCTACGACACTCTAAACTTAGAGTGAACGTGGCAGATCTCCTTCAATTGAATGACTCGGGCGCAAGAGCGCGGAAACAGGCACGGCGGTGCATCGCTACGTGCCTCGCAATGCTGGCAAGTTCCGTGGTTGCGAGGGCACAGGAGGATGCGGCCTTGCCGATGGCTCCCAGTGCGGTAGTAGCTGCGCGACCGGCTGATTCAAGCCATAACTTCGCGGTCCAGGCAGCGGCAACACCGGCGATTCGGTTTGCCGGAGACGCTACGGTGGAATCGGCCACACCGGGGGAGCTTTCACTATCGCTGGACGACGCGATCACTCGCGGGCTGAAACAGAACCTGCAGGTGCTGCTGGCGAACCAGACCGAGCGGGCGGTGCGCGGGCAGATTTCCACAGTCTTCTACCAGCTTTTGCCGAACCTACGCGCGACCGGCTATACGAGGACACAGGAGATTGATCTCGCGGCGCTGGGCTTCAAACCATCGTCGTTGGCGGCGTTCGGGTTCGCTCCCGGAACGATTCACACGGTTTTGAAGGTGGACACGACGAGCGCGCAGCTTAGCGCGGACCAGGTCCTGTTCAATCTTCCGGACTTTTACCTGTACGCGGCGGCGAAGAAGGCGGCGAACGTCGTCACGATGAATACACTGAACACGCGCGGAGGCGTGGTTCAAGCGGTGGGCACGCAGTATCTAGCAGCGCTGGCCGACGAGGCGCAGATTGCCAACGCGCAGGCGCTGGTGACGGCGGACGAAGAGGTTCTACGGCAGGCGACGCTGGCACACGACGCGGGCGTAGGAACGAACCTGGACGTGCTGCGCGCTCGGGTGCAGTTGCAGTCCGAGCAGCAGGCGTTGGTGAAGGCGCAGAACACGTTTGCAAAGGACAAGATCGCGTTGAACCGGCTGGTCGGCCTGCCGGCGGAGCAGCAGTTGACGCTGACGGACTCTGTTCCATATGCCGATCTGACGGAGATGTCGCTGGGCGAGACGAAGACGCTGGCGTACCAGCGGCGCAAGGACCTGCTGGAGTTGGAGGCGCAACTCGAGGTTGCGGAGCGGTCGCGCAAGGCGGTGAAGTACGAACGCATGCCGTCGCTGGCCTTCAACGGATACTACGGTGTGTTGGGCGAGACGCATGGCTTATACCACGGCGTATTTACTGCGCAGGGTGTGCTGAAGATCCCCATCTTTGAAGAGAGCCGGTTCCGCGGCGAGACCGAGGTGGCGGCGGCGCAGGAGATCGGTCTGCGGCATCAGATCGAATCGCTGCGAGTTACTATCGACGCTCAAGTCCGGGCGAGCCGGCTGGATGTGGAGTCGTCCGCCGAACTGGTAAAGGTGGCGCGGAGCAACGTGGATCTAGCTGCCGAGGCGCTCCAAGACACGCGCGACCGGTTCGCAGCGGGCGTGGACGACAATCTGCCGGTGGTGCAGGCGCAAGCAACGCTGGCAGCGGCGCAGAGCCGGCTGATAGCGACCGAGTTCCAGCTCAACCAGGCGAAGCTCGATCTAGCCCGCAACACTGGCGTTGTGGAGACCGAGTACAAGCAGTATCTGGGGCGGTAGAGCTGGCGAAGTGGGTTGGGGATGATAGAGTTAGGCGATTCTTGGACTTGACGCCGCACTTGGCGTGGAAGGTTATGCGATCGCGTTGGTGAGCGAGTTGTCGACGCCGTTAAAGGTGTTGCCGACAGAGTTCTTGAGGCCTTTCATGGCGGCGATCACCCCGAGACCGACCAAGGCGGCAACTAAGGCGTATTCGATGAGATCCTGACCTGAATCCTCGATGACGAGTTGCTTCAGAAGTTGCTTCACGGTTATGTCCTCAATTGCTAGGCTTTTTGGGCGAGGTGAACGCGTGTCGCCCCTTGCGGATGAATAGGATCGTAAGCCAACGTAGCGACCTCGGTAACTACCAAAAAGTGGTAGGTGGCATTTCGCTGAAGAATCTGCGACATACGTGACCCGCGGAAATCGCGATGGGACTTCGGACGGGTGGTGCGATGCATTAGCCTCTGACTTCTCCGGCGAAAATATGAAACGATAGGCGACATGGAAGAGGGTGGGAACGGGGTGGCGGAGGCTAGCGCGGGAAGTGCTTTTCTTTCGCACGACTTCCGCCTGTACCAGACGGCTCGGCTCCTGGTGATTCTGGGCGCGGAGGCACAGTCGGTCGCAGTGGCGTGGCAGGTGTATCAGATCACGCATTCGGCGCTGGACCTGGGTCTGACCGGGCTGGCGTTGTTCGCTCCGGGATTCTTCTTCATGCTGGCGGCGGGGCATGTGGCTGATTGCTACGACCGGCGCTGGATCATCCTGACGTGCTATGCCGTGCAGGCGGGGTGTACGCTGGCGCTGCTCCGGTTTGCGCTGCACCCAACTGGGCACGTGGGGCCGATCTATGCAGTGCTGCTTGGGATCGGATTGGGGCGCGCGTTTAGCGGACCGGCGTCCGCGGCGCTGCTGCCGAGCCTGGTGCCAACAAAGCACTTTGTTAACGCAGTGACGTGGGGCGCGATTGTCTTCCAGATCGCGAACATTGCCGGGCCGGCGGTGGGGGGCCTCTTGTTCACTTTGCCTCTGACCGGCCTGGCTGCGGACTGGCACGGCGCGGCGGCAGTTTACGTTTTCACCCTGATGACGCTGATGGCGTTTCTGGTGCTGGTGGGCGCGATGCGGACCAAGCCGGTACGTGTGGTGAAGAACGCGTTCAATCTGGAGACTATGCTGGCGGGCTTCCGGTATGTATTGCAGGCAAAGCTTCTGCTGGGGTCTATCTCGCTGGATCTGTTTGCCGTATTGCTGGGTGGAGCGACAGCGCTGTTGCCCATCTATGCGACCGAGATTTTGCACCAGGGGCCGGGAGCGCTGGGTTTGCTGCGGGCGATGCCCTCACTGGGCGCGCTGGCGGTGTCGCTGATGATGACGGTGCGGCCGATCAAGCACGATGCAGGCAAGCTGATGCTGTTCTGCGTAGGGATTTATGGAACGGCCACGATTATCTTCGGCGTGTCGCAGACGATGTGGGTGAGCCTGTTGGCGCTGGTGATTGTGGGAGCGAGCGACATGGTGAGCGTCGTCATCCGGGCGAGTATTCTGCAACTGGCAACGCCGCCCGAAATGCGTGGACGCGTGAGCGCGGTGAACTGGTTGTTTGTGGGAGCGTCGAATGAGTTTGGCGGTTTCGAGAGCGGCCTGACCGCGCACTGGTGGGGAACGGTGAGGGCCGTGGTGATCGGCGGCATAGGGTCACTGGTGGTGACCGGGTTGGCGGGCGTGCTGTTTCCCGCGCTGCGCAAGGCGGATACCCTATCGGCGGAGTCGCTCATGCAGTCTAATATGCAGCAGAGTGTTGCTGAGCCGGCGGACTAAGAGCAGGGATCAAGGATCAGGAAACAGAAGAAGAAGAGGAGAGACGAGGAATGACTTCGGGTAAGAAGTGGGCGCTTGGCATTACCGGGGCGATGGTGCTTGTGGTTGGGATTGAGCTTTTGTATCTACACCACGAGCGGAGTTCTCCTGGCACGCAGGTGGCGCCGGAGGAGTATGGGAAGGTCGATCCGGATGAACTGGTGTTTCTGAAGAAGGAGCGGCCATCGTCGATGGCGGACCTGAAGGACCTGTATGGCAAGAGGGTGTGGGTCTCGGCTGCAGGACAGATGGACTACTATCCTGCCTCCGGACACCACGCGGACTACGCGAAAACAGCGGGTACCCTCCTGGGGGCCGAGCCACTGGCGATCAAGGACGCCTTCGAACAGGCGGCGCCGAAGACTGCAACGTTCCGGGTTGCGGGCGGCGATAAGCAAGTACTGCTGGCCTTCACTATGCCAAAGTCGGCGGACTCGGCGAAGGAGTACGCGGTACCGGTGGGATACCAGAAGGGCGCAGACTACACGTTTTACACGGACGATATTTTCTTTTACGACGATCCTCACACGCTGTACAACTGGGGGCCAAAGGTGTGGCGGGCAATCGATGCACACCAGGTAATTCTGGGTATGAATGAGCGGCAGGTGCAGCTTTCCCTGGGGCAGGTGTCGCAAAACTCAAGCCAGGATTACGGTAACCGGGTAGTGGTGTACGCGAACGTGGGCCATCCAGTGTCCGTGACCTTCGTAGATAACCACGTGACTGCGTTTCGGCCGGGCCCGGGAAGCTGAGGCGGCTGCAGGGATAAATCGGAGGACGTGGGAATTCCCTTAGGCAAATCAGCGGCAGTTTTGCTCTATACTTCTAGTTCCAATGCAGCCAGCCCCCGCGAACCAATTCGAACACGCTTTACTGAAAAATTACCTGCTGGACCATGCCTACGACGAAATGTTTTCAGGGCCGGACGAGTTGCATCCACACTACGAACCGCTGTTTGAGCGTTTTGCATCGCTGCCCACCGATGAATTGCAGCGTCGCAAGCACTCCGCTGAGCTGAGCTTCCTGAATCAGGGCATCACGTTTACGGTCTACGGGCGAGACGAAGGCAAGGAACAAATCTTCCCGTACGACCTGGTGCCGCGCATCGTTACGGCGGCCGAGTGGGCGACTGTGGAACGCGGCCTGACCCAACGCATCACCGCGCTGAACATGTTTCTGCGTGACATTTACAACGAGGGCCGCATTCTGGCGGACGGCATAGTGCCGCGCGAAATTGTTTACAGTTGCAAGCACTTCCGCCGGCAGATGGTGGGGCTGCAGGTGCCGCGCAACGTGTATGTCGCCATCTGCGGGACCGACTTGATCCGCATGGAGAACGGCGAGTTCGTGGTATTGGAAGACAATTTGCGGGTGCCCTCGGGCGTGAGCTACATGTTGACCAACCGGCGCGTGATGAAGCGCATCTTCCCGCAACTGTTCCGCGCTTACAACGTGCGGCCGATTGAGCAGTACACACAACTGCTGCTGGGGACGCTGCGGTCGCTGGCGCCAGAAGGCAGGCCGGAGCCGAACATCGTGTTGCTGTCGCCGGGCGTGTTCAACTCGGCGTACTTCGAGCATGCGTATCTGGCGCGGCAGATGGGCATCGAGTTGGTGGAAGGGCGCGACCTCGTGGCTCACGACAACATCATCTACATGCGCACAACCAGCGGACTGCGCCGGGTGGACGTGATCTACCGCCGCGTGGACGACGACTTTATCGATCCGATGGCGTTTCGTCCAGATTCGATCCTGGGCGTGGCGGGCCTGTTCAACGCGTACCGCGCGGGCAATGTGACGCTGGCGAACGCATTCGGCACCGGCGTGGCCGACGATAAGGCACTGTATGCGTATGTGCCGAGCATTATCAAGTACTACCTTTCGGAGGAGCCGGTGCTGCAGAACGTGAAGACGTATTTGCTGACCGAACCTGCGGCGCGCCAGCACGTGTTGCAGAATCTTGACAAGCTGGTGGTGAAGGCTGTGGGTGAGAGCGGAGGCTACGGCATGCTGATCGGCCCGCAGTCGACTGCGGCGCAGCGGGAGGATTTTACGCGCAAGATCGAAGCTGATCCGCGCAACTATATTGCACAGCCAACGATCTCGTTCTCGCGTGCGCCATGCCTGATCGGCGATGACCTGGAGCCGCGCCATGTCGATCTGCGCCCTTACATTCTGTATGGCGATAAGGTGAACATCGTGCCCGGCGGTCTGACGCGGGTTGCGTTAAAGAGCGGCTCGCTGGTGGTGAACTCTTCGCAAGGAGGCGGCAGCAAGGATACGTGGGTGTTGAGCCAGTGATGCGGAATTTTGCGGGAGGGGACCGAATGCTGTCACGCGTTGCGGATAGTCTCTACTGGATGAGCCGCTACATCGAGCGCGCGGAGCACGTCACGCGCCTCCTGGATGTGAATCTGAACCTGATGCTGGACGAGAGCGCGGTGAGCGCGGACCACCGCTGGCAACGGATGCTGCAGGCGCTGGGTAGCCCGAAGGATGTGGAGTGGACAGGCGATCCCTACGCGCTGACTCAGATGCTGTCGTTCGACACGGAGTTCAAGGGGTCGATACTTTCGTGCATCATCTCCGCGCGGGAGAACTCGCGCCACGTGCGCGAGCAGATCTCTACCGAGCAGTGGCATCGGCTGAACAGCCTTTATCTGGAGGTAACGCGGCCGGAGATGCAGCAGGACCTGGGGCCGGACGCGATCATGGCCACCACCGAACAGCCGACCGATTTTCTACAACATGTGATGGAGGGGGTTCACCAGTTTCAGGGTGTCAGCGACTCCACTATGAGCCATGGCGAGGGCTGGCAGTTCATCCAGGTGGGCCGCTACATCGAGCGCGCCGCCGCGACCGCGGTGCTGCTGGAGGCGTACCACGAGGACTTGTGGAGCCATTCAGACCGCATTCCGGAAGGCAACGAATACCTGGAGTGGATGGGCCTGCTACGGTGTGCGACCGCGTTCGAGGCTTACTGCAAGGTCTACACGGCGGACGTTACGCCCGACCGCATTTTGGAGTTTCTGCTGCTAGACGAAGAGTTTCCCCATTCCGTGCGCTTCTCTATCGACACGCTGCAGAACGCGCTCGAAGCTATTCACGGCGAGGGCGGCAAAAGTCGCGCTGAACCGCTGCGGCGCCTGGTGGGACGGCTGCAGTCTTCGCTGAGCTATTCGAGTGTCGAAGAGATTCTGCGGGGAGACATCGTCGCGTACCTGCGCGGGATTCAGTCCCAGTGCCGCGGAATTCACCAGATGATCTATCAGCTTTACATCGACTACAGCATCCAGGCTGCGCTGGCTGGGTGATCGAAGTGACATGCGGCGGCCGCAACTGAAGGAGCAGGATGTACTATTCGATTCGGCATTTGACGAAGTTTCTGTATTCGAATCCGGTGAGCGAGAGCATGATGGAGACGCGCATGCATCCGCGGTCGGACCAGAATCAGCGCTGCCTGACGTTTCATCTCTCGGTAAGCCCGCGCTGCCGCGTGTTCAGCTACCGTGACCATCTGGCGAACCAGGTACACCACTTCGACATTCCAGGGCAGCACGGACAACTTGTGATTGTGGCCGAGTCGCTGGTGGAAGTGCAGCCCGCTCAGCTGATTCCATCGTTCCTGGCTCCGGATGCGTGGGATGAACTCGACAGCATGATCGAACAGGGCGATTACTGGGAGATGCTGCTGCCCAGTGAGTTTGCCGCCGCGACGCCCGTGCTCGACGCACTCGCCGAAGAGCTGGATGTGTGTCGCCGCGACGACCCGCTGATGGTGCTGCACCAACTGAATGAGCAGATGTTCAAGCATTTTGAGTACGTGCCGAAGTCGACCAAGGCGGATTCTCCGATCGACCTGGCGCTGCTGACTCACGCGGGTGTGTGCCAGGACTTCGCACACATCATGATTACGCTGGTGCGGTCGAAGCTGCGCATTCCCTGCCGCTATGTCAGCGGATACCTGCACCATGGACGAAGCGACCATGACCGGTCGGTCAACTCGGCGACCCATGCCTGGATTGAAGCGCTGATTCCGCAACTTGGATGGGTGGGGTTCGATCCGACTAACTGGCTGGTCGCCGGTGATCGCCACATTCGCACCGCGATTGGGAGGGACTATGCCGACGTGCCCCCCACGCATGGCATCTTCCGCGGCCGCGCAAACAGCGAGCTGACCGTTGCGGTGCGAGTGACGCCGAGCGAAGGCGCGCCCGCCCTGGACCAGGAGATGCCGGTGCCGGAAGATTGGTCGATACTAGTCGAAAAGGCGCAGGCACTGCCCGAGCCGCCTGCACTCACCACTCGCCAGCAACAGATGGCGCAACAGCAGCAGTAGATCACGCGCCGGCAACCCGTCCATGTTGCGGCGAATCGGCCGCGCTCCCTCCACTTCAACAAGAGAGGCCCATTTATGCGCAAACTCATCGCCAGCTTCGTACTTCTTACCGGCTCCGCCTATGCGCTCGATGGCGGACCGAGTGTCCCGCTTCGCGGCTACACAACCGAACATTCCACGGCAGAGGTTACGTGGGAGCAGAAGTTCCGCGCGCTTCCCGATCCCGCACGGGTCCGCGACGATATGCAGCGTCTCTCCGCCCGGCCGCACCACGTCGGATCGCCGTATGACAAGGACAATGCCGAGTGGCTACTGGCGCAACTGAAATCCTACGGCCTGGACGCGAAGATCGAGATGTTCGATACGCTGTTCCCCACGCCGAAGTTGCGCACGCTGGAGTTGCTAGGCCCGACGAAGTTCGTCGCGAAGCTCGAAGAGCCGACGATTGCTGTTGATCCGACGTCGGACCAACACAAGGAGCAGCTCCCTACCTACAACGCCTTCTCAGGAGACGGCGACGTGACCGCGCCGCTGGTCTACGTGAACTACGGAGCCCCGGCCGACTATGAGCAGTTGGAGGCGATGGGTGTATCGGTGAAGGGTGCCATCGTGATCGCGCGCTACGGCCAGACGTGGCGCGGCATCAAGCCCAAGGTTGCAGCCGAACACGGCGCAGTCGGCTGCATTATCTACTCCGACCCACGCGATGATGGATACTTCACGGGCGTGCCGTACCCGGATGGCGCGGCGCGGCCCGCGGATGGCGTGCAGCGCGGAAGCGTGATGGACATGGTGGTATATCCCGGCGATCCGCAGACGCCCGGTGTCGGCGCTGTGCCTGGCGCGAAATTGATTCCTCTGGCCGAGGTTCAGACGATCATGAAGATTCCTGTGCTGCCTATTTCCTACAACGATGCAAAGCCTTTTCTTGAGGCACTCGGTGGGCAGGTAGTTCCTGAGACATGGCGGGGCGGGTTGCCCTTTACCTACAAGGTGGGGCCGAGCGTCGCCAAGGCGCATCTTGCGCTCGCTTTCAACTGGGACCGCAAGCCGCTGTATGACGTGATTGCGCGCATCCCGGGCTCGACCTACCCGGACCAGTGGGTGATTCGCGGGAACCATCACGATGGCTGGGTGAATGGCGCGGAGGACCCGCTGAGCGGTACCAGTGCGGAGTTGGAAGAGGCGCGCGGGCTGGGTGAACTGGTGAGGCAGGGCTGGCGCCCGCAGCGGACTATTATTTATTGCTTCTGGGACGGCGAAGAGCCGGGGCTGTTGGGTTCGACGGAATGGGCGGAGACCCATGCCGACGAGCTATCGCAGCATGCGGTTGCGTATTTCAACTCCGACGGCAACGGGCGCGGCTACTTCCGCGCGGAGGGATCGCAATCGCTGGAGAACTTCGTCGATGGCGTCACCAAAGACATTGACGATCCCGAGACAAAGATGTCTGTATCGAAGCGCGAACGGCTCGTGGACATCTCCAGAGCTGCGCCAGATGCACGGGCCGAGGTTCGCTCGCGCGCCGACCAGCGGATGCCGGCCCTGGGCTCGGGTTCGGACTATACCGTGTTTATCCATCATCTCGGGATTGCCAGTGTCAACCTGAGCTACGGCGGCGAGGACGAAAGCAGCGGGCAGTACCACTCCATCTACGACGACTTTTACTTCTACTCGCATTTCCTGGACACCGACTTTGTCTACGGGCGCGCGCTGGCGCAGACGGCCGGGACCCTGATGATGCGCATGGCCGACGCGGACGCGATCCCGTATCAGTTTGTTGACTTTGCCGACACGATCCGCACCTACGTTGGCGAGGTGAAGAAGCTGGCGGATACTATGCGCGTTCAGGCGAAGGAACGCAATACGGAGATCGCCGAGGGAGTCTACCAGGCGCTGCGAGATCCCAAGAACGTCAGCGTTACGCCTCCAACCCTGGAGGTCCCGCCCTACTTCAACTTCGCGCCGCTGGACCAGGCGTCGGATGATCTGACAGCGGCGGCGGCCGCTTACGACAAGGCGTATGCGGCGCATGCGACATCTGCGGCGGCGGCGCTGAACCCACAGATCATCCAGGCAGAGCGCGTGTTGCTGGACCCTGAGGGCCTTCCGAAGCGTCCGTGGTTCAAGGACATGATGTACGCACCCGGCCTCTATACGGGGTATGGCGTGAAGACGCTGCCGGCGGTACGCGAGGCGATTGAGCAGAAGGAGTGGAAAGAAATCGACGGGCAGATTGCGCGCACAGCCGCTGCAGTGGAGCGTGAGGCTAGCTTGCTGAAGGAGGCGACCCGGACGCTGGACGCTGGCCAGTAGGTTCTCGCAGCGGTCTAGAGGTTGAGCTTCTTGAAGATGCGGTCGGGAATATTGCGAATGATGAACATGATGGGTTGCCACTGAAATGGTACGTAGAGGTTGTCCTTCTTCGCATCGATGGCCTTGACGATGGTGGCGGCGACCTTGTTCACGTCGGCGAACTTCTCCGAGCCCTTCATGCTTGCCGTCATGGCGGTCTTCACGGGGCCGGGCTTGATGGTGAGGACGGTCACGCCTTCGCGGTCGATACGGTTGCGCAGACCGGCGAGGTAAGCGGTGAGGCCTGCTTTGGACGAGCCGTAGAGGTAATTCGACTTGCGTCCGCGGTCGCCAGCAACCGAGGAAATGACGGCGAGGAGGCCGGCGTGGCGCTGCACGCAGAAGTTTGCCAGCCAAGTGAGCAGTGAGACCGGGGCAACGAAGTTGGAGTGAAGAATCTGCGCGGCGTGCTCGAAGTCC